>Ga0079224_100005111_pt1 | contig 17174 bp, 12 predicted proteins | sample Stecom2015_FD_80414 | JGI IMG/M metagenome (GOLD analysis project Ga0079224, IMG submission 80414) | Agricultural soil microbial communities from Utah to study Nitrogen management - Steer compost 2015 | ecosystem: Environmental > Terrestrial > Soil > Agricultural land | place: USA: Utah... | reverse complement strand
CGACAGGCGTATTGTACTATCAGTTGGATACTAAGGCATACACTGCAACGAAAAAAATGATCGTAATAGAATAGTTTTCAAAGGTGTAAAATACTATGACCACTGGCGGTAATATCCCCCAGTCTGGTCATAGTGTTTTACGTCTCCATACGAGTATTTCAGTTTGAATCATGAGTAACTGATGTTTTGAATGAACCGAGGATATTGAATGATAAAATCGGTTTTTGGGATGGCCTCTCTCCGCCCTGCTTCGGCAGGGATTTGGAGGGGGGCTTTTTTAATATGGTGTATTTAGTGATCCATTTCATAAGTTCTTCCCACTTATGGCGGCTTCTTTTCCGCCGTACCTTCATCGCCGAAAGGCTCACGTAGGCCTGTCCTATGCTCGGTTTCGTTTCTTCGGTACGACTAAAAATAATCTCGTCATTAATATAAATTACTTCTGAAACAGACCACTAGGGCCACTATACCTTATATTACAATTTATCTGCGAATCGAACAGGGTAATTCAGAAGTGCTCATTTTTATCGGGATTATTTATATCTGCGAGTACCCAATTGGGAATTGAATTTGTGAAAGGTACTGATGTATCATTTTTCTCACACATCGGTTTAACCTATTCCCTTTGTAGGATTTCTAACACCAATCGTCATCATAGATTCTATGCGAAATGTATTTTAATAGTCATATGATGAAAATAATCCAATCAAAAGCAGTTCTGGTATAATCTTTGTATGTATTCTGACAAACAGGAAAACATATGAATTTTTGGTTATTTCTACTCATACCGCTCATACTGGGCATGATCAAAAAACAAAAAGAACGCCATTCTCGGGTCTAATTCAAGAGGAACTCAGTCTTAAAATGGATAGGGTTAATTTCCCTTTCCGAATTATCGGTTCAGTAATTTAACATACATCTGTATCCTTCGGAATACCGAATTATATGACAGAAGACGTTGCGTTTCAAATTGCTGGGAGACCTATATCTGTCCTTGAAGGTCAGAGTGCCAAAGCCATACATTGTTGACCTCTAACCTCTCAGAGAGTAATTGTCAGCTTTGAGTCCCGAAATTTCCCATGGGGGGTGATTACCAACCTTGCTTTACTTAACCCCCGCCCTTCTAAATTGAATCAACCTACCCCTACTTCATTTGTATTCCGTAATTGGGTGGCAAGTCGATCTGTTTTCTGGATTTCACAATTCACATTCGTCGATCTCCCTTCTGACTCCTCAGAAAATAGGCAGAACCCATGATTTATTATTAAAATTTCACATGAAAGTATTCAGGCACAGTTTTTGTCCTTTACATATGGAATGAAAACCTAATATAATGAAGAATTTATTACTCACTGTAATTTCCTGGGTATTGCCCTTATTGCTTTTTGCAGACCCTTGTCCCAATGATACCATACCCCCCATTATTGAAAGTCGGGGGAGCGTCTGGGATTGTACTTTTGATATATTTCAGGATTCTGATACCAATTTCATTACTGTAACTGAAGAAAGTGAATGTGGCCTACGAACCGTCCAGATAGCCAGATGGTCCATCACGAAGGGGAGTTGTACGGATGATTTTGTAAAAAGATATTTGGTTACCTGGTATGCTGAGGATATGGCGGGGAACATTTCCAATCTCGATCAGGAAATAACCATAATCCGACCTGATCTGGCAGAGGTCCAGTTTCCTGCTGACACGGTCATCCAATGTCCGGATACTGGTTTGGATGTGCTATCCTTACTGGATGTCCCTACGGTCTATGGTCATCCCCTCACTGATATGTGTGGTTTTAGGGTGAAAGCGAGAATTATTGATACCATTTCAGGGTGGCTGGTGGGTCAATGCCTACCCCAAATCACCAGGGAGTGGAGAATAATAGATAATTGTACGGGGATGATGCGCATCGATACACAAACCATCTCAATGATCGATACCATCCGGCCTATAATTGCGTGTTCGTCTCTGGAAGACACCGTAATTGTGTCGTTGAATCCCGAAACCTGCACCGGAAGTTATACTTTCCCCACAGTAGGTGCCATTGATTTTTGTGCTGAAGGTGAAGAATTAAGTTTTCAGCATTATATAGATGGAATACTGACTGATAGCGTGGTTAATCTTTTTGCAGGATGGTATGACGCATCGATTGTAGTAAATGATCCATGCAATAATGCGGATACCTGTAATTACGTGATTCGGGTATTGGATGACTCATCACCTCAGGTTTTATGCTCGCTTGATACGGTAATCTTGCAAAGTCTTGCGGAGGAAATTGATATATCTGAGTTGAATATCACCATAGAATCCTGTGATCCAGTGGAGGTAGTTTACCGTTTTGAGGATCAGGATCCCGGTATGGAAGCATCTTTTCAGACATTTAATTGCGATATGGTCAATTCTACGGTAAACGTGATAGTCGCCGCTACGAATTCCAATGGAGTGTCAAGTGAGCCTACTACCTGCCATATTTTTGTTGAAGCTGAAGATGGTGTCTGCAATCTTATTCGGGCTAATCCAGAGAAAGAGGTGGCTTCCAGAGAGAAAACTGATTATAATACCAGGATTTATTACAATGGGCAGGAATTGATTCTTAGATCACAGATAGGAATGAGCGAGGTGTATTTGTATAATACTTCAGGACAGATACTGTGGAAAAAGGCCTGGGAGAGCGCCAGATTGGAATACCAATCTCACTTACCTCAGGAGGTTCGGGCTGGAATTTATATCGTAGCCGTGTTATTCGAAGATGGTAAAACTGACAATGCCAAAGTGGTTATTTTCTAAGTCTTCAGCAAGAGCTTAGATCGTTCATCAATAAGTCTGGTATCTTATTGAGAGAAGGTCGTATATATAATATTAAAAACTATAAATCCCGATCGGTTGACTTGCGCATCCGACCGGGATTTTTGCTTTAAAGAGAGTATACCAGAAAAAAAATTGAAGGAAAAGTGTTAAACTGAACACATTATAAATATTTTTAATGTATACTTGCATTGTGAACAATAAACTATTGATTATGAAAATTTGTAATATGAATTGATTTTTGGTATTTGTCCATCACACCCGGAAGATTAGGGAAGGAGAACACCATCTTCAAAACTACGATTGACCAAGGACAACCCTGGTCAATGAAGATGCAAACTCCCCATAGATTGATTTCTGATAGCAAGCGGTATCATACTTCCGGTTGTCTGCAAGTACTGTCATCATATTGAAATTATTAACAAAACAAAAGGTCTCATGATGAAAACTATTACCCAAAGAATAGTGTGCGGGAGAGGTGTGCACTATTTTCTTGGACTGGCGATGCTCTTGCTGAGTATGGCAGTTCCACAAAAAGCCCTCTCGCAAGATTGCATTGCCTCCGCACAGGAACAATGTGATGATGAATCACCCATCGTTATTCAACTTACAGCCGGGAACGAATTTGAACTCCGTGTAATTGGTGATTTTCTATCAGTTGAAGTTGAAGTATGTAGTACGGACAACTTTATGATCGAGGTATACCATTCTTTGACAGGAGGGGATACCTTAATTACTGACGAAGATGTAGGACCCGATTTTCTTCATGCGGACGGATGTCCATATGTAGGTAAAGTGTTGTATGCAAACCTGCTTTACAATACAGGAAGTGCTATGGTGGATATTTGCACCCGGCAGGTCATACTTTTGCCCAGAATTGAATGTGCAGATACGACGCTGTTGTGCAATCATCCGGTTTTTGAAGATCCTTTCAATGAATCCATTTTACCTCACGAGGTAGGATGTGACTCTTTCGATCTTTCCACGCTTGATATGCAAATTATCCATACAGAATGGGCAAATATGATGCTCATGGATACACTCTTCCGAGTCTGGGAGGTGAGTTCCAACAATGGTAAAGGTACCATAACCTGTATAGATACAATAATAAGAGAGGCCATCCCACTAGCTGAAATTATTTTCCCGTCTGATGATACTGTATTTTGTGAATTATGGGACGGTACCCCACCAAATCCGTCGCTTTCAGGACTTCCCTTCCTTATCGAGGAAGCATCGGGTGATACCATCTATCTCGATGCGGGTGAAACTACACATTGTATGGTGGTTTCATATACCGATGAGGCCTGGGGTAGATTTGATTGTGAAATGGAAAAGTATGTACGGGTCTGGAAAATCCGTACACAGGAAGGTATGAGGGTTGATACTCAAATGATTACGATTCTGGACAACCAGGGTCCTCAGGGAGAATTCCGGTTTACACCCATTGACTCCACCCTGACTCTCATCAATGGTGATACCCTCAATATACCTGTATATGGTGTATCGTCCAGCAGCCATGGGTGTACATCTGATGGAAATCTGCCTGTATTGTATGCAACTGACGATTGCGCTGGTGTTGCGAAAGTTTCAGTTTCGGTGATGGACGAAAATAATGTTGTTCATAGTTTGACAAACGGAGGACCTTTTATGGGTTTCCGTCAGGGCAAATATCTGGTAACATATACTGCAGCAGACTCCTGCTGGAATGAAAGTTATTTTTATGTGTGGGTACAGGTTCGGGATTATGTTAACCCAGTAATGTTGCTTGGGGATGAGTACAATATATCTATGTCCGGGGAAGTCACCTGGCTCGACCTGGAAGAGTTTGTTTCTCATCACGTCACCGATAATTGTGGTTTGGAATTGGTCGTAGGTCGCCGTGTTGGCGATCATGCTACGGCTTGCGGTGCCGATGATTCTACTTCTCTTGTTGGTATGTATCGTCAAAAATATCGTATGTGGTTGGAGAATGACGGTTGGAATTGCACAGATCTCGTGGATGTAGATTCGGGATGGCTCGACCGTATACCGTTCTGTTGTGCAGATCTGGGTTCTGAAATCATGATCGAAATCCTTGCCATAGACAGGTCTTGTAATGTGAGTCGTGGTATGACCGTCATCGTACCTGTGGATAAAGGAGGAGCTACAATTTATGAAAGGTTACCCGATGTAACTCTGGCGTGTGAAGCCTGGAATGAAAACTACCAGGATTTGATATTTCCCGATTCTGCCTCCAACGAGCCAAACCTTGATTCGCTGGACAAATATTTTGGCACTTATTTGCCTTATACCACAGGAACTACACCGGAATCACCACCAATATCCATCGAGGACATCGATTGTAATGTGATCGATGGAATAATGGTCAGAGAGGAGACTGTTATTAACTCATATAATGGACTATATAGGGCATCATGTGCTGGGGAACTTACTCAGAATGCTACTTTGATTTACGATCCTGGGTGTAACACGTTTTCTATTCGAAGGGAATTCCTGGTCAATGGGGGTGTCATTGCTGTCCAGTATATCCGTACTGAGATCCGATGCCCGTTTGTTCCAGAACTCTTTGAGTATCCAGACAACCAGGATACCATGATTACCATTGCGGACATCTCTATTCTTAAAAACGCGGATTACTGGACCGGAAATCGATTCAATCTGGAAACCATAGGACCAGTTTATAATGGTTCAGATTGCAGGGTAGTGGCCATAGGGTATTTTGACAAACTCATGGATATGATTTCCTCCAGCAATCCCAATGAAGCAGATGCGGTAATTATACGAACCTGGTGCATGGCAGACTGGTGTACCAGTGATTTGGGCCCGGATTGGCAGTCCTCATTAGGCAATGACGGTATTTTGATGTGGACTCAGAATATCAAAATATTCGTTGATCCGGATAGCCCTGATGTGGCCATAGAAAAAGTGGGCGTCGTACCACCTGAGGATGTCGTAGTAACCCCACCCGGTGAGAAGACCATCTTCGAAGTTGTAGGGCAGATCAGGACAGAAGACGCCCTCAATGTGAACAACGTCACAGTAGAATTGAAGACCTCCAATTTACAGGATCAGTTGTTAACTAATGAGAGCGGGTCTTTCAAGCTTCAGGTGGATGAAGGATCGAGGGTACAGATAACCCCTGTAAAAAAGGGTGATTTAGGGAACGGATTGTCAACCCTGGATTTGATACTTATCCAACGTCATATGTTACGTAAGCAATTGATTACATCGCCCTATAAGTTGATAGCAGCTGATGTAAACAACGACAATAAGCTTACGCCTGCTGATATTTTGTACTTGCGCAGAGTGATATTGAACAAGTTGGACGGCATCAGTGATCCGGTTTCCTGGAAATTTGTGGATGCAAAGTATTCCTTCACCAATCCGAAAGAAGCCTATGCTGAGAATTATCCAACGGCATTGGATATCGAAAGAGTCAACAAGGATATTTCCAGTGAATTTGTGGCGATCAAGCTCGGAGACGTAAATCAATCTGTCAATGTGAGCCGGTCATCCAACAGATCAAACAATCCAGTGACAGCGGTGGAAATTTTGGATCGAAAAGTCCAGGCGGGAGATGTAGTGGAGGTGCCTATATTAATGACGGAAGCGATCCGTATGGCGGGGATTCAATTTGCTCTCAAAATGGACTCCAGATATATGGATATACTGGAAGTGAGTAAAGCCAACATCCTTCTTGATGAGGATCATTGGGTAAACGATGATGGTGAATTGAGGTTGAGTTGGGCAGACATCAATGCCACGACAGTGAGCCCAGGTGATGAGTTGATCACGGTTACGGTGCAGGTGCATCAGACTGGTGCATTGCGTGATCTTATTTCACTGAATACAAACACCATGGAAGCTGAGGTGTATGATGATAAAGATCAGATTAGAAGTTTGGCCTTGAAATTTACAGAAGTGAAAGATCAATCAAAATCTTTCACAGTTTCTCAAAACCGACCTAACCCGGTTCTGAATGAAACAATCATCGAATATACCTTGCCACGTGATGCTCGGGTTCAGTTGATGATCCATGATGTTACAGGAAAGTTGATATATGCTCAGGAAGCTACTGCGACCAAAGGCAGCAATCAATTTAGAGTTCATACCACCCAATTGCAAAGTGGGGTGATGTACTATACCATCACCGATGGGGAGCACACCGCCACTCGTAAAATGGTCGTGATAAGATAAGTTATTAGTTAGACCTTAGTAGTTTTGAAAGGCTGTACCGGAGGGTACAGCCTTTTTGTTTTTGTTTATTTCCTTCTGAAGGTAAGCCGGAATCAAATTAGAAATATTCTGGAATTCATGGAATAGCCTGCCGCCTACTGATATTACAGGATGGAAGGAGAGGGGAAAAAGGTATGTCCCGCTTTGTCGGAAAACGGAAAACTACCCATACCTATTGGTAAACAATTCTTTATAATAAGGGGTTATTGGATGTCGAATCCAGGGATGGTGTAATCAACAGTTTGCTAATAGGGCTTTATTTGCCTTACTTGCACAGCATAAAGATTTGATATTTAGGGTAAAATGTTAATTTTGTGCGATGGGAAGAATTATGGGAATTGATTATGGTCAGAAGAAGACCGGATTGGCGGTTACAGATCCTTTGCGATTGATCGTCAATCCTCTGGTTACAGTGGAAACCAGGCAGTTGTTTCCCTTTCTGGAATCCTATTTTGATCGTGAGCAAGTGGATAAGGTCATTGTAGGGGAACCTTTCATGGATGATGGAGTCACGCCAGCACAACACCATTCATCTGTATTGAATTTTGTCCGACAATTCCGTAAAAAATTCCCAGACTGTGAGGTAGAAATGCATGATGAGACTTTTAGTAGTCGGGAGGCTCGTCAAATCATCAACTTTACGGTAGCCTCAAAAAAGAAAAGGAGAAATAAGACGCTGGTGGACAAGGTAGCTGCAACGTTAATTTTACAAAAATATCTCAAACACATATAAGTCAAATGAAATTACCGATTTATGCATATGGGCACCCAATACTCAAACGGGTGGCTTCACCAGTTGAAGAAATGAAGGAAGATATTAAGATTCTCATCGAAAATATGTGGGAAACGATGTATCATGCTTCTGGTGTGGGGCTGGCTGCTCCTCAGGTCGGAAAATCTTTACGGATTTTTGTGGTAGACACGGTACAGCTCAAGGATGACGAAAAGTCGATCAATGGAATCAAAAAAGTATTTATAAATCCTAAAAAAATTGAAGAAGCGGGTGATGAGTTCCCTTATGAAGAGGGATGTCTTAGTATTCCTGAGATCAGGGCCGACGTCAATCGTCGTAAAAGAATTAAGTTAACCTACCTGGATGAAAATTTTGTGGAACATACCGAGGTTTTTGAGGGGACGAATGCCCGGGTCATTCAACATGAATACGACCATCTGGAGGGAATTCTATTTATCGAGAAAATCAATCCATTGAAACGCAACTTACTGAGACGCAAACTCAATAAGATTCGTAAAGGCAATGTCAATGTGGATTATGATATGCAATTCGGTTAAAGATATTTCATGCTGGGGAATTTGAGGTAATGCCTGGATTTTAATGTTCGCTTTCCTTCCTATTCCTGTTGATGGGATGAAACTGAACCATACTATTATCCCATTTTTTCTGAGGTTTATTCCATTCCCTTTTATTTCCGCCCGAAGTCAGCAGGTATTTCACCCCATTTTTGAGTATCCCATTTGAGGATTTTATTCCTGATCTCATGTGTTCGAACCCAATCCAGAGCCCGGTCAACGAGCTCAAAGATTTCAGTGTTTTTTGAAGATCGTTCCAGTGTAGTCCTGACTTTTTTATTTTTTATCCAGGATATAGCGGTTTTCGAGTCACTATAAATAGGAATGGTATATTCTTTTTTCTTATCGAGCAGTGCAAGGGCATGTACCAGAGCCAGGAATTCTCCAAGATTGTTTGTGCCATGAGTGAATGGGCCCCCATAAAAAATTCTTTGTTTGTTGTGAGTCCATACCCCCTGGTATTCTACAATTCCTGGATTACCGCTACTTGCAGCATCCACGCTTATACTATGCGCAATGTAAGGCGTATTAGTTGTGGGAAGCGTTGGTTTTTTCTTACGAAAAGCATCTTGAGGCCCTTTTCGAAACGCTAGGGTCGCTTCCTCCAGGCTTTCATAGGATTTGTAACGCGCTTTAGGAAAGTTGGTGATTTGGGCTTGGGCAGTAGGCCAATCCTCATATATTCCGGGTTGAGCACCAACCCAAACGACGTAATATTTTTTCTTTTTGGCCATTTAATTTGCTATTTTACAATCCCTTCAAATACGTTTGAATGCGCGACAAAATTAAATATCTCATAGCACTATCCCAGTTAAAGGGGATAGGATTTCGTCGTGCCCATCAAATTATTCAGAAATACGGTACAGCTCAGGATTTTATCCATACTTGCGTTGAATTACCGGAACAAGTGCCCATGCAGCTCCGTGAAAATTGTTCACCAGCAAAAATCAGGGAGGCGTTGGCTTATTCCGACATGCAGTTGAAATATTGCCAAAAACACAAGGTCAGAATAGTTTGTTACGAAGACGATGCTTTTCCATATCGTCTAAAAAGATATGACGATAGTCCATTAATATTGTATTGTCGGGGTAAAATGGACCTCAATGCCATGCGTACAGTGGGTATTGTGGGGACTAGAAATATGACGTCGTATGGCAAATGGATGATAGAAGACCTTGTTCAGGGGCTGGTTCCCTATGATGTGGTGACTATCAGTGGGTTGGCCTATGGGGTGGATACCCATGCCCATCGCTGCAGTGTGGTTCATGGCTTGTCTTCTATAGGGGTGATGGGTACCGGGATAGATCAAATCTATCCGACCTCAAACAGAGATATGGCCATTCAGATGACCAGGAATGGTGGGGTCATTACAGAATACGGAATCAGGACCAAGGCAGAAGCCTACCACTTCCCTGCTCGCTACAGGATAATTGCAGCACTTTCTGATGCAATGGTAATAGTATAATCCAAAGAAAAAGGAGGCGCTATGATCACAGCGGACCTGGCTTTTGGGTACGGTAAGGATGTATTTGCTTATCCGGGGAAAACCACCGACACTTATTCCCGTGGGACCAATTTTTTAATAAAATCGCAAAAAGCACAACTGATAGAAAATGGACAGGATCTGGTGGATGCCATGTCCTGGACCGTCATCGAGCAGAACCTTGCTATTCAGCCTACCTTATTTACTGATCTTTCTGAGGATGAAAAGTTTGTTCTAACAAAATTTGAAAAGAATACGCCCTTTCATATCGACCAGGCTATAACCACGCTTCCATTTTCAAGCGCTGAAACTGCCGGTATCCTTCTTCAACTGGAGTTGAAAGGCATCCTTAAGGTGTTGCCCGGAAGTCGGTACATCATTGTCTGATTTCAATCAGGCGTATAGATGCGTATAAATTTTGAGAGGTGAGACATTTTTCATGGTGTCGATTTTATTTCTAAAAAAACTTGGTAAATAGAATTACATTGTGGTCAGAAATCGAATACAAGAGTTAACAGCAGACTTTGATACAGCCATCTATTTACCCCCTGGGAATAAGAATTGACGAGCCAGTTACCACCTTAACGGATCTTGTCATTGCAGCGATTTGTTTCTATGCTTTTTTCGATCTAAGGAAACATCGGATTTCGCATCATATTTACCTTCTTATCCAGGGATATTTTTTATGCATCGGACTTTCTACCTTATGGGGAGGTTTGATTGGTCATGGATTTCTATACCTTTTTACACCAGAATGGAAATTCCCGGGGTGGGCACTTAGTATGGTAGGTATCAACCTCATAGAACGTGTAATGGTATCCTATTCCCGGTCATTTATAAAACCCCAGTATGCCCGTTTTTTTTCCCTGATCAATATACTTGAACTCCTGGTTTTCGCTTACCTGACTTTTACAACGCTCAACTTTGCCTTTGTTGAAATTCACACAGCCTATGGTCTCATGATATTTGTCCTGGGATTTAGTTTGTATCATTATTATAAAGGGAACCATAGCAAGATGATCCGGTATTTTATATGGGCTGTCATGGCGGTCATTATCGCTTTTTTCTTTTTTGCTACAAAGATAGGCCTTGGAATTTGGTTCAATTACATGGATATCAGTCATATATTTTTAGCCATCTCTGCGTGGTGGTTCTATATTGGCGCAAAGGCTATGATGGAAAAAATGCGATGATCAGCTATGTGCCACAAATCCCCCGATAAGGTAAAAAATAGTTGAGATTCCGCCAAAGATCAAAGCGTAAGGCATTTGCGTGCGAACATGATCCACGTGATCCGTAGCTGCGGACATCGATGAAATGATGGTGGTGTCTGAAATAGGGGAACAGTGATCTCCAAAAACCCCACCGCCCAAAACAGCTGCCAGGCACAAAGAAAAATGTGCATCGATGTTTTGAATTAATGGAACTGCAATTCCTATCATAATGGCAAAGGTTCCCCAGGAGGTTCCGGTAGAAAACGCAATGAAACAGCTGGTGATGAACAACAAAGCCGGGATCAATCCTACAGGCAGAAAGGACCCCATAATATGACTAACATAATACCCAGTTCCCAAATCCTTGCACACATTGCCAATAGCAAATGCAAGCACCATGAGTAATGCCAGCGGTACCAGAGCGGCAATCCCCTTGAGTATATAATCAAAAGAATCCCGAATTTTCATCACCTTACGAATTTTGTATAGACTCATTGCCATCAGGATCGATAAGGTGACGGAAATCAAAACAGCTTTGGAACCAGAACCCTGACCCAAGGCCAGGAGCAATTTGTCACCCAGTGGTTTTTGGGCAGGGATGTCCGTCCACCCGGTATATAGAAGAATGGCAGGCATGGCGGTGATCATCGTTGCGATGGGTAGCACCATATTGCTTGATTGGGGTTTGATACTTTCTACAGGGGGTATTTCCAGCGCATCCTCGGTGATCATGGGTGTCGCTTGTGCCCACAACACTTCTCCTTTTTGAGTCCTGATTTCCGCTTTTTTCATACCTGGCAATTCCCAATCGAAGTAAATGATGAATGGAAGCCCAAATAGAACCAGTACGGGATAAAAATTGAAGGGAATGGTCTTTACTAGCTCTATAAAAGGTTGATCGACCATCATCGTGGCCAGCAACCCCATAATAAATGCCCCCCAACCATTCAATGGGAAAAGGATGCATGCGGGTGCAGATCCTGAATCGATAATGTAAGCCAGTTTTTCTCTTGATATTTTCAATTCATCAAATATGGGACGGAATATGGCTCCTGCAGTGAGAACCGAAATACTACTTTCCACAAAAATTAAAACACTCACCAACCAGGCGTAAAGTTGAACTGTTCGTTTGCCTTCCTTTCCTTTTTTCAATCTGAAGCTTACCCATTGGATAAATCCCTGTACACCTCCAGAACGTTGGACAAGAACTATCAATCCTCCCACCAGGGCGCTAAACATGATCGTTCTGGTATTCCCAGCATCTGCAAAGACGGCTACCAGGCCCTCCAAAGTGCCCAGAAAACCTGTCCAGATATTCCAATCATGTATAATAAACCAACCAAGAAATATTCCTGTAAGAAGTGATAGATAAACCTGCCTGGTCCAAATGGCAAGGATGATCGCAAGGAGAGGCGGGATTAAACTCAAGAAACCGTAATCCATATTTTTCAAAAATAGGTAAATCAGCGTAGGAATTCAATTTTTGGGTTATCCAAAAGCTTTTTATTTCAGCCGGAAGAGTGGGTCTAACGAAGCAATACTTGGTTGCAGACAGATATGGTGATCAGGGTTTTTCGTGCAGGACTGTATTTTTATCCGGATCAAAAAGAGAATGAAGCCGAAATGTGCGTTTAATTTTCCTGTCATTTCTGATCAATTTAAGTCGTATTTTTTTACCTTCTTTTCCGCTGAGTTTATAGTTGATGCTATTGAGCGAGTAAAAGAATACAGGCCAGAAATTGAATTTGTGAATGACATCACCAGCCAGAATACCAGCGTCATCTGCCGGACTTCCCGGGATGACTTTCTGTACAATAATTCTATTGAAATCGGGACCCGTTGCGATAAGAATTAATCCACTTCGATCTACCCGGAATTGAGCATTGTATTTTTTATTGGGCTTGACGTACATCGTGGCACCGGGATAATCAATGTAAACATCAAACCTCGACAATAAACTATTGCCTGTCAAGCCATTGCGGTTGAGGTAGAGGTGGCCTATGCTGTCTATTTCCAATTCCTGAAAACTGGTGACGATGTTAGGAAATTCGAATTCTCCGAATTGAAACAGGTCGATTTGTCCCAGATGGCCCGTCAGTGTTCCCCCCAGTCCTACGCCAAGGTTGCCAGGGATAAGTGTTTCCGGTAATTCCAGATGATCCATGGTATTGTTATATATGAGAAGCGGAATAGCGGATCCGGAATCGATGAGAAATTTCAATTCCCGGTCCACGGTTCCACCTGTTCGAACCGTGGTGCTCAGATAGGGCTTATTTTTGACAATCGTTATAGGGATCTGATGATAATCCTCATCAGGATGAAAATGTTCTTTTTTGATGAATTCAATGTAATTCCGCTTGTTGTTGATGTGAAGAACATAGCGATTAAATACATTGGAACCCAAAATGCCATGGATTTGAAGACCCAGCATTTCATCCAGTTGCAAAAAATCTTCTTCCAGGACAAGGACATTGGACTGAACTAATAACTCATCGGCTATATTGAGTCTGGCATTCCTGGAAATAAAAGCGAAAATTTGTTGGGTAAGATCGGATCCATAAAGCGGTATAGACCGAAAATAGTCCATATCCAATAAGTAAGCCAGCTCTTTTTTTATGATAATGGTGTATTCACTTCCAGTGTCAAAAATAAATTTCGTGGGAAGGGTGTTTTCCAGTTTAACATCGAGAATAATGAAATTTTGAATCCTGGAAAAGTTGAAACGAACAGATCGTTTAAATTCATCACCAAAAACGTATCTCCGGTTATCCTGCGCATGCAAGGCACTGGATAATATCGTCATAGTCAGCACAAATATCCATAGGTGATGCATCATTATTGAATATAATACATCACCTCAAATTTTTGACAGTTTTATTGATTTTTTAAAAGGTGTGTGGATGCATTACGATGTCCCAGTCTGATAATTACTCCTCTGTTTTGCTATAAAAACTAATTTCTATCTTGAAATCGTGAGGTGGTGAATTGTTTTCAGGAGCACTTTGATCTACTTTTCCATCGTCCAAATCTGTGATTCTTGTCTGTATCCCATACCTGGACTTATCCAGGCCGAATGCATTGAAATAATTGGATAAATTGCTTATTCTTTCCTGGATAATCGGTGCATGGTTCTTAAAAAAAGTTGAATCGTAGATCATATTGATCCCTACGTTGACTGATGGATTGGCTCTCATAATAGCTATCAAACCAGTTAGTTCGTTGTTGGCTGATATGGTTAGAGTAGAGGTGGAATCCTGAAATGATATAATGGAATTTTCGAATTTTAGGGTATCCTTTATAGATTGATGGGTTCTTAGGTAATTCAATACCGAATCAAGTGGGGTCGTATGACTGGATTCTTCGGGTGCCTCAGGGGGCGCGCTAATTGTATTGTCCACTTCTGCTATCTCACTACTATCCTCACTGAGTATAAGACTGTCCTCCAGCGAAGTGAGGCTGTCCTCTTCTACTATTACTGCGACAGTTTCCGTGACAGATTCCGGTTCCTCCTCCCAGAAATTTTTCAAAATATACAACAACAAACCTGATATGAGAAGTAAAGTCACCCAGGGCCATAATGCCCTGAAAAAATTTTCTCGTTCCTTGTGATAATCTTCAGTATCTATTCTTTCCTTACTAGAAAGTTGAACTTCTGATGAAGAGGGCGATGAGGTAATTGAGGTATTCCCGTTGTCTTTTCTGGAAGAAAGAGTGGACGTTGGTTTCACAAGTCCCATGACTTGTGCGAGCCCTGAATATTTTTCGACTAAAAGCGATTCGTGCTGTTGTAGTAAGTCAGCAATTTGATCCGGATCTAATTGATTTTCTTTTACGATTTTACCAAGTAGGTCCATGGAGAAGGGTACGACCAGCTGACTTACCTCCACCAATTCGTCCCCATCGATTTGATATTTTTGAGATAAAAAATTTCGGATTTTATCAAAACTGGTATTGAGACCCTGGTCAAATACAAATGATAGAAGGGTATTGCCATTTATTCTGAGGTCGGATAATTTGGCTTCGTTTTGGCTGATCTCAGGAAGTTGGTTTATGATTTCCCCATCATGCCTACCCACTTCCAGAAGACTTTTGATGCTATCCGCTCCGTTTTCTTTTTTGGTTTTTTGAATCAACCCTCCTATAAATGAAGCATGTAGTATCGATAAGCTTTTTATCATCGTTGGCTCTGAAGCCAGGTTCATGCGTTGGACAATTCCAGCCATCCATGGTTTTATCTCCAGATCAAACGATTCCAATAGATTTTGCTTCATAATCAAACCCTTGTGACCTACAAATATAAGATTGTTTTGTTAAAAGAATTTTGGACCTGAGTCGAGTATGAAACTTTGTGATGAAATTCAGAGTATCCCGGTAAGTATTTTATGCGATCGTGATTGAAATGCTATTCCTTGCGGGCTTTCCATCCAGGCCTAAGACGGCCTACAATTCCTCTGGACCAGAATTCTGAAAGAAAAAAACCGGAAACTAAATCCCACACACCCCACCAACCTGCAACCAGGGCCATCCCACCTAGTCCATTAAAAAAGTTGAAAATAAGGATCAAGCCCAATCCGGCATTTTGTATACCTGTCTCAATTGCGATAGCCCGGGCATTGGCCTCTGATTCCTTAAAAGCTTTGGCAAAATAGTATCCAATCAGGTAGGCGCCCCCATTGTGAATTAGGACGAGGAGGAAGACCATCGATAGATACTGTCGAGCATTGGAAATATTCTGCCATAGTGCTATAATAATTATCACTATCAATAGGACAACGGATAATGGTTTTATGATTTTTCGAAGTTTGGCAGTAAATCGAGGAAAGTACTGATACAGCGCCATACCCAAAACCAGGGGGATCACGATGAGTTGAAATAATATCAGGATCATTTCTCCAATATCCACCGAAATATTGAAATCCTCATTGAGATTTAAGATGTACTGGGAATAAAAATAAAAGAGGGTGGGTGTCATGACCACGGAAACCAAGGTGGCGATGGATGTCATAGTGATGCTTAATGCTGTGTTTCCTCCGGATCGATGTACCAGATAGTTTGAAATGTTGCCGCCTGGGCATGCTGCCACTAACAAAAGGCCCATTTTCATACTTGTGGGGAGATTCCATATAAGGACCAATGCAAGCGTAAATAATGGCAAGAGGATCAGTTGTGAAACCATGCCTACCAAGGTAGAACGCGGATTGCGGAAAAGTCGCTTAAAGTCATCTAAAGTCAGATCGAGTGCTACCCCAAACATCATAAACCCTAAACAATAATTGAGCATTCGTAATTGGCTTTCATCGAAATGAAGGACCATGTTATCTACATCCATAAAAAATCAATTACCTTAGCGATGTGTTTTGGATCGTGAATATCGGGTCATAATGCTGAGCGCAAATAGCGTGGGTCATTAGCTAAATTCTGTCAATTTTGGACGAAAAATTGAGATAAATATAGAAATATTTTGTCAAGGAAGATGAACAGGCACATATTGAGGGTATTGGCTGATGCAGTTAAGCGAATTTCCTGTACAGATGCCACTGACAGGGATCGATATTTCCTGCTTTATGATAGTTTTCTACTCTTTTTGTCTCAGGTTGTAAAAGAAGATGATCCTCCGGCTTTCGAAACGCATTTCAATCCTTTTTCCCTCTTTGGTTATATTTCAGATGCATGGAATTTGCCCGGACATATGCGTTTTGCCGGCTTCAAATTACTGCGGATCCATCACGATACGACGGCTGATAAATATGAAATCCGCTACCCTGCATTGCAATGGTTGGTAATTGAACTAGCAAAATGTTGCATCGGGGAGGAGCTTTTGCCTGATTTTTTTCCAGAGCAGGAATTTCCTTGCGATGAATTCTGGGTTGACCCTATTCCTCGAACCCGGATTGATTTCGCCAAAGTAGTTCTCCGAAGGAAAAAGCCCTGTACTGAAATGACATTTGAAGCTTATTGGGTGGAGTACAATGGCCTTGAAGTCACCATTCGTCCTGATAAAATGATGAGGATCAAAAACCAGGTTCATGCGTTACGTCAGGCCGAAAAGCATATGTACTTTCCTATGACGGTACATCTTTTTGATATCGATGCCGGGAATGATGTACTCGTACCCGGTGCGATGGTGTTTTTG
>Ga0079224_100005110_pt1 | contig 17175 bp, 15 predicted proteins | sample Stecom2015_FD_80414 | JGI IMG/M metagenome (GOLD analysis project Ga0079224, IMG submission 80414) | Agricultural soil microbial communities from Utah to study Nitrogen management - Steer compost 2015 | ecosystem: Environmental > Terrestrial > Soil > Agricultural land | place: USA: Utah... | reverse complement strand
CTCGGCGATGCCCTTGTCGACAAGGGCATCGCCGAGCGTCGGATCGACGCCGACGGGAACGCCGCCGACACCCCGCGCCACCTCCGAGGCGGGCCGCTTCAGTGCCTCCCAGAGTGCGGCCTCGATATCGGCGCGCGACCAGCCCTCCGCCTTGTAGATGTCGTGGTGGTTGGGCGAGAGTACGAGCATGGCGCCGCCGCTGGCGTCGCTCGCCGACTTCGGGTGAGTCACCCGCCAAAGTCCCATGGCGAGCGAGCGCGTCAGCTCCTCCGGCGTGCGCGACTTCTGGTCGGAAAAGCCGCTGACGCCCTCGCCGTGGAACAGGGTCACAGTCGAGGCGCCGGGCGCGAAGCCGCGCGCGACGGAGAGCGGCGTCCAGTCCGGATCGGTCTCATCTTCGGCGAAGCAGAAGGTGTACTTGCCGGGATTGCCGAGGATGGCGCGGTCGATCTCCTGCGGCCTGCCGCCACCCACGTTCCTGATCAGGAGCTGCAGCGCCCGCCCGATCGTCGCGTTGGCGCGATTCCCCTGCCCGAGTGCATTGCCGGCCCAGTTCATGCCGATCCGCTTCGCCACCGGTCCGTTCACCAGCACGACCGGTCCGGCGAAGTGCAGCGTGCAGAGAAGACCGTGCATGGCGAAGGCCGGCATCAACGCGGCTTCGATCACCGTCAGCACCACCGGGAAGTAGTCGGGTCGGCAGCCGGCCATGACGGCGTTGATGGCGACCTTCTCGACCGTGCACTCGGCCAGGTTCGGTGGAATCAGGCCGATCACCTCGTCGGGCTTGCGCGACGTGCCCGCCAACATCCGAGCGATGCGCAGGTCGGTGGGCGGCACTACGGGCAGGCCATCGGTCCACCCGCGATCGTATGCGGCCTCGATCGGATCTTCCCAGTCCGAGACCTCGATGGTGCGCGCCTTGAGCGCCAGGTCCCCGAAACGGAGCGCCAGCCGCTCCGGCATCCCCGGCTCTACGTTGAGCGCGCCGCACCCCGGTCGGCTCTCCGGCAGCTGAGTGCCGAGCCCCGCGATGCCGCTCACGCTTTCCCACTCGCCGCGATGCCAGCCTTCCGCGCGTGCGACCTCACGCCCCTCCTCGAGCCGAAAGAGAGTCGGCACCGTCTCGACCTTCAGCCGGTGGGAGCGCTCCAGCGTCTCGTCGTGCCGCAGGTCGGCGATCCCCTCCGGAAAGGTGGGGTCGTCCTGGGTGTAGACGGTGAGCCGCCGCCCGGCCGCGATTTCGCGCAGCACCGGTGCCACGAGCTCACAGGTCGGGCACTCCCGCTTCACGATGGCGACCAGTTCTTCGGCCATGGCTTCTTCCCAACCCGTTCCGCTGACGAATGCTAACGCCGCACAGCAGTGCCGCCAATGGAAATGGCCGCTTCCTCGATCTTTGCACGACGGGAACATCCCGGACGGCGCCTCGTTTATTCGTGTCAGCCAAACGAGGTCCCATGGCGCCGCGCCCCTACTGGAAAGGCTATCTGAAGCTTTCGCTGGTCACCTGTCCGGTATCCCTGACGCCGGCGACGACAGAGCGCGAGAAGGTGCGCTTTCACACGATCAATGCGAAGACCGGCAACCGCGTTCGCAGCCGCTATGTCGATGCGGATACGGGAAAGCCGGTGACGGAGGAGGACGAGGTCCGGGGCTACGAGGTCGAAGAGGGCCGCCACGTCGTCATCGAGGACGAGGAGCTCGAGGCGGTCGGGCTCGAAAGCACCCGCACGATCGACATCCAACAGTTCGTTCCGTCCGACAGCATCGAGTGGATTTGGTATGAGACGCCCTACTACCTGATGCCCGAAGACGAGGTGGCTCAGGAGGCGTTCGCCGTCATCCGCGAGGCCATGGCGGCCACGGAAACCGTGGGAATCTCGCGGCTGGTCCTCGCGCGCCGCGAGCGGGCGGTGATGCTGCAGCCTCGGGGCAAGGGCATCGTCCTCTGGACGCTCCGCTATGGCGACGAGGTGCGCGACCCGGAGGAGATATTCGGCAAGACGAAAGAGAAGAAGCCGGAGGCGAAGCTCGTTTCGCTCGTCCGCAAGGTAATCGAGGACAAGACCGAGCCCTGGGATCCGTCGATGGTGCGCGATCCCGTCCAGGAGCGGCTGAAAGACATCATCACTAGCAAGACCAAGAAAAAAGCCAAACCGAAGAAGCGCAAGGAGCAGGAGGAGCCGGAGACTCCGTCCAACGTCGTCAACATCATGGATGCGTTGCGGAAATCCCTCTCGCAGGAAAAGAAGAAGAGCAGCTGATCAGGCCGCCTTCTTCTTGTCGCGGCCGGGCAGCGGGCGAGCGGCCCGCCAGAAATCTTCCCACGGATCCCGGTCGAGAGACGCCAGCCGACTCACCGCGTTCTCGACGGTGAAATAATCGGGTCCGACCGCCGGGCTCAGCTCGCTCCAGGCAAGGGGCATGGAAACGGCCGCTCCCGGGCGTGCACGCGTGGAATACGGCGCCACTGCCGTCGATCCCCGCCCGTTGCGCAGATAATCGACCAGCGTCTTGCCCTTGCGTTTAGCCTTCGCGATCGTGGCCACGAAGCGTTGCGGGCTGTCGGCTGCCATCTCGTCTGCGATCGACTTCGCGAACGCCTTCACCTCTTCCCAGCTTGCCCGTGGCTTCAGCGGCGCGACGACGTGCAGTCCCTTCCCGCCTGAGTTCTTCACGAAACTCTCCAGCCCCGCCGCTTTCAGCCTGTCCCGGACCTCTTCGGCCGCCTCGATCACGGCCTCCCAGGCCACATCGGGGCCGGGATCCAGATCCATGTTGATGAAATCCGGCTTCTCGAGATCGCCGAGCTGCGAGCCCCAGGGATGGATCTCGAGAACGCCGCCTTGCACGAGCCCGAGCAGGCCAGGAAGACTATCTATGGCGATGATCGGTTCTTCCGCCTCGTCCTTCGGATCGTACGCCGTGAGGATTTCGGGCGATTGCCCGCGCCACGCGTGCTTCTGAAAGAAGCACTGGCCGCCGACGCCATCGGGGCAGCGCACGAGCGCGAGCGGCCGGTTGACGATGAAGGGCCCCATGCGGGACCAGACCTCCGTGTAGTAGTCGGCGAGGCCCTGCTTCGTGACCCCCGCCTCCTTCCAGTAAAGACGGTCCGGATGGGTGAGGCGTACCGCAGCGCGCGGCTTTTCGAGCGGCGCTTCCGCGGCCGATTCTCTCGACACTTCCTCCGGCCGCCGGTCCTCCCGCAGACCTCGGAACGAGGCGTGCCGGACGATCCCGTCGGCAGTCCACGCCCGGAACTCGACTTCGGCCACCAGCTCCGGCCGGACGAAGGTTACCTGGCGGGCCTCGTCGGCGGAGAGTTTCCGGGCGAACGGGCTTTTCCTTTGCTTTATCTCCTGGAGGCGCTTGAACAAATCCTTCGCCACCTGATGCGAGTATCCGGTGCCGACGCGGCCGGCATAGATCAGATCGCCGTCCTCGTAGTAGCCGAGCACTAGGGATCCGATCGCCTTGCGCGAGGTGCTTGACGGCACATACCCGGCGACGACGAACTCCTGCCGCTCGGCACATTTCGATTTGATCCAGCTCCGACCTCTGCCAGACGAATACGGAGCGTCCCGGTCCTTGGAGACGACGCCCTCCAGGCTCAGTCGACAGGCATGGCGGAGGACCAGGTCCCCGTCCTCCTCGAAATGCTCGCTGTATCGGAGTGCCGGCGGAGCACCCGCCATCACCGCCTGCAAGGCGAGCTTACGCCCGAGCTGAGCCGCGGGGCGGAGATCCTGTCCATCGACATAGAGGAGATCGAACGCGTAGAACACGAACCTGTCGGCGCGTCCGGCCGAGAGATCCGCCTGAAGAGTCGAGAAATCCGAGGCGCCGCCCGACCCCTCCACGACCAGCTCTCCGTCGACGATCGCCTCGTGCACGGGCAGGCCCGACAGCGCGGCGACGACGTCCGCCCCGAATTTCTCCGTCCAGTCGAGCCCGCTTCGGGTCAACAGGGACACCTCGCCGTCGCGGATGTGTGCCTGCAGGCGGTACCCGTCGAACTTGATCTCGTGCAGCCATTTCTTGCCCGTAGGCGCCGACGGCTTCAGGGTGGCGAGGGCAGGCGGGATGAAGCCGGGGAACGCGGCCTTCTTCGCCTTTTTCGGAATCGGCAAGCTCGCCGTTTCCGGGCTTTCGATCTTCCCCGTCTTCGACGACCACCCCGGCGGCTCACCCTCCACCTGCTCGACCGTCCTGCCGGTCTTCACCGACTCTGGCCGCTCTTCCAGGATGTCCGGATCATCTTCACCCCGCGCGAATTCGTCGTCGCCCTTGATGAGGAGCCAATTGTCCTTCTTCTCGCGCGGCTTTCGCGCCATGCGCACGAGATGCCAGCGTCCGCGCAGCTTCTCCCCGTGGATCTCGAAATCGAGATGCCCCTTGCGATATCCCTTCTTCGCGTCTCCGATCGGAGACCATCGACCTCGATCCCAGAGGATGACGGTCCCGCCGCCGTACTCTCCCTTCGGGATCGTTCCTTCGAAGTCGCCATATTCGAGCGGATGATCCTCGACATGAACGGCGAGTCGCTTCTCGCCGGGCACGAGGCTCGGCCCCTTCGTGACAGCCCAGCTCTTCAGAACGCCGTCCATCTCCAGACGAAGATCGTAGTGCAACCGCCGGGCGGCGTGTTTCTGTATCAGGTAGCTGTCGCCCTTGGCGGACCGTTTTACCTTTCCGGACGGCTCCGGCGTCGTGTTGAAATCACGCTTCTTGCGGTACTTGGTGAGCGCCATCAGCTGGCCTTGCGGCGCTCGGCAGGAGCGGCCTTCTTCCGGGAACGCGCCTTCGACTTCTTCGGCGTTTTGCCCGACGCCTTCGCGCTCTCCCGCAGGGCATCCAGGAGATTGGTGACCTTGGTCTCCTTGGGAGGCGGCGGTGCCTTGATCTCGCGGCCCTCCATCTTGGCCTTCACGAGTTCCGCCAGAGCCTCATCGTAGCGGTCGTCGAATTTGCGCGGGTCGAACTTGCCGGACTTCGTATCGATGATGTGTTTGGCGAGGTCGAGCATTTCGCCTTCGATCTTAAACTCCGGCAGATCCTCGAACACGTCGTCGGCCGAGCGAACTTCGTAGTCGAAGTTGAGCGTATGCGCGACCAGCCCTGGGCCCTGGGCCCTGAGCATCAGCGTGCGAACCCTTCGGAACAGCACCGCGCGGCCGAGCGCGGCCACCTTCTGCCGACGCATTCCTTCCCGCAATACAGCGAAGGATTCGCCCACGACATCATCCGTCGGGGCGATGTAGTAGGGCTTGTCGAAATAGACCGTGTCCACATCCGGGCACTGAATGAAGGTATCGATGCGGATGGTCTTGTCGCTCTCCGGTACCGCCTCGGCGATCTCCTCCGGCTCCAGGATCACGTATTTGCCACCGTCCACTTCATAGCCCTTCACCTGCTGATCTCGCTCGACCGGCTTCTCGGTTTCCTCGTCGACGTACTCACGGTGCACGCGGTTACCGGTACGTCGATTGAGGATGTGGAAGGAGATGCGCCCCGACGTCGTCGCGCCGGCATAGAGGGAGACCGGAAACGCCAGCTCTCCCACCTTCACATACCCCTTCCACGTGGCACGTGGCGCCATCCGAAGCACTCCCCTCGTTGAGTTTCGACTCAACAGTTTTCCACACTACGTGTTCCAACGCTGCGCGGGGGCTTGCGGTGCCGTCGAGACGCTGTTGCGTGTCCAAAGCCTCATCCGGATGGCATAGCCGCTACCGTCATCCGGCGATAAAGTGAACGCGTTTGGAGAATGGCAGCGCCACGTTGCCGCATCGAGGAGTCGGAGCCTTGCCGAAGATCGTCACCGACGACGGCGTGAATCTCTATTACGAGGAGTGCGGCACCGGCACGCCCATCGTCTTCCTCCACGAATTCGGTGGCAATTATCGGAGCTGGGAGCCGCAGATGCGGTACTTCGCGCGGCGCCACCGGTGCGTCGCCTATGCCGCCCGCGGCTTTCCCCCTTCCGACGTACCCGCCGATCCCGAGGCCTATTCGGAGGATCGTGCCGCGGACGACATCGTCGCGGTGCTGCGGGCCCTGAACATCGATCAGGCGCATCTCGTCGGCCTGTCGATGGGGTCCACGGCTGCCCTGAACCTGGCGCGGCGCCACGACGGGGTGACATTGTCGATCACGGCTGCCGGCGTCGGATCCGGCGCCTCACCCGACCTCAAGGCCAAATTCCACGCCGAGACCGAAGCGATGGCCGAGGCGCTGCGGCAAGACGGCATGCAGGCGGCGGCAGAGCGTTATGCGAATGGACCGACGCGGGCGCAGCTTCGCTACAAGGATCCGCGCGGCTGGCAGGAATTCTACGAACAACTGGTCGAGCACTCGGCCGAGGGCTCGGCCCTGACCATGCTCGGTGTGCAGCGGCGGCGCGACTCGCTTTACGACCTAGCGGAGCCGTTGTCTCGTCTGCGGGTGCCGATCCTGGTGATCGCCGGGGACGAGGACGAGCCGACGCTTGACGTGTCGCTCTTCCTCAAGCGGACGATTCCTTCCTGCGGTCTGGCGATGTTCCCGCGCACGGGACACACCATCAATCTCGAAGAGCCGGACCTGTTCAATCGCACGGTGGAGGATTTCATCGCGACGGTCGAAGCCGGCCGCTGGAACCTGCGCGACACGGAGGCCGCACGCGCCAGCGTCATGTTCGGCCGCTGAACGGGCGCCGCTGTAGCGGCGCCCGGCCCGTCGATCGACCGTCACATTTTCGGGGGAATGCTCGTATAGGTGACCCGCTCCGGCGCGACCTTCTTCAGGAGATCCGGGTAGACGAACTTCTCCCAATCGAGGTCCTTCTGCAGCTTGCCGATCCGCTTCAGCTGCTCCTCGACCGTGGCGATGTTCTCCATCGTGCCGTCGCTCAGGTCCATGTTGAAGTCGAGCTTCGGCATCAGCTCGGTCGCGAGATCGAGCGGCATCCGGAGGAAGTTCGCCACCATCTGGGTAGCCGCCTCGCGGTCGTCGTTGATGAGCTCGGTCGCCTCTACCATTGAGCGCATGAAGGCTTCGGCCGTCTCGGGATTTTCCTCGATCCAGTCGCGGTTCATGAACACCAGGTTGCGGAGGTTGAGGAAGCCTTCGTTGTCCAGCAGGATCTTCGCTCCGTCAACCGACATCACCGCCCGGGTCGGCCACGGCTCCCAGACGCTGAAGGCGTCGATGTTGCCCCGCTCCAGCGCCGCGACCATCTCCGGCGCTTCGACGTTGACGACCTCGTAATCCTCCGCCTTCAGGTTGAGGTTCTTGAGGACCGAGAGCCAGAACGTCTCGCTGCCGGTCGCCTGCGCCACGCCGACCCGCTTCCCCTTCAGATCCTCGATGGTCTTGATCTGATCGTTGGCGACGACCGAGAGCCAGCGCTTCAGGAACGTGCCCTCGCCGACGGTGACGACCCTGTCGTCTACCTGGTTGTTGAGAACGCCTGAATTTTCCGAGCCATACGCGGCATGGACCTGATTCCCGATCAGGAAGGCCACCATGGCCGAGCCGGACGGACCGGTATTCACCGAGACGTCCAGGCCGTTCTTCTCGAAGATCCCCGATTCCTTCGCCACGTAGAATTGGGAGAAGGCCGGGTCCACCCCCGTCGCGATCGTCATCTTCGTCAGCTCGGCCGCGACGGCCGCGCCGCCCGCCGCCAGAGCCAATCCGGCGGCGGCGAGCACTGTTGCAATTTTCTTCACGATCCGTACTCCCTCTGGTGCGGGCCGAGGCCCGATCTCGCCGGCCGTCAGGCGACCGGCGAATAGCGGCCGGCAAAAGCGAAGATCGCCCAGCGAAACAGGCGGTCTATGACGAAGCCGAGGAGCCCGAGCGACACCAATGCGACGAAAATGTCGTCGACCAGCATGTAGAGTCGGGAGTCCCACAGCATCTTGCCGAGCCCCTCGTTCGCGGCCACCAACTCCGCGGCAACGATCGTCACGAACGAGTTCGCCATCGCGAGCCGCATGCCGGTGAGGATGTATGGAACCGTGGCCGGCAGAGCGACGTAGCGGAAGACCTGGAACGAAGATGCGCCGAGCGACCGGGCGGCACGAGTCTTGTTCTTGGCGATGGCACCCACCCCGGCAGCGGTGTTCAGAATCACGATGAAAATCGTCGTGTAGATGATCAGGAATATCTTCGATTCTTCGCCGATGCCGAACCAGATCACCGCGACCGTGATCATTGCGACCGGCGGGATGAAGCGAAAGAACTCGGTGTACGGCTCGAGGATCTTGCGGACAGCCGGAAACGATCCCATCGCGAGGCCGATCGGGATTCCTGCGAGCGAGCCGAGAAAGAAGCCGATCAGGATGCGGCGGAGGCTGACGGCGATGTGCTCCAGCAGGACGCCGGACCAGATAAGAACGCCGGCCTTGGCCAGCACCTGACCGGGTGGAGGGAAAAGCGCCGAGCCGACGAGGTAGACCGCAGCCAGATGCCAGATCACGAAGAGGCTCGCGAAACCGATGAGGTATCCGCCATAGCCCCGCGAGATCGACAGCGGGTTCCATCCGGGTGCGCCAGCCGACTTGACGGTCCCCTGCCGGCGCAACGAGATCGCCTTGCTCATGCCCCCTGTCCCGCCGCCTTCTCCTGGCGGCTCATCGCGATCCCCACTTCCTCCCGGATCATACCGTAGACCGTCTTGTAAATGTCGAGGAACCTGTCGTTGGTGCGTTCCCGCTCATCCTGCGCCAGGTCGACGTCGACGATCCCCTTGATGGAAGAAGCGGGCCCGGCGCGCATCACGCCAATCCGGTCGGCGAGCGTGACCGCTTCATCGATGTCGTGCGTGATGAAGAGCACGGACTTGTTGGTCGATGCCTGGATCTTCAGCAACTCCGATTGCATGGACAATCGCGTCTGCGCATCGAGCGCCGCGAACGGCTCGTCCATGAGAAGCATCCGCGGCTCGTTGGCAAGCACACGCGCGATCTGGATGCGTTGCTTCATGCCGCCGGAAAGCTCGGAGGGATGCTTGTTCTCCTGTCCCTTCAGCCCGACCAGTTCCAGGTAATGGAGCGCGCGATCGCGCCGCTCCTTGCGCTCGATCCCGCGCATCCGCAAGCCGAACTCGATGTTCTCGACCGCGGTGAGCCACTCGTAGAGGGAGTCGTCACCCTGAAAGACCACCCCGCGATCCGCTCCCGGGGCCTCGATTATCCGGCCGTCGATCTCTATTCGTCCGGTGGTCGGCTGCTCAAAGCCGGCGAGCATGTTGAGCACGGTGGTCTTGCCGCAGCCGCTGGTCCCGAGAAGACAGAAGAACTCCCCGGCTTCGATCTCGATATTGAAATCCTCGACCGCGACGTAGTCGTCCCCCTGGAGGGAACGGTAGGTCTTCCCGACGTTCCTGAGCGATACCAGAGCCAAGCGCCTGTCCTGAATAAATTCTCGAATTTATGAAGCATTATCCGGGCCAGCGGTCCGACCGGCAAGCTGATGAGAAGGCTGCCCCGCTCGCAACGGCGGGCGCAGGTGGAGACCCAGCGCTCTCTCGATTTCCGTCGCCGCGGCCAGCAGCTCGCCGTCGTGCCAAGGCTTGCCGATGATCTGGAGACCGATCGGGAGTCCGTTCCCGCCGAGCCCTAAGGGAATGGAAATCGCCGGGCACCCCGCGAAATTCGCGATCGCCAGCATGTCCGCCTGATATGGCAAGCCACCGGCCTCGAAGGCGTAGGCGGTGTCCGGAACCGTCGGGGAGACGACAAGGTCGACATCACAGAACACACGAAGAAATTCGTGACCGGCAATGCGGATCGCCCGCTCCGCCTTCATCAGCTTGAGGCCAGGGACCTTGCTCCCGAAGGTGAGCATGCCAGCGTAGTAAGAAGAGTAGATTTCCGGGTGGCTCTGCATCGCCGCTTCGTGAAACACGGCCGACTCGGCCTCGCTGACGAGGAGGCCGGCGAGCCGCGCCGGCGTCGGCCGATATTCCGGCAGCTGCAGCTCGCGAATCTCGCAGCCGAGGTCCTTCAGGAGCCCCAGCGCGTTCGAAAACGCAGCCTCCACGTCGGGCTCGAGACAGACCTCGGCGAAATTGAGGAGGATGCCAACACGTCGGCCTTCCGGTGGCCAGGGCGGCGACGTGCCGAGATCGAAGCCGGGCGGCGGCCGCACCGCTTCGACACAGTCCGGATCGTAGCCGGCGATCGCTCGAAGCATCAGGGCACTGTCGCCGACGGTTCGGCACAGCACACCCAGGTGATCGAGCCGCCAGCTCATCGGCGCGACGCCGCGTGTGCTGACGAGCCCGTAGGTGGGCTTCAGCCCGACGATGCCGCAATAGGCGGCGGGAATCCGCACCGAGCCCATCGTGTCGCTGCCGAGCGCCGCCGGCACCAGCCGCGCAGCGACCGCTGCACCGGAACCTCCGCTCGACCCGCCGGCCGAATGGCTGTGCTTCCAGGGGTTTACCGTACGGCCATGATGGGGATTGTCCGTGCCGCCGCCGAGTGCGCCTTCATCCATGTTGGTCTTTCCGATGAAGACGGCGCCCCCTGCCCGTAGCCGGGCAATCACCTGCGCGTCGGAGGACGGCAACACCGGCCGGTCCGGCAGTGCGAGCCCATTCGTCGTCGGGACGCCCACGATGTCGATATTGTCCTTGATGGCGATCGGGACGCCGTCTAGCGGCCCCAGGCGATTACCTCGGGCCCGCCTCCGATCCGCGTGACGCGCGTCCTCGATCGCGCTCTCCGCCAGAACCGTCACGAAGCTGTTGAGGACACGATCCAGAGACGAAATGCGCTCGAGGCTGGCGAGGACCAGCTCTTCGGCCGAGATCTCACTGCGCGCCAACCGGTCCGCGATCTCCTGGAGCTCCAGATCGACGAGGCCGGTCATCCCAACGCTCCTGCCGCTCATCCCCGCCGCCAGTCATTCCAGGCGGCCGTCAAAGATACAAGACAGGACGCTACACCGGCGCCGTTTCCATGGCGAGCCGGCATCGGTCACCACGACCGCGACCGGGAGAGCTCTCGCTGATCGGGGCTGGAATCACCTTGCAGCGGAACGCGCAGTGGCCGGTTCCGCTTCGATCAGCGCGACGATCGCGCGATGTAAGTCCTCGGCTCCATAGGGCTTGGGGACACGCGGAGCACACCGAACAGCCCGCGGCATCGAGTCATCGATCGGAGTGCCCGATGCGACGATGAAAGGAATGGCGCTCCGATCGAGAGCATCTGCGATCGGGTCGGCGCGGCATCCATCCAGGCTCAGGTCGAGAACGACGACATCGCACTGCCCATCGATAGCAGCTTCAAGAGCCGCCTGCACGTCGACGGCTACCCCGAGCACCTCGTAGCCCAATTGCTCCAGACCCATTTCTGCTTCGAGAGCAACCAGGCTCTCGTCTTCAACGATAAGAACTCGTAACCCTGCATGATTCATACGTACGCTCCGGAGCTTGACCGCGACGAAGCGGTAAGGAGGAGCGCGGCGAATGGTTCCTCGGCAGGGTCGTTCCAATCACGCCTCCGTCAGAGCCGCGGAAGCGGTCGTCACGACCACAGAATGGCTCGGCGCTCAATCGACGGCAGTTTCGAAGACCAGTCCGCCGTCGCGGCGGCCGACACGGATCGTGCCGGGGAACGGGATGTGAGCGCCAGCGATTCGCATTCCCGTCGCCGCGATCTCCTCCAGCAGGGCCAGCCGCGTCCGGAGAGCCAGAGCCCCGTCGACATCGAACAGAAAACCCCATTCCGGCCGCGCGACCTGCAAGGCGGGCATGTGCAGCACGTCGGCCGAGACTAGCACCGGCTTTTCGTTTCCGATCCTGTAGCCGACCTGACCTGGCGTGTGACCCGGCAGCGCGGTCGTGCGCACCCCCGGCAAAATCTCGCCGCCGGGCTCGAACAGGCAAGTGCGCTCCCGGTAGGCGTCCAACGCGGCGAGCGCCAGTGGCGTCTGTGTCGCCTGAACGGGATCGTGCTCCTCCGGCGTATTCCAGAAACGATGCTCTTCCGCCGAGACGTGCAGATCGGCGTTCGGGAAAATCGGCCGCCCCGCCTCTACCAGCCCCGCGGCATGGTCGCCATGCAAATGCGTCATGAGCAGGTCGGTGACGTCGCCGGCCTCATAGCCAGCTGCCTTCAACGCTCGTCGAAGATGGCCGAGGCTGGCGCCTCGGCGGGAGCCGTCGCCGGCGTCGATCAGGCAGAGCCGGCCGGGAGCTTCGATTAGGAAGCAATTGACCGAGACGCACAGATCATCCAGGTCCTGGCCATCCGCCGCTGCCAGACCATCCCCCACCCCCCGCACGACTGCCGGAAAACGCGACAGGTCGAGGTCGAGGTAGCCGTCACAGAGCGCCGTAAGCTTCGGCCCGTCCGTCGATATGGCGAAAGCCTGGCCGCCGGAAGATCGGATGCGCTCGGTCGTTTCGCCCATGACTGTTCCTCCTGCCGCCGGGCCGGCCGAACCGCCCGGCGCGTTTGCGAATCGGCGTCCCGTCGAGTTTGGCGGTGAGAACGCACGGGAGCAACGAATCGTGGCGTGTAGCCTGCGGCTTCCGGAAACAAATTCCGATGGGACCTTCTGGCCGGAGGTTCCGTTTAAGCGGTTGCTATCGTACCGTTGGGTTACGGTCCCCATTCTTCACGGAGACTATGAATGTCGAGCAACATCGAGATGAGCCAGGAAGGCAAGAAGGCCTGCGCCGAAGCGCTGGCGAAGGTCCTGGGCGACACTTACGTCCTTTATCTGAAGACGCACGCCTTCCACTGGAACGTGGAAGGTCGGAGCTTCCGCACACTCCATGAAATGTTCGAAGAGCAGTATCGCGACCTCTGGGAATCGACCGATGAGATCGCTGAGCGTATCCGGGCTCTCGGCGAATATGCCCCCGGAAGCTACGCCAAGTTTCAGTCGCTCGCGTCCATCAAGGACAATGAGGGTGTCCCCAGCAGTGACGAGATGCTGCGCGAGCTGATCTCGGACAACGAAGCGACCGTCAGGACGATCCGCTCCGCGATCGCGACTGCGGAGGAGCACGGCGACGAAGCATCGATCGACCTGCTTACCGGCCGCCTGTCGACGCTCGAGAAGCAGATCTGGATGATGAAAAGCATCCTCAAATAGGCGGCCCGCCCTGGTCGCGTGCCGGATCCCGGCTCGCGACCCGTCGGCGGACGCCGGCGCGGCTCACCCCACGCGACGGGTTGGGAGCGGTGTGCAACCCGGCCGGCCGGTGCCGTCCGAAACTTCAGAAGTCGTATCCGAACCGGCGCGCGACCGCCCCGGTGACGTCCCGGATCAACGCCTCTTCCGACGGCGTGAAGGAGGGACGGTAATAGCCGGGTGGGCTGACGCGGCGCGCGGTCCGCTCCGGCAGATCCGACCGGGCAAGCCCGCAGTGGTCCAGCATCGCGCGCATGGTGTCGAGCGGCTCGGCACACAAGTCTTCGTATCTCACTATCTTCGCCGCAGCGTCGATCTCCGGCACTCGTTGGAGCGTGTCGGCGACGTGACCGTAGATCAGGGCCCAGTACCGGGCCCAGCCCTCGACCTCCTTCTCTGACTTCCAGAGATCTTCAACGATGGCCGCGGCGGCATCGTCACCGGTGTTGATGACACGGCGGTTCAGTCCGAACTCGAAGTGCCCGCTTCGCGCCATGTGTTCCAGAACGCGCGGGTCGCGCTCCTCCGCTTCGACGAACAGCCGGTGCTGCTTCATCAGCGACGCGATATGCCAGACCGGGTCGCGAATCGGGATCAGAAAACGAGCGTCCGGGAACAGCTTAAGCAGGTAACCGAGTCGCGTGACGTCGTAGTTGTTCTTCGCCAGATACCGCTCGCCGCCACGCAGAAGCAGTAGTTTCCGGATGTGATCGCGGTAGAACCGCTCGAAGCCCGGCGCCTCCGTCCCGCCGTCGAGCACCGCGTTCTTGTTGGAATCGTGCAACCGCTCGAAGAACGCCATCCAGATCACTTCCTCGAAGCCCTCGGGACTTTCCGGAGTGACCGCGATCCCGTCGCCGTGCGCGCGCTCGCGCGGATCGGCGTCACGGCTGGCGGCCCGGTCCAGGAACCAGTTCCAGCTCCAGGGAGCCAGGACGACCGGGAAATCGCGATAGCGATGGGTCGCGAGCGCGGGATGCTCGGCGAGAAGCTCGAGAAGGATCGTGCTCCCGGAACGGGCAAGGCCGGTGACGTAGATCGGAGCACGAATGCTCACCTCGTCCAGACGCGCGCGCAGCGCCGCGCTCTCCCGATCCGCAAGCCATTTCAGGAGACCAGACGATCGGTCGACCAGCCGGCCGACCCGATGCACCCAGCCCTCGACCTCGACCGCGGAAGCCTTGCTGCTGGCGGCCTCTTCGACAGTTACAGCCATGCGGTCGCTCATTCGATCCGCCGCACCAGTTTCAGGGCGAGCGCTGCCAGAAAGAGTGTGGTGAAAAACAGAGGCTCCCAGCCTCGCAGCCACGAAGGGCCAGCCCCGAATAGCTCCAGGCGCGGCAGGTCGATGGAGATACCGTCGACCGGAGCCTCGTCCGGGAGATATCCCGCCGGATTGCCTAGCAAGACATTCCACGGACGATGCTTGTGGATCACCGGCACCGGCTTCTCGATCGGGACGTCTGCGACGGGCCTACCCTCGGGATCTGCGACGATCGCCCGTGCCGGGGCTTCGCTCTTTTCCCGCAACAAGGCACCCGAATATCGCGGGTCGGAGACCTTTACCGAAACTTCCTCTCCCGGCTCCGGAAGCCGGTACGCGTGAGAAGTGTCGAGCCAGAAGATGATGGCGAGCACGGGGAGGGCCGCCACCAAGGTCGCGGGAAACACCAGAAAGATGCGTCGCAATGCGAGCGAGAGCACGCGAGACATCACCGGCCACACGCCTTCTGCCGGGCCGTCGTATTCCGCCATCTCCCGCTGCGCCGCCTGCAGGCGCTGCCGGATGTCTGCGATACGCCGCTGCGGGGACAGCAGACGATACAGCTCCATGGAGAGGAGGCCGGCTAGAACAGCCCAGATCACGATACGCACCGGCAGAGGCAGTAGGTCGGCGAAGAGCTGATCGCTCCAATCGACCGCCGCCGCCGGAAGATTGAAAAGTCCCACCGAAGGTTACCTGCCGGTGTCGGGCGACTGCCCTGCCGTTACGGCGGAATCCGGTCCCGTCGCGGTGGCCTGCTCCTGCCGCCGACGGCGCATCCGTCGCACCGGCCAGGCTACGAGGAACAACAAGGCCGCACCGACGGCCAGCAGCAATGCCCACAGCGCACCGAGCAGGCTCAGACCGGCACCGGGGCCGACATAGGCCAGAGCGGGAGTGGAGATCGAAACGGCCAAGGCGAGGGCCGCATATGCCAGAGGGTGTTTCATGATTCTTCCTGCAAGTCTGGTGAAGGGGACCCAATGCCAAGCGCGACGAGGAAGGAGCTGTCGAAATAGTCCTCGGGCACTCGCTGGGCGAAACACACGATCGCGACCATTGCTTCGCCGTCGCCACCGCGGCGGGGATTGACGAACTCCCAGACGATCTCGCCGTCCTGCGTGACCTCGAAGATGCGACCGGCGTTCGACTCCGTGATCAGGGTGTTCCCGTTCGAGAGACGTTGCTGAGACGACCGGATGTCGCTGTCAAAAGGTCGCTCGGGGGTGCCGGGATATTCCCATACGATCTCGTAAGTCGATGGATCGAACTCGAGCACGCGGGAGCGCCCCTCGGGCACGGCGAAGTTGCCGTAGTTGTCGAACAGAATGATATGGCCGTTCGGCAGCACGTCCGGATCGTGCTGCCCGATCCAGGGCCCACGCGCCATCCACGTCATCTGCTCGCTTTCGATGTCGAGGACGCCGATCGCGCCCAGTTCGCGAAACGACAGCAACACCTTGCCGGGGCCTGCGTGTTGGAAGGCCGCCGTCTCCGGCTTGTCGAGCGGATCGACGTCATTGGTATGCAGCGGGTCTGCGATAGAATACGAGGAAACGGTGTGCACCAGATGCCGCCAGGGCGAGCGCGCAACGATCGGCGTGAGGGGGATGTTGTGCAGCTCCTCGCCGTCCGGGGAAAGAACCACAAGGTAATCCTCGAGCCGCGCGGTTGCCAGATTATCAAACCCTTCAAGCCGCTCCTGAACGATCTCGTGCGTGAGCACATAGATGCGGCCATCGGCGCCGACGTCGACGTTGTGGTGTGTACGCCCGCCATAGCGCCAGATGACGTTCGAGTCACGGTCGAGCTTGACCAGCCCGTAACCGTAGGGCGTGTCGCCCACTCCTTCGTACACGACGAGCAGATCGCCATTGGGGAACGGCACTGCCTTGCGAAAATACACGTGGCTGTCCGGCTGCGGATTGCGGACGCCGCTGCCGTCCGGCCACGCGGTGCTATAGGGCCGGTGCCAGCGATGCACGACCTTGCCTTCGGCATCTATCAAATGCGCCTCGGGGCCCGACGTATAGAGCGTTAGGCCTGGCTGCATAGCATCCGCTACGCTGCCGGTGACGCCCTTGCGGTCGGTGCGCGCGGGGTACCAAAGGTCCGACGCGTAGACGTCGTCGTAGGCAGTCAGCTTGGCATAAAGGGCTCTGCCTCCCTCGTACGCGCGGGCTATCTGGGGGCCGGGGAAAACCTTGCTGGCCATGAGCAGGCTGCCGGCAAGGAAACTGATCAGTAAAAGAGCAGCAACGAAGCCGCCGAGCAGAACACGGTCGAGCCAGCCGCCCGACCGTGACGGCGCCGATTCATCCTTCATGTGCGTTCAGTCTCACAATCGATCCACGACAAGAACAGCCCGACCTTCCGGGCGGTTCCCGACGGAGCGGTCCGGCGGCACGATGCACGGGCAGGGTCGATGGCAGTCCTACAACATCTTGTAGGTAGACCGCCGAAAGGGCGGGGGATGTTCCTTGATCGGCGACCGGCCCCTCCTATAATCCGCGCATGTCAGATCTATTCGATTCTCCCGACCCGAGCTCAACCTACAGCGCTCGTGACATCGAGGTGCTGGAGGGTCTCGAGCCGGTCCGTCGCCGGCCCGGCATGTATATCGGCAGCACGGACGAGCAGGGTCTGCACCATCTGGTCGCCGAATTGGTCGACAACGCCATGGACGAGGCGGTGGCGGGCCACGCCAACCTGATCGAGATCGAGCTCGATGAGGACGGCTTCGTGTCGGTGCGCGACAACGGCCGCGG
>Ga0079224_100005108_pt1 | contig 17177 bp, 17 predicted proteins | sample Stecom2015_FD_80414 | JGI IMG/M metagenome (GOLD analysis project Ga0079224, IMG submission 80414) | Agricultural soil microbial communities from Utah to study Nitrogen management - Steer compost 2015 | ecosystem: Environmental > Terrestrial > Soil > Agricultural land | place: USA: Utah... | reverse complement strand
TCCCAAATACAGGCAGGATTCGAAAACTGCAAGCGATTCGATTGGAGAGATTATGCCCAGGCTATGCTTGGCATATACCGAAATGTGGCCAGAGGCTTGGGGAGATCGCCCATTGATGAGTAAGGGATATGAGTAACGAGTCGACAGAGCAGTTGCATGAGGAGCTTTTCGGTCATGACCACATTACCGTAATCGAACCCCATGGCAACCTGTTTGAGCTTAAATTGCGGGAGCTGTGGGGATACAAGGATCTTATCCTGCTCTTTGTTCGCCGGGATTTTGTGGCTGAGTACAAGCAGACCATCCTCGGCCCGGCGTGGCACATTATCCAGCCGCTGATGATCACCATCATGTTCACGATAGTGTTCGGCAATATTGCCAAGCTGTCCACCGATGGCCTACCCCCATTTCTTTTTTACATGTCAGGGACAGTCATCTGGACCTATTTCGCCAACGTATTTACCGAGATATCCGGCACATTTACCAAGAATGCGGGAATTTTCGGTAAGGTATACTTCCCTCGACTGGCAATTCCGGTGTCGGTGATGATTTCCAAATTGATCGCCTTTGCCATCCAGTTTGGAATATTTCTCGCCTTTGGCGCCTACTACCTGATGACAACAAATGTGCTGGTTCCGAATGGCTGGATATTGTTCACACCGCTGTTGCTGCTGATGATGGGGAGTCTGGCGCTGGGTGGTGGCATCATCATCTCATCGCTCACCACCCGCTACCGGGACTTGATGGTGCTTATCGGCTTTGGTGTGCAGCTTTTGATGTACGCAACTCCCGTAATTTATCCCCTATCGAGCCTGCCGGAAAAGTGGCAGTTCTGGGCCGCATTGAACCCCATAGCACCAATTATCGAGGCCTTTCGGTATGCCTACCTGGGCGCGGGTACTGCCAGTTGGGAAATGCTGTCAACTAGCGGTGCGACCATCTTGGCGATACTGTTGCTCGGCACCCTGATGTTCAATCGAGTTGAGCGCACCTTCATGGACACAGTGTAGTCGGATAACAATAAACTGGATTCATGGTGCCCATGGCAAAAACAGTTATCAAGGTTGACAATCTTTCCAAGCAGTATCGCCTGGGGCAGATAGGTGGCGGAACCCTGCGGGATGACGTCAACCGTTGGATCGCCAGGCTAATGGGCAGGCCTGATCCCCTCGCAAAAATAGGCCAGGAGGGTGCAGCCCACGCTCGAAATGAAAGCTTTTGGGCATTAAAGGATGTCAATTTTGAAGTCAAGGAAGGAGAGATTCTTGGCATTATCGGCCGCAACGGTGCGGGAAAAAGTACCTTGCTGAAAATCCTCTCCCGCATCACCACCCCTACGGAGGGCAGAATCACCATGCGCGGCCGGGTGGGTAGCCTGTTGGAAGTGGGTACCGGATTTCACCCGGAGCTCACCGGCAGGGAAAATATCTATCTCAATGGCACTATCCTCGGCATGAGAAAGGCAGAGGTTGACCGCAAGCTGGAGGAAATTATCGCCTTTGCCGAGATGGAGCGCTTTGTGGATACACCGGTAAAGCGGTATTCGTCCGGTATGACGGTGCGGCTGGCCTTTGCAGTTGCCGCCCACCTGGAGCCGGAAATTCTGATTGTTGATGAAGTGCTGGCGGTGGGGGATGCGGAGTTCCAGGCCAAGTGCCTGGGCAAGATGAAGGATGTATCCAGTCAGGGGCGAACAGTGTTGTTCGTAAGTCACAACATGGGTTCCATTGTTGACCTGTGTCAGCGCGGGTTAGTGGTTGAATCGGGTCGACTTATTTTTGATGGTGAGGTGGGTGCTGCAGTCACCTGTTATATGGAAAAGGGCGTATCCCATCGCAAGGAGATTACGGCCGATGACTTCAGCGGATTATTGCGGGACAGGATTCTGATCGAGTCAGTTAGAATCAATGACATTGACGTGGGTGCCGCACCACTGGTCAATCCGCTCGAGACGATAACGGTTGAAGTATTGGGAACATCCAAGGCTCAGCTATCGAATATGGATCTGTTTGTAACCGTGTACAAGGATGGTGTTCGCCTCTTTACTTTATTTGATCAAAAACAATGGGGGTACTTGGAGCAGGGGGCATTCAGATCGGTATTCACGTTACCAGATAAAGTACTAAGGCCAGGCCACTATACAGTAAGGGTTGGCGGCGACCGTAAGGGTGGATTCGAATGGCTCCTCAGTGGTGATATAGGTCGCTTCGAAATAATGGATATGTACAGTGATGGCTTTGAGGCCAGGGCGCACGGAATATTCAACTTCCCGCGGACTGGAATGAGACTTCAGGTCAGAAAGGATCAGTAGTGAATCAGCTTCCTTGTCGCCGAATAAACAGCCCTGTGGTGTTTGACCTGCGTCCGGACACTAAGCCGCCAATATCTGACAGATTATGTTGAAGAAAGAATCTCAGAAGAATTATCTAGTCGGTAAGCCAAATCTCGGACTTCGTGAGAATTTCGAGGCCAGAGTCCGAAAAATGCTCGATGAACTTTGGCTGACTAATAACGGCCCCATGGTCCAGGAGCTGGAGCAGGGTCTCACCGAATACTTTGGCGTAAAGCATTGCATCGCCATGAATAACGGCACCATTGGCCTCGAGCTTGCTATTCGCGCCTGCGGTTTGACCGGGGAAGTCATAGTGCCCTCGATGACCTTTATTGCCACCGCTCATGCCTTACAATGGCAGGGCATCCGGCCAGTATTTGCCGATATTGATCCGCAAACCCTCAATCTCTGTCCCGCCAGTGTTGATGCGTTGATCAGCCCTGCAACCACCGGCATCCTGGGTGTCCATCTCTATGGCAGGCCCTGCGCTATAGATGACCTGACAGTCCTGGCTCGTCGCCGTGGCCTAAAATTGATCTTCGATGCCGCCCATGCCTTTGGTTCGGGCTATCGGGACACCCCTATTGGCAATTTTGGCGACTGCGAGGTATTCAGTTTTCACGCCACCAAGGTGTTCAATACCTTCGAGGGCGGGGCGGTCACCACCAATAATGACGAGCTGGCCAGCCGCCTTCGCCTGATGCGAAATTTCGGTTTCGAGGGCGAGGACAATGTTTCCTACATCGGGACCAATGGCAAGATGGCGGAGATCAACGCCGCCATGGGCTTGACCAACCTCGACGCCATTGACGGGTTCATGGCGGCCAACAAGGCTAACTACGCAGTCTACGAGGCCGGACTGACGGGTATTCCGGGTATAACTCTGACTACCTATGACCGGAGCCAAAGTCAAAATTACCAGTACGTGATCATCCGGGTAGACCCTATGGGGTTCCGGCGCAGCAGGGACGAACTGAAAATGCACCTCGAATCCCACGGGGTGATGGCCCGCCGCTATTTTTACCCCGGCTGCCATCGTATGGAACCCTATCGCACCCTGTACCCGGATGCAGGCAAGATGTTGCCGGTGACGGAAGCGTTTGCCGCCGAAGTGTTGGCCTTACCCACGGGCACTCAAATCAACTGCGACGAGGTGAGATGGATCTGCGGCTTGGTCAGGGAGTTCGCCCGGTGAATCAGCTCGCGGGTGAGTCCGTGCTGGTAGTGGGGGCGGGTGGCCACGCATTCTCGGTGATTGATACTCTGGAGTGCCAAGGCCGGCACCGGGTGGTTGGGTTGCTGGTAAATGACAGTCCGGTCGATAGAGCTGTCCGAGGTTACCGAGTGCTTGGTTCAGTCAGCGAACTGGCTACTGTTTCCCAAGCGACCGGCTGCCAGGCCGTCATCGTTGCCATCGGTGATAACTATCAGCGGCAGCGAGTCAGCGCGAAAGTGCGATCATTGCTGCCCGACGCTCATTTTATTTCCGCCATTCATCCTTCCGCAGTGATTAGCTCCACGGCACGGGTGGGGCAGGGCGTGGTGATCATGGCGGGGGCGGTGGTCAATTGCGGGACAGAAATTGGCGAGGGTTGCCTGATAAATAGCCGCGCCAGTGTGGATCACGATTGCACGCTTGAAGCTTTTTCCAGTGTCGCACCGGGCGCCACCCTGGGCGGCAATGTAGTGGTGGGCCAGCGGTCCTCTGTCGGCCTGGGTGCCGCGGTTGTCCACAGGATTTCTATCGGTGCTGATACGGTGATCGGCGCAGGCGCGGTGGTCGTTGCCGATCAGGAGGCGGGTATCGTCGCCTTTGGTTCCCCCTGCCGGATGGTGCGTACCCGCGCTGCGAACGCCCCTTACCTTTGATCGCAAGAATATTCTACCTATTATGATTCCCGGCTTGGTCACCACCATTATCCCGGTCTATAACCGTCCCGAAATGATTGTCAGGGCGGTACAGAGTGTACTCGACCAGACGTATCGGCCAGTGGAAATCATCATCGTCAATGATGGCTCGACGGACTCTACGGGACAGGTGGTGGATGAACTTTCCCGACAACACCCGGAAGAGATCCGGATTCTGCATACTCCCAACGGTGGCCCCGGCCTGGCGCGGGAGGCGGGCCGGTTGCGGGCGAACGGCGAGTTTATTCAGTACCTGGACAGCGACGACTGGCTATTGCCCAACAAGTTTTTTGATCAGGTGGCTGCTCTTTGCTCCCATCCTGACTGCGGTATCGCCTACGGCATCACCCGGTTGGTGAATGAAGCCGGCCACATTCTGGCCGAGCCCAGCAAGGATACGGGTGTAATCCGCGAGCACTTGTTTCCCGCATTGCTGGTCAATCGCTGGTGGCACACCCACACCCCCCTCTACCGGAGGGATGTTTCCGATGCCGCTGGCGCCTGGCCGAAACAGCGGCCAGAGGACTGGGATTTGGAGGCGAGAATGGGTGCTCTTGGGGTCAAGTTGGTTTATTGTGGTAGCGTGGTCTCCTGCCATCTGGATCATGACTCGCCAAACCGGGTAACTAAAGGTAGTCAATTGGCATATTTGCGGGACGAGGCTTGGTTTATGCCGCGTCTGTACGCCTGCGCCTGCAAGGCTGGAGTGCCTTTGACAGCCCCGGAGATGTACCATTTTTCCCGTTGGGCATTCATGCGGGCCCGTGACCTCGGAGCGGAAGGAGAAGGCGAAGCAGCCTGGGATCTGTTGAATCTGGCTCGCAGAACCTGTACGACGAATCCAATGTCAATGAGATTTGCGGCTGTACTGGCAAGATTATTCGGGTGGAAAGTTGTAGGCAAGCTGGCAATGATTATCGATCACACTCGCTCTTCAATCCGAAATTGACCCTCCATGGGGCCTGAAATGATGAATGTTGACCAGAGAATCCGCAGCAAACTTAAAGCACTTGGCCACAGGGCAAACAAACTGATACCAAGGAAGCGATTTCTGGATATGGTGGAAGTCTGTGGGATGTACAACTTCGATAGAAAAAATCTTGAGCTGACCGCCATTGATGATTACGGCTCCGAGCTCATTTTCAACTGGTCTGAGAAACACACGACGCCAGACCAGCTTCGTATTGAAGAAGTATTTGGTAATTGTGTCCATCCCTCAGCAAGAGTTTTGCATGTGGGGATAGGCAATTCTAGCCTGGCTCTGCGCTGGAACCACAAGGTTTCCAGTATTGTTGGAACAACAATATCCCGTCATGAGCTGGAAGCAGCGAAGGCTGTGAATATTGCAAATTACTCGGTGCATCTCATCAATAAGTATTAACCTCAGATGCTCAAGCTGAGAGGGGCTTACGACTTTATCATCGATAACAACCCTAACCTGGCACCATGTTGCAAGTTCCATTTTTTCAGTCTGTGGAGCAATTACCGGGAGCTTCTAAAGCCGGGTGGCATGCTCATGACGGACATTGCCGGGCTGGATTGGGTTCTGCCGGGCAGTAATCAAGGATGGCGTCTGGATGATCGGGATCTGGAGTGGCTGGCGGATGCATTTGGATTCTTCATTACACATGCGGGCGAGGGAAACCAGGTGCGCGTGATGAGACGCACCGACGCAGGTTGATCTGACCTATGTTGTTGGCCGCATTTTCTCTTCTCAGCCTGGGCGGAGCCCTGGTTTTCTACGACTTTTGGTATCGATTCGGTGGGCGGTTCGATAGTGCGGCATTTCTGGAATCTTATGGGCAGCGCGTTCTGCTGACATACGATGATGGCCCTGCTTCCAGTGTAGCCGGCTGGAGCCACAGCAGGGCAGATATCGACGCGATGCGGGAGATGATCCTGCTGAGTGACCCCGCTTGGAACTTCGATCAATCAACGACCCAAAACCTTCTTCGCGTACTGGCTGAGTTCAATATTCATGCCGTATTCTTTGTCAGAGGCGATGTCCTGGAGCTGGACTCTGAAGCTCGCAGCACTCTGGTTGCGATCAGGAATGCCGGTCATGAAATTGGAAATCACTGCTACGGTCATGCCCGGCTGGAGGGAATTTCTCCCCGGGAGAGCATCGACGAAATACTCAGGACAGACAACCTCATCCGGGAAACTAGTGGACTAAATCCCTGTCTATTCCGCCCGCCCTACGGACGGTGGCATATCTTCCGAGTTCTGCTTGGGTGGATGGAGCCGCTTCTGAAACATTATTGCCTGCCGGTTGGGTGGACTCATTCAACAGCTGATTGGGATCGCACGATGGAGGATATATCTCCAAGCGCACTGGATGAAAGCGTTACAAAGATGATTAATGATTTGCGATCTAGCGCCAGTGGCTCGGTATTACTTCAGCACGATGTGTGGGTTTACTCCGTACTGTTTACCCGTACTCTGTTGCGGAAAATTGCCGAGGATAATGAGATTTCCGTGCTGCCCCCTGCGGAATTCGTTGAACACGCCATGAAAATAACAGCTTCATCACGTGCCAGCCTTTTACTTGGCTATTACTTCAAATCCAGATTGCTTGCGCTACGCAAGCGGTACGTGGAACGCCATGGCTGACGAAAATCATGGCCAGTTGGATTTATCCATCATCATTCCAACCTACAATCGGGCAGACCTGGTTTCCCAGGCAATGAACTCCATACACGCCAGTGTCACTGAAGCCATTGATTATGAGATTCTTCTAGTGGACGATGGCTCCTGTGAAGAGCAGGCTCAGCAATTGAGTTTGCTAGCTCAAAGCCAGATCAATTGCCGTTACATCCGCCTGAAGGAAAATGCTGGACCTCAGGTGGCGAGGAACACTGGCATGGATGCCGCCACAGGTCAATTTGTCAAATTTCTCGACTCCGATGATGTGCTATTGCCAGGAGCCCTCCGGGATGAGTTCGCGGATATTCAGGCTAGCAATGCCGATGTCCTGGTTTCCGGCTGGGTTCGGTCTCCGCTTGCCGGTGACCTATCTGGTACGAGTGGGACAATGATATTCCCTCCCGCATATGCGGGCAATCCTTATGATGCGATTTTGGACAGATTCGGAGCTCCTGTTTCAGCGATTCTATATCGTAGGCAATTTGTCGATGATGTCCGTTGGGATGAAGCACTTACGCATCCTGATGATTGGTTTTTCCTTGTAAAAGTGTTGCTAAAAAAGCCAAATGTACATGTGAGAAGCCATCCCGTTTTTATCTGGCGAGACCATCATGGCCCACGGCAGAGCGGGATATCAATGATCGACTATGCGCGGTCCCGTTTCAAGATTCTCGATTACCTATACAACGCAATGAAGCAGTCGGGAGTCTTGAATACATCCCGTAAGAACGCATTGGCCAACTACTTGTATCGCGATATATACATCGCACAACGTTATGATCCCAGTCATTACGCTCGTTTGGTCTGGCGCATCAAGGAGTTGGCCCCTGACTTTCGCCCAACTTCGGATGTTGAACGAAATTTCATCATGCGCTTGACAGGTTATCGAGTAAGTTACAGGTTATATGTTCCCTTTCACAATTTGCTATCGCGTTTATACCGCTCCTGGAGGAAGTGAACTAACATTCCATGAAGAAAAATTCCATAAGTATTTTGATGCTTGCCCACAATCATGGTGGGTTTATCCGTGAATCAATAGAATCCGTGCTGAACCAGAAACTGGATCGCAACCTTGAGTTACTGATTGGTGAAGATGCTTCCCGTGATGACACACTGGCTGTATGCCGTGAGTTTGTTGCTCGCTATCCTGATGTGATTCGGCTCTTCAGTTGCAGGGAAAATATTGGCATGCACGCTAACTTTGCTAATTTGTGGCATGAAGCAAGGTATGAATACATAGCTTTTTGCGAAGGGGACGATTTCTGGTGTGACGATGAAAAGCTGTCCCTGCAGGCAGCGATTCTCGATAAAGATTCGGAGTGTAATCTTTGTGGAGGGTTCACCCGTGTCATCGCTAAGGATCAGGGTGGCGACTGGCGGGAAATAGGAGTGATCAAACCTTCCGTATTAAAGCCGCGGTACTCATTCGAGGATTTGATAGGTGATTATGGGTTTCATTTTTCCAGTGTGATGCTGCGCAAATCGTCGGTAGTATTTCCTGAGTGGTTTTCGTCTATGTATTGTGTGGACCGTCCACTCTATCTTCTCGCAACGCAGGGAGGTGATGCGGCTTCGGTGGATAAGGTGATATCAGTGTACCGGATACATCCTGGGGGCAACTGGTCCTCCCTGGATGCCACAAAAAAGGCAGAGCGGAGTATTTGCCTGTTTACGACATTCATCCGCTATTTCGGCCCCCGCCACGCACACAGTTTCAGGGTAACCCTCGCGGATATACTCTGGTCCTATATGAGTGAGGATCTTATGGCCGGACGAGTTGGAGAGGCGAGATCCCTGTTCTGGCGGAGTCTCCGCTGGGGTACAAGTGATTTTATAGCAATACATTTTCAGCGTGTTCTCAAGGTGTTTCTTCGATTATATTACCCGGTAGTGGATAAGCTCCGTAAAGGAATACAGTGACTGTGGTTCCCCGGGTTTCCGTAGTAATGGGCGTTTACAACCACGCGGATCTACTGGAGGAGACGATCGAAAGTGTGCTTGGACAAGCCATGGAAGAGTTCGAGTTCATCATCGTGGATGATGGATCTTCGGATACACATGTTCCGGATATTCTCCACCGCTACCATCATGCAGACAACAGGATAAGGGTTATTTCACGGCCCAACACAGGGTTGACTCTTGCCCTTCGGGAAGGATGCGCACTGGCTGCCGGGCGCTATATCGCACGTATCGATGCTGGTGATGTGATGTTGCCTGGACGGCTGGCCCAACAAACGGCAGTACTTGATGAGTTTGACGATTGTGTGCTGGTCGTATCGAGAGTTGAATTCTGCGGCCCCAATTGGGAGCCTCTGTGGACAATTTGCGGCAAACCGGAACTGGCGAAGCCTGCCACAGTCGTTAGCGCTGTCCTGTCCCGAGGTCTTGATGCGGACGTGCCTCACCACGGCTCCGTGATGTTCAGAAGGTCGGCCTATGAGTTGATGGGTGGCTACAGGCAGCAGTTCTACTATGGGCAGGACTGGGATCTCTGGTACCGGCTTGCTGAATTCGGCAAGTTTTTGGCAATCCCTGAAGTGTTGTATCGGGCTCGTTACTCGCCACAAGCCATCAGTATGACCCAAAGTCACCGGCAAAAGGCGATCGCGGAGTACTCTCTGGCGGCACATCAGGCTCGCAAGGCGGGGCGAGACGAAAGTCCCGTGCTTGAGAAAGCTGCTGCAATCAGGCCTGGCTTTCAAAATGGCACAGTCGCTGGCACTGTTTCCGATGGCGATTACTTTATTGGTGAAGCCCTGCGCCGTGCGGGAAATATTGCTTGCCGCGACTACTTCTGGGCCTCCATTCGCAAACGCCCATATCAGGTCAGGGCCTACCTGCGATTATTTCAATCGGTGTTTTGAATTTCATGCTTGCAATGGAAAATAGAACGAAAGCTGATGGGCTGTATTGTCATCCTGGATTCAAGCGTGGTACGGGCTTTGGAAACCGACTATTTTCCTGGGCCAGATGCAGGGTTTTCGCCCGCCAACATGGGGCTACCATGATTTCACCACTGTGGTTTCGGCCAGCGGTTGGGCAGCTACTCAGGGGAGGGATTGATTATCGAAGCTATCTGAGTCAGATAGCCTTGCTCGGTCTGTTTGTTAAGCGGGAGGGTGATCTAGGATGGCTCCATGGCATCCTGAAAACATGGCCCATGTCCCATGTCAGTGAGGAGGTGCTATCGGCCTCAGGAGTTTCGGTATTGCTTGAGAGTCACCCTCGCCTCTGTGTCGACTTTCACCAACCCATTTATAATTTCACGGTACTGAACGGATGGCATGAGTTTCTGTTGAGCGAATTGAGGGCCATTACACGCCCTGCTTTGTTGGAGTTTGTGGATGGCATGGAGGCACCATGGATAGGTATCAACATTCGTTGTGGCAACGACTTCAAGCCTCCCCCGCTGGATTCGGATTATTCCCGTATTGGTTGGTTGCAGAAGACGCCTCTGTCCTGGTTTGTTGAAACCCTCCGGGTAATTCGCGAGAGGGCAGGGTGGAATGTGCCAGCCCTGGTGGTTTCGGATGGCACTGACGAAATTCTTGAAGCTATCCTAAAGTTGGAGAATGTAACTTTTTTGCGCCCGGGTAATGCGATCACAGACATGCTGATGCTGGCGCGCTCGAAAATCCTGCTGGCCTCTGCTTCCAGTACATTTTCCGGGTGGGCGTGTTTTCTCGGTCAGATGCCAACCATTACGGCGCCAGGTCATCCAATGACGGAATGGGGAATACAAGCAAAAAATTGTCAACTCATAAGTGAGTTCAAACCCCAAGATCCAAATGAGGAATTTCTTTCAGATTTGACATTGGTTTTCGATCAAACGGGCTTTTCAGGTACCATGTCAACGCAAAGTGATGAAAGCATTTAGTATATGGATACTAAAATGTCGTTAGTAAAGCTCAATATCGGTTGTGGCAGTGTATTACCGGTCGGCTGGATAAATATGGATAAATCCATCAAGAGGTATGTTATAGAGTCCCGTATTTGGCGATTTTTTTGTCCAGCCGGGTCGGCGGAACAGATTGATTTCAGGTATATCAATTTGCGACATTCTTGGTTATTTTCTTCGAGCAGTGTCGATGTTGTTTATTCTTCACACGTGTTCGAGCACCTGGATGCAGCGACACAAATTTTTTTTCTACGAGAGGCAGCAAGAGTACTAAAGCCGGGCGGCATTCTTAGAATTGTGGTTCCTGACTTGTTCCAACTATGTAAAGAATATGTAAATTCTGTGAGCGAGGGTTCTGAAGATGCTGCGGGTCAATTATTGTACTGGCTGAATCTCCATAAAGATAACGTCTATCAAGAAAATAGATCTGTTCTTCGAAAGACTTACGATTTCATTCAAGGCCATCCTCATTTGCATAGAACTATGTTTGACCGACAGTCGCTTCTCGATAAAATTGATTCTGATCTCTTTGGAGATTTCTGCTTCAATGATTATGGTGAATCCAAGTATCTTGGATCGCTAGTCCGCGAGGTGGAGTTCGCACAAGAGATATGCTCATCCTTGTACCTTGAATGCAGGAAGCGCTAGATTTCTCGAACCACTAGAGGTTATGAAATGCAGGGTAAAGATGAAGAAGCTCTTGATCGTACAGAATATTCCTACACAGTTTGATGTGCCTTTGTACAATTGCATCGCTGACAGAAAGCCTTTTGATCTCACCGTAATATACACCCAGACGCACGGGCCACAGTTAAACTTCGACCCAGAAATAGGCCGCTCTCCTGGCTGGGATCATATTGAAAGAGAAAATTATCATCGTATTGATCTTTCAAAAGTTCAGGCAACAAATACAAGAAAGACTGTAGATGTGATTCTGGATAATCGCCCTGATCATGTGCTTATCAGCGGATATTTTCCCCGCCTGCACCGGGCATTGGTGCCTGTATTGCAGGACCGCGGCGTTTCAGTGGGACTGCGCTCCGACAATACACTTCAACACTCCAATTTCAATGGTCTCAGGGGCATTATAAAGAAAATCATGCTGCCCGGGTGGTTGCGCCGCTATGATTCTTGGCATCCGGTGGGGACCCTGGCCAGGGAGTACCTGGTGGCCGTGGCGGGGATGATCAAGCCTGTCTTTTCATTTCCCTATGCGGTGGACAATAGCTGGTTTGCGGGATTGGCCGCGTGCGCCCGCGACAGTCGGCTGGGAACACTTGCTGAGTTGGGGTTTCCCGAAGACGCGTTCGTCGTGTTGGCTATTCTCAAGTGGCACCCAAGAGAGGACCCATTGACCCTGATTGAAGGGTTCAGTCTGTTTGCCGAGGAGGAGCCGCGGGCGCGGCTTGTGCTTGTCGGCGATGGGCCGATGCGAGATGAAGTACGCGCCAGGATAGCCGGATTCAAGCACCTGGTTCACACCCCGGGCTATGTCAATTATTCAGCGTTGCCAGGCTTGTATGCCCTGGCTGATATTTTTGTTCATCCCGCTCCGGGTGAACCCTGGGGGGTGTCCGTCAACGAGGCGCTCGCCTGCGGTGTTCCAGTGATCGCATCCAGCGGCGTGGGCGCGGGACGGGATCTGATCATAGAGGGGTCGACCGGAGCAGTTTTCCCTGCGGGTGATGGGGCAGCTCTGGCGGCCTGTTTGCATAAACTGGTCCGACAGGTGAGCGCTGAACAACGCCAGGCGTGCCGAGACCGGGTCGCTGGCTGGGGCTACGACACAACTATCGAGACTTTCACTCAACTCTTGCAATCCTTGGAGAATTGATCGGGAATGGCCTCTCCGCTCACCCTGAGTATAGTGATTGTCACCTACAACCGCGAACAGGTGCTGGTGGACACCATCAGCCATCTGTTACTTCAGGCACGGGATTGCCCGGCTTTCAGGGAGTTGCTTGTGGTCGACCAGACCCAGAGGCATGAGCCGTCGGTCGACGAGGCATTGAAGGACTGGTCGGAACAAGGCGCCATTCGCTGGGCACGGCTGGCGCAACCCAATCTCACCCAGGCGATGAACTTTGGTCTCTGTCATGCTCACGGTGAAATCGTACTTTTTGTCGACGACGATATTATTCCTGGTCCGGCCTTACTCGACATGCATTTGGCAGCCCACTCACAGCACTCCGATGCCTGGGCGGTTGTAGGCCAAGTGTTGCAGCCCGGGGAGCGGGCAGAGCAGCTTTCCTACATCCCTCGGGGTGGCAGGTTGAGGCGCTACATGGATTTTCCATTCCGGCGCACCGAAGGAGCCTTTGTGGAAAATGCCATGGCCGGTAATTTGTCGGTGGTGAGGGAAAAGGCGATTACCATCGGCGGGTTTGACGAAAATTTTCCACCTCCCGTAGCCGCTCGCTTTGAATCTGAATTTGCCAAGAGGCTGGTGGGATTTGGCGGCAAGATCTGGTTTGAGCCTTCCGCCTCGATACTCCATCTCCAGGCCACCACGGGCGGCACTCGCTCCCGGGGAAGTCACCTCAGCAGTGCCTCTCCTATTTTTGGCGTGGGAGACTATTATTTCGCTCTGCGCCAGGGGCAAGGATGGGAGAAGTGGTGGTACATTCTGCGCAAGCCGTTTCGCGAAGTCAGAACACGGTTCCATCTAAGGCACCCCTGGTGGATTCCCGTTAAGCTTTTAGGGGAGCTTCGGGCATTTACCCAGGCTTTCGCACTCAATGCCAAGGGACCACAGCTGCTCAAGGGTGTTGATTCGAACGAATACAAAGGCGGGGCGAATCAATGATCTATGTGGTAGTGCTGGTTAGTGTCATTGTCCTTCTGGTAGCGCTTCACAACTGGCGACAGGGCATCTTGGCCCTATTGGTGATCGGTTTGATCCAGGATCCAATACGCAAACTGACCCCTGGGGCGCCGGCAAGTTTTATCCTGTGGTCGGCGGCTATTTTCGGTGCGATCATCATAATTGCTTGGCTCAATCGGGCTATTACCAACACCAGGCCACTCAATCTGGGTAGTCCCGAAGTGGGCAGTGCCTGGATGCTGTTCTTTATTCTGATTGTATTACAGGTATTCAACACCTTTTTTCGTTGGGGCAGCCCGCCTCTGGTCATCCTGGGGCTGATGTTCTATCTGGCGCCGGTGCTGGCCCTGCTGGTGAGTACGGCCTATGCCAATTCCTTTCGCCAGGTTGACAGGTTTATGAAGTTCTATGTCTGGATTATGGTCCCAGCGGTATTGACGGTCTACCTTTCCCCTGCCTATTCCGATGCCTGGCCTGTATTGCGGGATGTGGGAACCTTTAGTGGCCAGGCTTTGATTATTTATGACGTTGGCAAGGCACTGATGTCCCATCCGGGTATCTTCCGCGTTGGTGAAATGGCAGCCTGGCACGGCGCCATGGCGGCTTGCTTTTTGATCATCCTGACCCACAAACACCCTTCGACGATGTTTAAGGTTCTGGTGGCCACCCTGATTGTGCTGATCGTGGGCGCGATCGTTCTCACCGGCCGCAGAAAGATGATTATGGCTCTGTCCGTATTCGTGGTGGCCCAGTGGGGTCTGATTGCCTTCTACGGTAAGGGTGGCGGGCGCAAGGCCTTGGGTGTGATGTTTCTTGGGCTGGTGGGCTCCCTGGCTTTTGTGCTTCTGGATGAGGCGGAGGGGAGTTCGGAGTATTTCCAGCGTGGAACAACCGTGTTCGGCGACGTCGGCGAAAGACTCTTGCTGTCTTACGACCTGATGATGGCGGCATTTCACCGCTCGCAGTGGATTGGCTTGGGTGCCGGGGTGACTTCGCAAGGAGCACGATTTGTCGGTATGGCATCGGATGCGGGAGGAGCCGCCGAGGCAGGTACCGGAAAAATTCTGGTCGAATTGGGACTGCCTGGCATGTTGATCTGCCTTTGGCTGATGTTTGTCCTGGCGAGAAGATTGCTGACAATATTCAGGCAGCTGGCGCAATCCGACGAGACTCTGTTTTACTATGCGGTGTCGTTTTTTGCAATGATCGTGGCCAACGTAATGACCTTTGTGGTGGCTACTCAGATTTATAGTGATCCGTTTGTGCTTATAGTCTTGGGGATGATTGCGGGGTTTCTATTCGCAATCTGCCGGGTGGGCACGATGAAGGTTTCCAGAGTTGTTGAGCTCAGCCCTGGGGTGTTAATGCCTGTCAACCGGAGAACATAAGTCATGGATTGTAAGTGCTATTCTCGAAGGTGAAGATTCTCCACGTTATTCCATCTATCGCCGAAGCCGATGGCGGAACTACTTATGCCATCAAGCTGGTTACTTCTTCGTTGGTGGTTCTTGGTGTCGGGGTGGATATTGCAACGACCGACGACAATGGGAATGGAAGCCGGTTATTTTGTAGGAGTTGTAGCAAGCGAAGTCCATCTCAACATGGGGGTGAATGTAAGTCACAGCTCTATTTCCCAAAATGGACCAAATTTTATAAAATTTCACCCAGCTTTGCCTGGTGGATTTTCCGCCACGTTGGCGACTATCCCATCGTGCATATCCATGCCCTTTTTTCCTTCGTCAGCGTAGTCGCTGCCCTGGCCGCGCGCTGGCGAGGGGTGCCTTATCTCGTCTGTCCCCACGGGAGCCTCACCCACTATGGCATCACCCAGCGCCGCCCATGGCTCAAGCGTCTGTCCCTAAAATACATCGAAGGCCCCATTCTGCGTCACGCCAATGCAGTTCATTTTACCAGTGAGGCGGAACGGGACGAGGCCCTTACCCTGGGCATTCCATTTAACGCGGTAGTGATCCCCCTGGGCATCGACCCGCTGGAGCCCCGGCCGGTGGAACCAAGAGATCGCGCTGATCCGACCCCGCTGGGGGTCACCAGGTTGCTGTATCTTTCCCGTCTGGATCCGAAGAAGAACCTGGAGGGGCTTATTCAGGCATTGGGGCTGCTTAAAATGGGTGGCAGGGCCGGCCAGCGCCTTCAGCTGCTGATTGCCGGTGACGGTGACTCCGGTTATGTTGCCTCCCTGAAAAAACTGGCTGACGAGAAGGGTGTCAGTGAGCAGGTACATTGGCTTGGTTATGTCGGTGGCGATCCCAAGGCTGAATTGTTTGCCAGTGCCGATATTTTTGTGTTGCCGTCATACTCTGAAAACTTTGGTATTGCGGTGGTGGAGGCCCTATCTGCCGGACTACCCTGCGTATTGGGCAAGGGTGTTGCCGTTGCCGGCGACGTGGTGGAGGCCGCAGCCGGCATTGCTGTCGAACCAGAGCCGAAGCAGATCGCAGAGGCTATTATGCGGCTTATGGACGATGCCGGCCTGCGCCGGGAAATGGAGGTTAATGCGCGGCAACTGGTGTCGGATAAGTTCTCAACCGAAGCCATGGGCCGCAGCCTCGTGGCGCTGTACAGCCGCATTCTCAAAAACTCGCATTAAACAGCTCGCTGCAAGATAGCAAATCCATGGAGAGCAAGCCCAAGTGAAAGCTCAACTTGTCACGGTTGGTGCCGGATGTTTTGTTCGCCAAGCTTGTAAAACATTGGCGGATGACTGCTTTGCGAACATCAACGGGCAGCAATATTGCCAATGCCTTGCACGATCATCTATGGGTAACGGACAACGTGAATAAAAGTGGTGGCTTTCTAGCCGGAGTTACCCCTGTAATCCTCACCTACAACGAAGCGCAAAATATCGCCCGGGTACTGGATAAGTTGGTCTGGGCCAGGGAGGTTCTGGTCGTCGATAGTGGCAGCGACGATGAGACTTTGGCTATCTGTAACCGCTATGCCAATGTGCGCAGTATCGAACGCAGCTTTGACAATCATGCCAGTCAGTGGAATTTTGCCGTCAACGAGCCGGGAATCAAAACAGACTGGGTGTTGGCGCTTGATGCCGATTATGTTCTGTCACCTGAGTTTATCGTGGAGATGGACGAATTATCCGAGGAGACTGCATTTGCGGGTTTTGCAACCAATTTCGTCTACTCCATTTTTGGCAAGTCCTTGCGAGGTACTCTGTACCCCCCCGTGATTACCCTGTTCAAACCAGCACAGGCGACTTATGTACAGGATGGCCATACCCAGAGGCTGATGGTGGACGGCCCGGTCGGTAAATTGCAGGGTGTTATCTATCACGATGATCGCAAACCCTTGTCCCGGTGGCTTTGGTCCCAGGACCGCTATGCCGAGCTTGAAGCCGAGTTGCTCACCCGCAAGCCCATGGCCGAGTTGCGCATTCAGGATCGCCTGCGCCGTATGCTGGTGGTCACACCCTGGCTGGTACCCCTGTACTGTCTGGTCGCGAAGCGGGGTATTCTCGACGGCTGGCCCGGCGTCTGTTATGCGTTGCAGCGGGGCGTGGCGGAGGCAATTCTGTCCATCAAGTTGATTGAGGCGCG
>Ga0079224_100005106_pt1 | contig 17181 bp, 14 predicted proteins | sample Stecom2015_FD_80414 | JGI IMG/M metagenome (GOLD analysis project Ga0079224, IMG submission 80414) | Agricultural soil microbial communities from Utah to study Nitrogen management - Steer compost 2015 | ecosystem: Environmental > Terrestrial > Soil > Agricultural land | place: USA: Utah... | reverse complement strand
GGCAGCGGGACGACGGCGATCCGCGTGGTGGTCGCCGACGACCACACCATGGTGCGCGAGAGCCTGGTGAGCGTGCTGGAGGCGGCCGGCGACATCCAGGTGGTGGGCCAGGCGGCGGACGGCGTGGCGGCGGTCGAGGCAGTGGCGAGGCTGCGACCCGACGTCGCGATCGTGGACATCTCCATGCCGCGGCTCAACGGCCTCGAGGTGGTTCGGCGCCTGAGCGCCGACTGTCCCGACACCCGCACCCTCGTGCTCACCATGCACGAGGAAGAGGAATACGTGCTGCACGTCGTGCGCGCCGGCGCCGCCGGCTTCCTGCTCAAGGACAGCGCCACCGCCGAGCTGATCACCGCGGTGCGGACCCTGCACGCGGGCCGCGGCCATTTCGGCCCGCATGCCGCCCAGGTGCTCGCCAGCCAGGTGCACCGCCCCGGGCGGCCGGTGGAGGATCCGTACGGCACCCTCACCGCGCGCGAGCGCGAGGTGTTCCACCTGGTGGTGGAGGGCCACACCACCAAGGACATCGCCCGCCAGCTCGGCATCAGCGTCAAGACCGCCGAGAACCACCGCGCGCACATGATGGAGAAGATCGGCGCCCACAACACCGCCGAGGTCGTTCGCTACGCGGTGCGCAAGGGCCTCATGGACTGAGGACTTTCCCCCGCGGCCGGCGGGGTCATTCCCGGATGCGCCGCAGCGTCGCACTGCTGCATGCTCAGGGCCATTCCCGAGCGGGCCCTGCATGAGCCTTCGCCGCCTCCGTCCACGCCTGCAAGCCGCGGTCGCCTGCGCGGCCTTCGCCTGCGCCACCGCCGCGACCGCGACCGCGGGCGCCCGGCTCGATCCTGCGTTTCAGGGAGCCCGCGACGGCGCACCCGTGCGCGCCGTAGTGACGTTCCGGGGCGAGGGTCCGCCGGACGCCGGCGAGCTCGCCCTGCTCGGTGGGCGCGGGCTCGACGGCAGGCCGTTCCGGGCCTTGCCGATGGCCATCGTCGAGGCCCCGGTCGGACAACTGCGCCAGCTCGCCAGTGTTCCGCAGGTGCGTTCCATCTGGCACGACCGCAAGCTGCCACGCCCCGCGCCGGGCCCGGCGTCTCCCGCGCTGCCGGTCAGCGGCGGCTGGTCGGGGCGCGGCATCGGCGTGCTGCTCGCCACGCCCGGCGCCGATCCCGGCGACGGCGTGCACCGCCTTGCGCCCGGCGCGGAGGTGGTCGGCTTCCGCACCGGCAGCGGCAAGTCGCTCTCCACCGCGCTGGGCGCATTCGACCATGCACTCGAGCACCAGTTCGAGCACAACATCCGCGTGCTGTGGAATCCGCTCGCGGTACTGGACGCGCCGGTGCGCGCGGACCCGGACCACCCGCTGCAGGTGGCGCTGCGCGCACTTGCCGAGCGGGGCGTCATGGTGGTGGTGCCGCAGGCCGTGGATGCCGACGGCAGCGCCGTGCCCTGGGCGCTCGGCACCGGGCCCTCGCGCGACGGCGAGGCACCGCCCCTGTGCGGCGTACTGGCACTGATGCTCGAGGCCAACCCGGCGCTGGACTGGCGCCAGGCGCGCGACATCCTGCGCCACGGCGGGCATCCGCCGATGGCAGCCATCGATCCCGACGCAGCGGTCCGCGCCGCGCTCGCCCGGGCCGGCAGCACCAATCCCGGAGGTCGCGGCCAGGCCGGCCGGCGCACGGGATTCGGCGCGGAGTCGCAATAAAGCGCGCGTCCCGTTTCCGTCGACGGTTCCCCCCTGTCCGTCGACACCCGCGCGCACCGGGGGCTCCGAAGCCCCCGGTGCGTGCATCCTTTTCCGTACGCCCCCGCACGTTGCTATGCTTCGATCCGGTCGTCGCCGGAGCCATCCATGATGCGTGCTGTCCTGCGGGCGCTGTGTTGCGCCGCCCTGCTGCTCCTCATCGCCTGCAGCCCGGCCAGGCCGAAGCGCGTGTTCCCCCCCACCGCGAGCGTGCAGCAACTGGTGGTGCAGCCGGACGGCAGCTGGGCGATCACGCTGCGGGTCCAGAACTTCAGCAACGTCGGCATGCGCATCGACGGCGTGCAGGCGCGGCTGGAGCTCGGCCAGGTGCATGCCGCCGACCTCGTCGCCAGCCCCGGCTTCGTGGTGCCGGCCGGCTCGGTGGAGGTGCTGGAACTGGAGGTCACGCCCCTGGAGCCGGCGCGCGAACCGGTGGCCGCGGTGCTGCGTGGCGGCTCCGGCCTGCGCTACCGCCTGAGCGGCAGCCTGACCAGCTCCGAGCCGGACCGTCGCCGGGACGAATTCGAGTTCTCGAGCGCGCTGGCGCCCGTGCCCGGCCTCGAGGGCACCCTGCGCTAGCGGCACGCCGCACGCCACGCCATCGCTTTCCCTTCCATGAGGTCACCGAAATGAGCCAGTACAAGGCCCCGCTGCGCGACATGCGCTTCGCCCTGTTCGACGTGCTGAACGCGGAAGCGCTGTACCAGCGCCTGCCGGGCTGCGAGCAGGCCAGCCGCGAGCTGGTGGACGCGGTGCTGGAGGAATCCGCCCGCTTCACCGAGACGGTGCTGGCACCGCTCAACACCGTCGGCGACGAGCACGGCTGCCGCTTCGACCCCCGGACCGGCGACGTCACCACTCCGCCCGGCTTCGCCGAGGCCTACCGCCAGTTCGTCGACAACGGCTGGGCCGGCCTGACGGTCCCGGAGGCCTACGGCGGCCAGGGCCTGCCCGAATCCGTGGGCGCGGTGGCCAAGGAGATGATCGACGCCGCCAACCTGGCCTGGGGCACCTACCCGCTGCTCTCGCACGGCCAGGTGGAGGCGCTCAAGCACCACGGGGAGCAGTGGCAGCGCGACATCTACCTGAGTGCCATCGCGTCGGGCCGCTGGACCGGCACCATGTGCCTGACCGAGCCGCACTGCGGTACCGACCTCGGCTTGCTGCGTACCCGCGCCGAACCACTGGACGACTCCGGCGAGCGCTTCGCCATCAGCGGCACCAAGATCTTCATCACCGCCGGCGAGCACGATTTCACCGACAACATCGTCCACCTGGTGCTGGCCCGGCTGCCGGACGCGCCCGCCGGCACCAAGGGCATCTCGCTGTTCATCGTCCCCAAGTTCAAGGTGGACCGCGACGGCAACATGGGCGAGCGCAACGCCGTGCGTTGCGGCTCCATCGAGCACAAGATGGGCATCAAGGGCTCGGCCACCTGCGTGATGAACTTCGACGGCGCCGAGGGCTGGCTGATCGGCGAGCCGCACCGCGGCCTGGCGGCCATGTTCACCATGATGAACACCGCACGCCTCGCAGTCGGCCTGCAAGGCCTGGCGCTGATTGACCGCGCCTACCAGAACAGCCTGCGGTACGCGAAGGAACGGCTGCAGATGCGCGCCCTTTCCGGCGCCAAGTACCCCGCCAAGCCCGCCGACCCGATCATCGTCCACCCCGACGTGCGGCGCATGCTGCTGACCCAGAAGGCGTTTGTCGAAGGCGGCCGGGTGATGGCCTACCACGCCGCCACGCTGGTGGACGTGGCCGCGCGCAGCGCCGACCCGGACCAGCGCCAGGCAGCGGAGGAACTGCTGTCGTTTGCCATTCCGATCATCAAGGGCGTGCTCACCGAGGCCGCGGTGGAATGCACCTACGACGCACTGCAGATCTTCGGCGGCCACGGCTACGTCCGCGAACACGGCATGGAGCAACTGGCGCGCGACGCCCGCATCACCACGCTGTACGAGGGCACGACCCAGATCCAGGCGCTGGACCTGCTGGGCCGCAAGGTCATGCAGCTGCAGGGCGTGGGGCTGAAGCGCTTCCTGTCGATGGTGTCCGAGTTCTGCACCGCCGAATCGGCCAACCCGGCGCTCGGTGAGTTCATCCCGGCGCTGGCGCAGATGACCCAGGAATTCCAGTCCATCACCCTGGAGATCGGCCGCAAGGCCATGGAGAACCCCGAGGAAGTCGGCGCCGCGGCGGTGGACTACCTCTGGTACGCCGGCTACGTGGCCCTGGCCTACTGGTGGGCCCGCAGCGTCGCCGCCGCCGAGGCCTCGTCCGAAGACGCCACCTTCAAGGCCGGCAAGCGCGAAACCGCCCGCTTCTTCTACACCCGGCTCCTGCCCCGCGCCCTGGCCCACGGTGCCGCCATCCGCGCCGGCGCCGCGACCCTGCTGGGCATCCCCGACGACGCCCTCTGAGCCCCGCGTCCCGTGCGCGCGCATCCGCTGCGCGACCGGAGCACCGCACCCCGGTCGCGCAGCGCGCCCCACCCGCGGCGGCGGAACGAGCCGCCTACTCGAAGCCGTCCAGGAACACTCCGGCCGGCCTCGCCTCGAACGCCCCGATATCCACCGCTCCACCCTTGACGCGCAGCGTGTTCAGCAGGTCGGCATTGCCCAGGCTCCAGTCCTGCACCCACGGCATGCCCTCCACCACGGTGGCCGCAGGATCGACCCCCGCATCGATCAGTGGCGAGCCGTGCACCGGCACGAAGCTGCCATCGGAGCCCGGTTCGTAGACCGTCTCCGCCGACATCGCACCAACGACCACGACGACGCCGGTGTCGTATGGCCGTTCGTCCATTGACCGTGCATTGTTGTTGCTCGCGATGACGGTGCTGCCATCGAGTGCGAGCAGCACCAGGTCGAATCCCTCGTTGTCCCACAGATGGTTGTTGGCCAGCAGCACGCGCCCGCCATTGCGTGCCCAGGCGTGCAGTCCGGCCCCATCCGCGGTCAAGGCGCTCGTGCGATTGTTCACCACCGTTACGTTGGAGACATAGGCGCTGCCCAGGCCACGCGCTTCGACCAGGGCCACCGAATCGAACATGGTGATGTTTCCCTCGATCAGTGAGTTGCGGAAGTGCGTGGTGCCGGGAGACCTGATCCACACTGCCGCGGCAACGGCTCCAATGTTCTTGACGAACGCACAGTGCTCGACGGTGATCGTGCTCGAGGCGCTGGCTTCCGAGTAGATCCGCAGTCCGTGGCCATTGCTCGTCCCGTTGCCGCGGGTAAACGCGATCCAGGAAACGCTGACATCCATGCTGGAACCCATCCTCGGCTCGATGTCCAGGGCCTTGCCGCTCAATCCGGCGTCGATCACGGTATCGAAGGCAGTACGGCTGGACGCCTGCCGCGTGCAGGGTCCGAGAATGCCCGACACCCAGCCGCCGCTGATTTCGAAGTCGCTGCCATCGATGATCGGGCGGAACCGGAACGACTCGCCCTCCGGGTGGACGTAGCTACCGACAGCAAGGCGGATCCGGTCGGGTTCGCCATTGGCTGCCGCGAGATCCAGGATGGTTCGCAACTGTGCGCCGTTGGTGACGCAGAAGTCGGCTGCCAGGGATGCGGCCGGCAGCGCCGCCAGGCACGGGACGAGGGCAAGTTGGAAAGGCTTCATGGCGTCGGGTCCGGGGATTACCCATGGGCCAACACCGCAAGGGCCCGGAACCGAACGGGCAACGCTGTGGCGCCCTACTCGAAGCCGTCCCTGAACACCCCGGCCTGCCTGGCCTCGAAAGCGCCGATGTCCACGGCCGCGCCCATGATGCGGGGCGTATCCAGCAGGTCGACGGCTCCAAGGCTCCAGTCGTTCGCCCAGGGCATGTCCCCGGCCTCGATGGACTGCGGATCGATGCCGGCGTCGATCAGTGGCGAGCCTTGCGCCGGAACGAAGCTGGTGTCGGGACCCGGTTCATAAGCCGACGCAACCGACATCGCACCGACCACAACAACGCTACTGGAGCCATCCGGCCGCTCGTCCAGGGCTTCCACGTTGTTGTTGCTGGCGATGATCTCGCTGTTCTGGCGCGATCGCAGCACCAGGTCCAGCCCGTCGTTGCCCCAGAGATGGTTGTTGGCCACCACCGCACGGCCGCTGTCGTCCGCCCGGACGTGCAGTCCGGCACCGTCCGAGGACGAAAAGACGCGCGCATTGTCCACCACCGTCAGGTTGGACACATAGGCAATCCCCGGGCCAAGCGCGTTGACCAGGGCCACCGAGTCGCCGGACGTGAGGTTGCCCTCGACCAGCGAATTCCGCAGGTAGGTGGTGCCATGGGACCTGATCCACAACGCGGCAGCCCCCGTTCCGCTGTTGCCGACGAACGCACAGTTTTCCACCGTGATGGAGCTCTCGGCATTCGCGAACGAATAGATCCGCAATCCGTTCCCGCTTCTCGGGCCGTTCCCGCCCGTGAACGCGATCCACTCGATGCGGACGTCCATGCTGGAGGCAAGTGGCGGCTCGATGTCCAGGGCTTTCTTGTTCACTCCGGCGACGATCACCGTGTCGAAGGGGGTCCGGCTGGTTGCTTGCCGCGTGCAGGGACCATCCTCGCCTTGCACCCAGCCGCCGCTGATCTCGATGCTGGTCTGGTCGCCCTTGGCAGGGTGGTACTGGAAGGATTCCCCGTCCGGGTGCACGTAGGTACCGACACGCAGCCGGATCCGGTCGGATTGGCCATTGCCCACTGCGAGATTCAGGATGGTCCGCAGCTGTCCGCCGTTGGTGACGCAGAAGTCGGCCGCCACGGACGTGGCCGGCAAGGCCGCAAGGCACAGCGGAAGGACGAGGTGGAACGGCTTCATGGCATTGGCTCCAGGGGGACACCCATGGGCCAACACCGCAGGGGCCAGAAACCGAACGCGAGCCCTGGACCCGCAAACGGGCCCGACGCCACCTGCTGCCCCGTGCCCGGGCCCACGCGGCAGGCGTCCGCACCGGCGCCGGAACGCTGCCCGGCATCCCGGACGGCGCGTTCCGGCCGCGGCCGCCCCATTCCACATCCCCACCGCTTGTGCTTGAATCCGCCCGGGGACACGCCGACACAGCAACCATGCACATCCTTGCAGGGGAAACCGAGCTGCTGATCCGTGCAGCGGAAGCCGACGACGACGACTTCATCCTGAGCCTGGTGCCGCGCTTCGTGGACTTCGAGCTGCCCAGGTGGCGCAAGCGCCATGTGGTGGCCGAGGGCATCCGCCGCGACCTGTCGGCGCACCTGGAGCACCCGCGGCCGGCCTCGTTCCTGTTCATCGCCGAGTCCGACGAGGGCGACCGGATCGGCTTCCTGCACCTCCAGACGGCACCGGACTTCTTCACCGGCGGGCTCAACTGCCACGTCTCCGACCTGGCCGTGGTCAAGGACTACGACGGCAAGGGGGTGGGCCGTGCCCTGCTCGACTATGCCGAGTCCTTCGCCCGCGAGCACCGCTGCGAGCGCATGACGCTCGCGGTGTTCCCCGGCAACGAGCGCGCCCGGCGCATGTACGAGGCCGCCGGCTACGGCGAGGACATCATCCGGATGGCCAAGCCGCTGTGAACGGCGCGCCCGGCGCTTCGGGCCGGGCCGGTTTTCCGCTATGCTCGGCCGGACTTCCTCGCGGAGGAGGACACATGCTGGCCGAGGTCGCCCCCATCCGTGGCGACATCCACACCACCCGGCTGCTGTCGCTCGACGCCAGTGGCCGAATCCTGGACTGGATGTCCTGGCAGGACGCGGCCTGCCTGTATGCCCGTGGTGCCGTCGCCTGGACCCTGGGCGATCCCTGCCTCACCATCCACGGTGGCTGGAACCGCGAGACCGCGCGCCAGAGCCTGGTGCACCTGCACCCGATCATCGCCTCGCGCGGCCATGCCCGGCCAGTGGCGATCGATCCCTCGCCGGCCTTGACCAACGCCGCGCTGTTCGCCCGCGACAGCTACCTTTGCATGTACTGCGGCGACCAGTTCCCGCGCTACCAGCTGACCCGCGACCACGTGGTCCCGATCTCCCGCGGCGGCCGCGACGTCTGGGAAAACGTGGTCAGCGCCTGCCTGCAGTGCAATGTCCGCAAGGGCAGCCGCTCGCCCGGGCAGGCCGGCATGCCGCTGCTGGCCGTGCCCTACCGACCCAGCTGGGTGGAGCACCTGATCCTCTCCAACCGCAACATCCTCGCCGACCAGATGGAGTTCCTGCGCGGCCACCTGCCCAAGCGGCGGCGACCGCTGCTGGCCGGGGTTGCATGAAGGTCCTGCGCGCGATCCCGCTGCTCGGCTTCGTGCTGCTGGGGGCCAACCTGCTCGCCCTTCTCGGCGAGGGCTTCGACACCGACCTGCTCAAGTTCCTGATGCCCTCCGGAGGCGAGCTGGTGCTGCGCGGAGGCGACCTGGTGGTGCTGGCCGGCCTGGTTCTGCTCTACGTCGAGATCTTCAAGGCAACCCGCACCAGCAATGCGGCGATCCTCGACCACGTCGCCTCGCTGGTGGTGTTCGTCGTCGCGCTGGTGGAGTTCCTGCTGCTGCCGCGCTTCGGCCACCCCGCCTTCCTGGCGCTGCTGGTGATGAGCCTGCTCGACGTGGTCGCCGGCTTCACCGTCACCATCAGCAGTGCCCGGCGTGACTTCGGCGGCCTGGGCGGGGCCTGACCGCATTGACGCTGGGCCGGCTTTGACCAACACTTGACCGGTTACCGGCCCGCAAGGACGGCCGGCCAGGGGGGACGGATTAAGATGGCCACGCGCACGACGCTCTGCTTCACCGGCATGGAAGCCGCGGACGAGGCTGCAATCAAGGCACTGTTTGCCCAGGCGAACGCCCGGCTGGGCGGGCGCTGGTCGCTGGTACCGGAGGCGGACGCCGAGGTCCTGGTGGTGGACGTGGACACCATCTACGGCCACATGACCTGGCTCAAGGTGCACAACTCCGGGCGCACCGTGGTCGCCCTGTCCAGCAGCCCCAACGCCGAGGCCGACCGCGTGCTGTCCCGCCCGGTGGACGAGGACGCGCTTGCCGCGCTGCTGGCGGAGATCGAAGGCGTCGAGGCCGCGCCGAGGAAGGCCGCGCCGCCGAAGCCCGTGGCGGAACCGCCGGCCGCGCAGCCGGCCCCGCCGCCACCGGCCGCGGCAGCCCCCGTCCCGGAGCCCGAGCCCGAACCGGAGCCGGAACCGGAGCCACCGCGCGACCCGGTGCTGGCCGACTACCTCGAGGCCGGTGCCCTGCCCGGCCCGGTCAAGCTGGAACTGGCGGGCGCCCCGGCGCTGGCGCTGGACCCACAGAACCGCCAGTACGTCGGCCCGACGGCATTGAAGCCGCTGATTCCGTACTGCCGCGCGGTGATCCACCGCGAGGACTGGACCGCCATCACCCCCGCGGAGCTGGAAAAGCTCAAGGCAGCCGGCAACGCGCAGGCCTTCACTCGGCTGTTGTGGCTGTTCGCGCTGGTCCAGGGCGAGGGCCGGCTCGCCGCCGGCTACGACCCGCAGAAGAAGTTCCGCCTGCTCAAGTGGCCGCAGATCGAGCGCGAATACCCCAAGCACTTCCGCATCGCCACGGTGATGATGAAGCAGCCGGCCACGCTGGCCGAGATCGCCGAGCAGAGCGGCGCCTCGCTGGCGGAGGTCACCGACTTCGTCAACGCCTACCTGGCCATCGGCACCGCCGAAATGGAAGTGCCGCCGGCGCCGGTCGAGGCCACCCAGAAGTCCGGCTTCCTGGGGCGCCTCGGCATCCGCAGCGGCGCCTGAGGCCGCCCCTCCGACGGATCCCCCCGGCCCTTCAGCCAGCAGGGAGGGAGCCGGGGCAGCGCGGCGCTACAATGGCGCGCTCAGCCCGGACTCCGTAATGATCGATCCACAGCGCTATCCGCACCTGGCCCGCATCTCCGTCCCCGCCGACCTCAGGCAGGTCGACGAAGCCTCGCTGCCCGCGGTGGCGAAGGAGCTTCGCGCCTACCTGATCGAGCAGGTGGCGCAGTCGGGCGGGCACTTCGGCGCCGGCCTCGGCGTGATCGAGCTGACCGTGGCCCTGCACTGGCTCTACGACACGCCGGACGACCGCATCGTCTGGGACGTCGGCCACCAGTGTTACCCGCACAAGATCCTCACCGGCCGCCGCGACAGCATCCACACCGTCAAGCAGAAGGACGGCGTGGCGCCGTTCCCGCGCCGCGAGGAGAGCCCCTACGACACCTTCGGCGTCGGCCATTCCTCGACCTCGATCTCGGCCGCGCTGGGCATGGCGGTGGCATTGCAGCGCAAGGGCGACCCGCGCCGCGTGGTGGCGGTGATCGGCGACGGCGCCATGACCGCGGGCATGGCCTACGAGGCGCTGAACCACGCCGGTGGCATGGAACCGGAGCCCGACGTGCTGGTGGTCCTCAACGACAACCGCATGTCGATCTCCGAGAACGTCGGCGGCATGACCAAGATGTTCGGCCGCATGATCGCCAGCCGCACGCTCAACGCGGTGCGCGAGGGCGGCAAGAAGCTGCTCGGCGACAAGCGCGGCGGCCCGGCGCGCTTCGTGCGCCGCTGGGAGGAGCACTGGAAGGGCATGTTCGTGCCCTCGACGCTGTTCGAGGAAATGGGTTTCCACTACACCGGCCCGATCGACGGCCACGACCTGCCGGCGCTGCTGCAGGCGCTGAAGACGCTCAAGCGGCTCAAGGGCCCGCAGCTGCTGCACATCATCACCACCAAGGGCAAGGGCTACGAGCTGGCCGAGGGCGACCAGATCGGTTACCACGCCGTCGGCCCCTTCGATCCGGACAAGGGCGTGGTCGCCAAGGCCGGTCCCAAGAAGCCCACCTACACCGACGTGTTCGGCGACTGGCTCTGCGACATGGCAGCCTCCGAACCGCGGCTGATGGGCATCACCCCGGCGATGCGCGAGGGCTCCGGCCTGGTGCGCTTCTCGAAGGAGTACCCGGAGCGGTACTTCGACGTCGCCATCGCCGAGCAGCACGCCGTCACCCTGGCGGCGGGCATGGCGGTGGAAGGCGCCAAGCCGGTGGTGGCGATCTACTCCACCTTCCTCCAGCGCGCCTACGACCAGTTGATCCACGACGTGGCGCTGCAGGGGCTCGACGTGCTGTTCGCCATCGACCGCGGCGGACTGGTGGGCCCCGACGGCGCGACCCATGCCGGCAGCTTCGACTTCTCCTACCTGCGCTGCATCCCCAACATGGTGGTGATGGCACCGGCCGACGAGGCCGAGTGCCGGCGCATGCTCAGCACCGGCTTCCACCACGCCGGCCCGGCCGCGGTGCGCTACCCGCGCGGCAGCGGCCCGGGCGTGGCGCCGGATGCGGCGCTCGACACGCTGCCGATCGGCAAGGCGGAACTGCGCCGGCGTGGCCGCGGCATCGCGTTGCTGGCCTTCGGCGCCATGGTGCCGCCGGCGGCGGCGGTGGCGGAGCAGCTGGACGCGACCCTGGTCAACATGCGCTTCGTCAAGCCGCTCGACACCGCGCTGCTGCTGGAGCTCGCCAGGACCCATGAGGCGTTCGCCACCATCGAGGACAACGCAGTGATGGGCGGCGCCGGCTCGGCGGTGGCGGAGTTCCTGGCTGCGGAAGGCATCGCGCTGCCGATCCTGCAGCTCGGCATCCCCGACCGCTACATCGAGCACATGAGCCGCGAGCAGGCGCTGGCCGAGGCCGGGCTCGACCAGGCCTCGATCCGCGACGCCATCGTCGCCCGCTTCCCCGAGTACGCACCCCGGCCCGCGCGCACCGCGGTCGGCTCGTAGCGGTCGCGGCCTAGCGCCGGGCGGTCTGCGGGAACAGCAGGTCGACGAAGCGCTCGGCGGTCGGCTGCGGCTCGTGGTTGGCGAGGCCCGGGCGCTCGTTGGCTTCGATGAAGGCGTAGTCCGGCCGGTCGGGCGCCGCGACCATCAGGTCCACGCCCACCACCGGAATGGCGATGGCGCGTGCCGCCTCCACCGCGGCCTGCACCAGCGCCGGATGCACGCCGTCGGTGACGTCATGCAGGGTGCCGCCGGTGTGCAGGTTGGCGGTGCGGCGCACGCGGATTTCCGCGCCGGGCTCCGGGACGTCGTCCAGCCGGTAGCCCGACTCGTTGATGCAGCGTTCGGTCTCCGCGTCCATGGGTACGCTCGACTCGCCGTCGGTGGCGGCGGCGCGGCGCCGGCTCAGGCGCTCGAGCAGCGTCCGCACCGTGCTCTGGCCGTCGCCCACCACCCACGGTGGCCGCCGCACCGCGGCGGCCACCAGCCGGTAGTCGATCACGACCAGCCGGAGGTCCTCCCCCTCGACGAACTGCTCCACCACCACCCGCTCGCAGTGCGTGCGCGCCGCCTCGATGGCGCGCTCCATGGCGTCCACCGAGCGCAGGTTCACCGATACCCCGCGCCCCTGCTCGCCGCGCGCCGGCTTCACCACCACCGCGCCGTGCCGCGCCAGGAAGGCCCGCTCGGCCACCGGGTCGCCGGCTTCGATCTGCTCCGGCACCCGCACGCCCGCGGCCTGCACCACGCGCCTGGTGACCGCCTTGTCGTCGCAGATCGCCACGGCGACGCCGGTGGTGAGCTCAGACAGGCTTTCGCGGCAACGCAGGCTGCGCCCGCCCCAGCGCAGGCGGAACAGGCCGCCTTCGGCGTCCACCAGCTCGACGCCGATGCCGCGCCGGCGCGCTTCGTCGACGATGATGCGGGCGTAGGGATTGAGCCGGTTGCCGGGGCCCGGCCCGGCGAACAGGTGCTCGTTGATCGGGTTCTTGCGCATGAGCGCGTACACCGGAACGCGCACGAAGCCGAGCTTCTCGTACAAGGCGATCGCGGGCTCGTTGTCGTGCAGCACCGACAGGTCCATGCAGGCGGCGCCGCGCGCCTTGAAGTGGTCGGCCAGCGCGCGCACCAATGCCTCGCCGACGCCGGGCGCTGCCGCCTGCGGGTCCACCGCCAGGCACCACAGCGAGGAACCGCGTTGCGGGTCGCCGATCGCGTGCGCGTGGTCCACGCCGGTGACGGTACCGATCACCGCGCCGGTGTGTTCGTCCTCCGCCACCAGGTAGAGCAGCGCGCGGTGGCCGCGCCGCGACCAGAAGAAGTGCGGATCCACCTGGACCATGCCGCGGCTGGCATAGAGCCGGTTCACCGCGTCGGCGTCGTCGGCGCTGCACAGGCGCCGGACGATGAAGCCCTTGGGCGCCCGCCGCGAGGAACGGTAGGTGCCGAGGTCCAGGCGGTAGCTGTGCGAGGGATCGAGGAACAGCTCCTGCGGTGCCGCCGCCAGCGCCACGTGCGGCTCCGGCACGTACCAGGCGATGTCGCGCTGGTCCGGCGCCTCGCCGCGCATGGCCTGCGCCAGCTTGGCGGCGTCGTCGAAGGTATGGGCGAACAGCAGCCGGCCCCAGCCGCAGTCGATCCAGCCATTGCGGCGCGGTCCTTCCTCGGAACCGGGCTCGTGCTGGGGGTCGGCGAGCCGCGGTGCCTGCAGGCGTTGCAGGCGGTGGGCGTAGCGGCCGCGTTCCTGCCGGTGGCTGGCCATCAGCCGATCCCGTGCGCCTGCAGCCACAGTTCCAGCAGGCCCACCTGCCACAGCTCCGAGCCCTGCAGCGGCGTGATGTGGCCGGCCGGGTCGGCCAGCAGCCGGTCGAGGTAGTCCTGCCGGAACAGGCCGCGCTCGCGTGCCGCGCCCGAAGACAGGGCGTCGCGTACCAGCGCAAGGTAGGGACCTTCGAGGTACTTGAGCGCGGGCACCGGGAAATAGCCCTTCTTGCGGTCGATGACCTCGTGCGGCAGCAGTCGCCGCGCCACCGTCTTCAGCACTCCCTTTCCGCCGTCGCGCAGCTTGTGCGCGGCGGGGATGCGCGCGGCCAGTTCCACCAGCTCGTGGTCGAGGAACGGCACCCGCGCTTCCAGGCCCCAGGCCATGGTCATGTTGTCGACGCGCTTGACCGGGTCGTCGACCAGCATCACCGTGGTGTCGAGCCTGAGCGCCTTGTCCACCGCCAGTCCTGCACCCGGCTGGGCGAAGTGGGCGGCGACGAAGTCGTGGCTGACGTCGCGCTCGTACAGGTAGGCCGGGGAGAGCTGGCGCGCCAGCGTGGCGTGGTCGCGGTCGAAGAAGGCCGCCTGGTAGGCCGCCACCGGATCGTCGGCACCGTGCACCTTCGGGTACCAGTGGTAGCCGCCGAATACTTCGTCGGCGCCCTGCCCGCTCTGGACCACCTTGACGTGCCGCGCCACCTCCTGCGACAGCAGGTAGAAACCGACGTTGTCATACGACACCATCGGCTCGCTCTGCGCGCGGATGGTGTCCGGCAGCGCCTCCAGCAGCCGCCGCGAGCCGACCGGGATGCGGTGGTGGATGGTGCCGAAGCGGCGTGCCACCAGGTCTGAGTACTCGAACTCGTCGCCCTTCTCGCCGCCGGCGGACTCGAATCCCACCGAGAAGGTGTTGAGGCCGCGGACGCCGAGTTCGGCCAGCAGCGCCACGATCAGCGAAGAATCGACGCCACCGGAGAGCAGCACGCCCACCGGGACGTCGGCGACGGTGCGCCGCTCCACCGCGGTGCGCAGCGCCCCCAGCACCCGGTCGGCCCAGGCCTCGTGGTCCAGCGCGGCCTCCGCCGGATCGTGGCGGAAGTCGAGCGACCAGTAACTGGTGTCGGTGAAGTGGCCCTCGGTGTCGAACACGCGCACCGTCGCCGGCGGCAGCTTGCGCACGCCGTTGAGGATGGTGCGTGGCGCCGGCACCACGGCATGGAAGCTCATGTAGTGGTGCAGGGCGACGGTGTCGATGGATGTATCCACGTCGCCCGCCGCCAGCAGCGCCGGCAGGCTGGAGGCAATGCGCAGGACGCCCCGGCGTTCGCTGTAGTACAGCGGCTTGATGCCGAATCGGTCGCGCGCCAGCGCCAGCCGGCCGCTGTCGCGCTCGTACACGGCGAAGGCGAACATGCCGTGGAAGCGGCGCACGCAGTCGGCTCCCCAGGCGTGCCAGGCCTTCAGCACCACCTCGGTGTCGCCGTGCGAGAAGAACGCGTAGCCGCTGGCCTCCAGCTCGCGCCGGAGCTCGCGGTAGTTGTAGATGCAGCCGTTGAAGACCGCGACCAGGCCGAGGGCCGGGTCCACCATCGGCTGCTCAGCGGCGTCGCTGAGGTCGATGACCTTCAGGCGGCGGTGGCCGAAGGCGGCGCGTCCGTAGGCAACCACGCCCGCTCCGTCTGGCCCGCGTGCCGCCATGGCCGAAGCCATGCGCTGCACCGCGGCGACATCGGCGTCCTGGCCGTCGAAGCGCAACTCTCCACTGATTCCACACATGCCGCCTGGCACCTCCGCGATTTCCAGTCCGGCATGCCATTGTCGCACAGCGTGGCTGGCGGGCCCGTGGGCACTGCAGTACGCGCGATCGGGGCTGAATCCGATGCGAATGCCAGAAGCCGCGGAACCTGCAGGGGAGTCGGCTGCAAGCTCAGCGCAGGTTGCGGCCGAGGGTGACGCGCTCGCGCTGCTCGAGGTCGCGTAGCGTCTCGATGCCGGCGAAGCCGTGCGCCTGGAACAGCGCCCGCACCGCCGCCCCCTGCGCGTGGCCGTGCTCGACCAGCAGCCAGCCGCCATCGACCAGCACCATCGGTGCGCCGGCGACGATGCACCGCAGTGCATCGAGCCCGTCGGCACCCGATGCCAGCGCCATCGGCGGCTCGAACGGCAGGTCGCCCTCCGCGAGGTGCGGATCGCCGTCGGCGACGTAGGGCGGATTGCTGGCGACCAGGTCGAAGCGTTGGCCGCCAAGCGGCTCGAGCCAGTCGCCCGCGGCGAAGCGCACGTTGGCGATGCGGTTCCGCCCCGCATTGCCGCGCGCGACCGCGAGCGCCGCCTCGCTGGCGTCGGTGGCGAGCACGCTGGCCAGCGGGCGCTCGCTCGCGATCGCCAGCGCGATCGCGCCGGTGCCGGTGCCGAGGTCCGCTACCTGCAGCGGCCGGTCCTCCGGCAGCCGCGCCAGCGCCGCCTCGACCAGCAATTCGGTCTCGGGGCGCGGCACCAGCGTGTCCGCGGTGACCGCGAGGTCCAGGGTCCAGAAGCCGCGGTGCCCGAGCAGGTAGGCCACGGGCTCGCCACTGGCACGGCGCGCGCAGAGCGCATGGAAACGCGCCGCCGCGTCGGCATCCACCCTCTCGTCGGCGTGCGCGAACAACCAGGCGCGGTCGCGGCCGAGGGCGTGGCAGAGCAGCAGCTCGGCCTCGAAACGGGCGTCCGGGCCGCGCAGCCGCTGCGATCCCTCGGCCAGCAGCCCGGCGACGTCGGCGGCGCTCACCCGGTCAGCACGAGCTCGGCCACCTGCACCACGCAGCCCAGCACGAAGCCGGCGAGGAAGAACAGGTAGCTCATCCGCAGGTAGGGATACTTGTGGTGCGCCAGGTACAGGCCGAGCCCATAGACGTCGCGCACCACCGTGTCGTAGGCGCGGCCGGGCATCATCGCCCGCGCCATCTCCTCCATGTAGCGCTGCTGGTCCAGCGCCGCGAAGTGGCCGAAGAACAGCACGTTGAAGTGCGAGGGCAGCGGCCCGTGGTGGCGGCCGACGCGGCGGTACTTGGGCAGAACCGCGAGGATGGCGAGCAGCAGCGCCAGCAGGGTGAAGCCCGCCAGCACGACCAGCCCCAGGTACATCTCGGTATCGCGCAGCCGGCCCAGCACCAGGGTCAGCACGATGGAGGCGACCGTGATGATGATGTTGGCCTTGGTGTCCGCCATGGTGGAGAGCTGCACGTGGTGCTGCTGCACCAGCCGCAGCAGGTGGTCGCTGCTGCCGCGCTCGGGCACCGCCTCGAACGGCGACGCCGCCGGGTTGCTGCTGTCGTGCTGCCTGGGATCGCCCATCGGCCCCTCCCTCGCCGGTCCGGTGCCAATGATATCCGCACCCGCAAAAGAGGACGCCCCGGCAAGCCGGGGCGTCCGGGGCGGGCACCGGGGGAGACGGCGCCCTTGGGGAAGCGTTTGCGCCTACGCGGCCTGGGCCAGGCCCGCGCCGGGGGTCTGCTCCAGTGTCACCGCCACCGCGTGGATGACCGCGGCGATGCGCACCGCGCTCTGCACCGCCTGGGCGGAGACGCCGTGCTTGCGCAGGGTCTTCTCGTGCGAGTCCATGCACAGGCCGCAGCCGTTGACCGCGGAGACGGCCAGCGAGCAGAGCTCGAAGTCCATCTTGTCGATGCCCGGGTTCATCATCACGTTCATGCGCAGGCTGGCGCGCATGGTGCCGTATTCCTTCTCGCTCACCGAGTGGGTGAAGCGGTAGTAGATGTTGTTCATGGCCATGATCGCGGCGGCGGCGCGGGCACCGTTGCGCTGCGCCTCGTCCAGGCCCTCCGCGGCCCAGGCCTCGACCGCCTCGGTCAGCGGCAGGTAGCGCGAGGCCACCGCGGTGGACAGTGCCAGCAGCCGGATCTGGGTGTCGTTGAGGCCCGGGGCGC
>Ga0079224_100005105_pt1 | contig 17182 bp, 17 predicted proteins | sample Stecom2015_FD_80414 | JGI IMG/M metagenome (GOLD analysis project Ga0079224, IMG submission 80414) | Agricultural soil microbial communities from Utah to study Nitrogen management - Steer compost 2015 | ecosystem: Environmental > Terrestrial > Soil > Agricultural land | place: USA: Utah... | reverse complement strand
CGTTGAGCCGCCGCCCGCTGGATGAGCCGCGCGACGTTGCCTACGCGCTGCTGGTCGATGTCGCCGGGGAGGTCGAGGAGGGCGTCGAGGGTGAGGTGCTACGCCGCGCCCAGCCGCGCCGCGACTCGACCGCCGTCACCGTCGTGCGGGTCGTCCCGGACGCGGCGAGCGCTGGCCCAGCGCGCTACGAGATCGTCGCCCGCTACCTCTGGACCGGCACGCGCCATCGCGAGCTGCACCGGCGGATTGTCAACCTGGCCGGCAGCGTCTGGCGAGCACGCAAGGTCGTCATCGACGCTACCGGCATCGGCGCGGGGCTGGCGAGCTTCCTGTCGGCATCGCTGGGCGAGCGGGGTGTCGAGCCGTTCGTGTTCAGCTCGGCCAGCAAGAGCCGCCTGGGCTGGGATCTGCTGGCGATGATCGATGCCGGTCGGTTGACCAGCTTCGACCCGGCGACCTGCGATGATCCCGAGCAGCTGCGGCTCGACCGGCTCTTCCGCGCCCAGCTGGCGGCCTGCCGCTACAGCGTCCTGCCCGGCCCCGGCAAGCTGCTGCGCTGGTCGGTCGAAGACCCACTGTTGCACGACGATCTGCTGATCTCCGCCGCCCTGGCAGCCGCGCTCGACGGCTTCGACTGGCGGCCCCGTACGGCGCTGGGCCGCTGACCGTGGGGCGGTTCGGGACGGGGGAAACGTAATCTCAACCGCAGTCGACTACCGTTCAGCGCGAACTCTCCGGTGTGCCGGGGAGTTCGTGGCGACGGAGAAGCGCGCCATGGTAATCGTGAGGGAGATCCATGCATCTCGGCGCCTACGGCCACGAGCTGGCTACCTGGATAAGCCAGATGCTCAAGGGGCATCTCACGGTGCCGGGCGTCGCGCTCGGATTCACCCTCGTCTCTGCGCTCTGGCTGCTGGCCGGCCTGTCGCTGCGCGGGCTGCTCCTGGCTGCCTGGCTGCTCGTGCCGGCGCTGCTGGCCGTGGCGGGCGTCGCCGTCGCAGGTCCCGGCCGGCTGTTCTCAAAGAAGAACCACGAAGGCGACGCGATCCTGACCCTCACCCCTGACAATGCCGTTACAACGCTCGACCTGTTCGGCCTCTGCTGCTTCCTACTCGCCCTCGGTCTGGCGGTGGCGCTCATCTATGTTCGCCATCGCCGGTATATAGGCCGGAACTGAGGGCCAATGCCCCGAACTCAACACTGCGATCGCGGCCGCGCTGACCCTCCCGGCCGGCGCGGCAGTTGCTGGCATTCCATCATGCATGTCCGTCGAGACAAGCTGATAATCGGTACGCATCTGAGCCACGCTTCGTTCGTTTCGTCAGACGAGTTAGTACGTGCGTCCTTTGCCGGACGCGCCCGCGAACGCCACAATTAGTACTGCGGTTTTGTCACCCGGTCACCACTGCCGGGCCACCACACCGCGGGAGCCTGGATTGACGAGCGAGCGTGCCAGCTGGGCGACCGCCTGACCGCAAGTATCTGGAAAGCCTGAGCGGCCATGGATAAGACGACGAAGATGTCCGCAGGGCGATGGATCGCTGCCGGGCTTGTTCTCGTGCTGCTGGCCGCCTTCGCGCTGTTCCTGGCGAGTCAGGACGATGAAGGGTCCATCCCAGAGGTGACGCCGTCAGTAGTCGCGCGCCTCGAGACGCCAACGGCTCAATCTACCGCTACCCGCGAGCCTGCTGCTCCGAACGCGCAGCCCTCGCCGACCGGCGAGCCGGCGACCGCGACCAGCGCCCGGGCGGCGACGGCCACCGACACGCCACAACCGGCCACCGCCACGCCAACGGCGACTGTCGAACCTCCGGCCACACCGACGTCGACGCCGACTGAGACACCGCTGCCGACCGCTACGCTCCTGCAGCTGCCGGTCTGCGAGGTTGAGTGCGTCGAAGTCGGCGTGACCCTCGAGAACTTCCCCGGCCCACTCAGCGCGATCTCCGCTTTCGGCGAGCTAAGCGGGCGGATGCCGGACATCGTGATGTTCTTCCAGGCCTGGGGCGATGCCGACGCGCCGTTCAAGCCCTGGCTGCCTGATCTGGCCGCCATGGAGGTGTCGCCCCTTGATCTGTGCGATCCGGGGGCGTTGTAGCGTCCTTGTCGCCTCCCCCCTCCCCCCCCCTCCCGCATGACTTTGGTAGCTCGGCGATCCACGTTCCTCGTGGACCCGAAGCTTTGCGTCCCTGCCTCATAAGGCGTGTCGGGGTGCAAGCCGCCCGCTAAGGCAGCGCGGTCGATCCCGTCAGTGGTATTCCCAAATTCGCACTTGCGAAATTGCGAATGTTCGCATATAGTCGAGTAACCTGCACATCGGGGCAGCGGGCGAGGGGCGGGAGCGGGAGTGCTACAGACCTACAAAGCCGAACTGTTCAAGGCGCTTGGGCACCCGACCCGCATCCACATCCTCGAACTGCTGCGCAACGGCGAGCAGACCGTCTCCGAACTGCAGGAGCAGCTGGAGGCCGAGATGCCGGCCGTCAGCCAGCAGCTCGCCGTCCTCCGCAACCGCCAGATCGTCGAGAGCCGCAAAGAGGGCACCAACAACTACTACAGCGTGACCGACGAACAGGTCTTCGAGCTGCTCGACGTGGCCCGCGCCATGTTCGACCGCCAGCTCGAGACACTGCAGGCCATGGCCGCGGCCGATGACGCCTTCCAGAGCGAGCTGGAAGAGCGCGACCCGTCCTCATCCGGCGAGGCGCCCAGCGAACGATGAGCGCGCTCGATCTCCCGCATTCATTCCTGCTGGTCCCATTCTTCTGCTACGCCCTCGCGGTCGTGGCGGCCCTGGCGATCCGTCGCCCTGGCGGGGCGTTGCCGTCGCTGCTGATCGTCCTCGGGGCGCTCACCGGCGCGCTGGCGGCCATCGACGGGCTGCGCCAGAGCGAGCCGATCGAGGCCGTCGCCTGGGCGATCATCCCGGCCGCCGAGCTGTCCTTCCGGCTCGATCCGCTGGGGGCCTTCTTCCTGCTGGTCATCTCCGTCCCGGCCATAGCCGCCGGGCTGTATGGCATCGGCTACCTGAACGCCGCCCACGGACACGGCCAGCCGCCCCGCTGGGCGGCCGACGCGCTGCTCGGCGCGTTCCTGGCGTCGATGTCGCTGGTCGTGCTGGCCGACAGCCTGATCAGTTTCATGGTCGCCTGGGAGCTGATGTCGCTGGTCTCCTTCTTCCTGGTCATCGGCGACGGCCACCACGCCGACTCGCGCCGGGCCGGCTACGTCTACATCGTCATGACGCACATCAGCGCCGGGTTCCTGTTCCTGGCGTTCCTGTTGCTGCTGCGTAACGCCGGCGGGGCCGATTTCGAGGCATTCCGGGCCGCCGCCGGGGCGCTCTCCGGACTGGAGCGCGAGGCCCTCTTCCTGCTGGCGCTGCTCGGCTTCGGCACCAAGGCCGGGCTGATCCCTCTGCATGTCTGGCTGCCGCGCGCCCACCCGGCCGCGCCCAGCCACGTCTCGGCGCTCATGTCCGGCGTGATGGTCAAGACGGCCATCTACGGTCTGCTACGCGTGCTCTGGGAGTTCGTCGACGCGCCGCCGCAGTGGTGGGGCTGGATGCTGATCGTGGCTGGCGTCGTCTCGGCGCTGCTGGGCATCCTCTACGCATTGATGGAGCGTGACCTCAAGCGCATCCTGGCCTACTCGACCGTCGAGCACGTCGGGATCATCGTCATCGGGTTGGGCGCGGCGCTGTTGCTGGAGAGCCTGGGGCATGCCGCCATCGCCGCGCTGGCGCTGGTCGCCACGCTCGTCCACCTCTTCAACCACTCGATCTTCAAGAGCCTGCTCTTCCTGGGGGCCGGCGCGATCCAGACGGCCACCGGTACGCGCGACCTGGAGCGGCTGGGCGGGCTGATCCGGGGCATGCCGCGGACGGCAGTCTGGTTCATCACCGGCGCGCTGGCGATCGCCGCGCTGCCGCCGCTCAACGGCTTCGTCGGGGAGTGGCTGCTGTTCCAGTCCCTGCTCGGGCTGGGCACGGCGGCCGACGCCGTCGGCATCGCCACGCTGGTCGCGATCGCTGGCGGGTCGCTTGCCCTGACCGCAGCGCTGGCGCTGGCCTGCTTCGTGCGCGCCGCCGGGGTCGGCTTCCTGGCCCAGCCGCGCTCCGACGCCGCCCGCGACTCCCGCGAGGTCGGCCGCTCGATGCACGCCGGCATGGGCCTGCTGGCGCTGGCGACGCTCGGGCTAGGGCTGTTCCCGGTCGTCCTCTTCGAGGCGCTGGAGCCGGTGACCCGCTCGCTGGCCGGCGCGACGGCGCGGCCCTCGCTGGGCCTGGGCGGGCATGTCCTGAACCCGGATGAGCTGGCCGGCTCCTACGCGCCCGTGCTGGTCGTCGTTGGGCTCGTCGCGCTGGGGATCGTGCCCTGGCTGGTGGCCCGGCTGCTGACCGGCGAGGGGCGCAGCCGCGTCTCGCCGACCTGGGTGTGTGGCGTCGATCTGGAGCCGCGCATGCAGTACTCGGCGACGGCCTTCGCCAAGCCCATCCGGCTGATCTTCGCCGCCCTGATCCGTCCCCAGCGGGTGATCGAATTCAAGCGCCCGGTGTCCGACTTCTTCGTCTCCGAGGTGCGCTACGAGGAGGGCGTCCATCCGATCTACGAGCGGCACCTCTACCAGCGCGCCGTCGGGTTGTTGACGGTCGCCTCGCACCGCGTCAGCCGGTTGCAGAGCGGGTCGATCCGCGCCTACCTCGCCTACGTCTTCGTGACTCTCGTCGTCGTTCTGCTGATTGCCAGATAGAGGCCCGCCGGTGGACCCACTGCTGCTCGCCATCCAGATCTCGCTCGTGATCCTGTTCGCCCCACTGGCGCAGGGGATCATTAAGACCAGCAAGGCGCGCTGGCAGAACCGGCGCGGCCCGAGCATCTTTCAGCCCTATTTCGACCTGCTCAAGTGGCTGGGCCGGGAGAGCGTCGTCTCCGACCAGGCCTCGTGGGTCTTCCGGCTGGCGCCTTACATCTACGGCGGGGCGATCTTGCTGGCGGCGGCGCTGGTGCCGACGTTCGCCCGTGGCTCGGCGGCGCCGGGCTTCGGCGATGCGATCGTCTTCGTCGGGCTGTTCGCGCTGGCCCGTTTCTGGCTGGCGCTGGCCGCGCTGGACACCGGCAGCAACTTCGGCGGCATGGGCTCCAGTCGCGAGGTGGCCTTCGCCGCGCTGGTCGAGCCCGCCTTGCTGCTGGTCATCTTCGCCGTCGCTCTGCCGGCCGGCTCGACATCGCTCACCGCGCTCGTCGGCTCGGGTTGGCCGGGCGCCAGCGAGATCGTCGCCTTCCTGGCGCTGATGATCGTGGCGATTGCCGAGACGGGCCGCATCCCGGTCGACAACCCGGACACCCACCTGGAGCTGACGATGATCCACGAGGGCATGCTGCTGGAGTACAGCGGCCGCCCGCTCGGCGTGCTTCACTGGGCATCCCAGATCAAGCAGCTGGCCATCCTCTCGCTGATCGCCGCGCTCTTCCTGCCCTGGGGGCTGGCGGATCCGGCGTCGCTCGGCGTGGCCGGGATCGCGCTGGGCGTGGCGACCTGGGGCGTCAAGATCGCGGCGCTCGGGCTGCTGCTCGGCATGATCGAGACGGCCTTCGCCAAGCTGAGGATCTTCCGCGCGCCGGATCTGATCGGCGTCGCCAGCGTACTCGGCGTGCTGGCGGTCATGGCGACCTTCGTGGTGGGACCGTAGCGCGATGAGTGATCTGATCTCGATCTCGCAGGCATCGACGGTGATCGACGTCACGGCCCTGGGGCTGCTGGCGCTGGGCTTGCTGAGTGTGCTGGTCAAGCGGCTGGAGGCGGCCATCGTCCTGCTGGCCGGGCAGGGGATCCTGCTCGGCGTCGCGTCGGGGGCGGCCGCGCTCTCCGACATGGGCTGGCGCTCCTGGGCGGCCTTCGCGGTGGCCGTGGCCGTCAAGGTGGTGGCGATTCCCCTGATCCTCTGGGTCGTGCTGGGGCGCCTGCCGGTCCACCACGACCACGATGTCGAGTCGGTCGTGCCGGTCAAGCTGGCCTTCCCGATGGCGATCGCGCTCGTGGCCGGCGCCTACTGGGTGATCGAGCCGGTAGGCGCGGCGCACATCGGCCCGCACGGCTTCGATGCGCCCAACGCCCTGCCTGGCGCGTTGGGCCTTTTGATGATCGGCATCTTCCTGATGGCCACCCGCAAACGCGCCCTGACCCAGGTGATCGGCCTGGTGACAATGGAGAACGCGATTTTCCTGGCAGCCGTCGCGGCCACCCACGGCCTGCCGCTGGCGGTCGAGTTCGGCATCGCCATGGACGTGCTGACCGGCGTCGCGCTGATGGCGCTGGTGACCCACGAGATCGGCCGCCTGCTGGCGACCACCGACATCGACCGCCTGAGAACGCTGCGAGGCTAACCCGATGCTCTTGCTCGCCCTGCTGATCGCCCCGCTGCTCGTCGCCATCCCCTGCCGGCTGCTCTACCGTCGCCAGCCGCTGATCGAGCGGCTCAACGTGGCCGGCGCGCTCCTGACGGCGCTCCTCGCCGGGGCGGTCGTCGTCGATGTGGCATCCAACGGCCCGCAGGACGACCCGATCGGCCTGTTCTACGTCGACGCGCTCTCGGCGGTGCTGATTGGCACGGTCGCCACCGTCGGTCTGGCAGCCGCACTAGTCTCGGTCGGCTACCTGCGGCGCGACCTGCGGGCCGGGCATTTGCTGGATGGCCGCAAGGACCTGGGCTGGTACTACTTCGGCTTCCACATCTTCATCTGGACGATGCTGGCGACGGTCTCGGTCGCCAACCTGGGCCTGCTCTGGGTCGGCATCGAGGCGACGACGCTGGCCTCGGCGCTGCTGGTCGGCTTCTACCGCACCAAAGCCGCGCTCGAAGCGGCCTGGAAGTACATCATCCTCTGCACCGTCGGCATTACCTTCGCGCTCTTCGGCGTCCTGCTCACCTATTACGCGGCCGTGCAGGCGAGCGGCGACGGCGCGAGCCTGGAGTGGACGGCGCTCAGCGCCAACGCCGCCCTGCTCGACCCCGCGCTGATGAAGCTGGCCTTCGTCTTCATCCTGATCGGCTTCGGCACCAAGGCGGGCTTCGCGCCGCTGCATACCTGGCTGGCCGATGCCCACTCGCAGGCGCCCTCGCCGATTAGCGGCGTGCTGTCCGGCGTGCTGCTGGCCTGCGCGCTCTATGCCATCCTGCGCTTCCAGGCGCTGACCGCCGCCGCGACCGGCACGGATTTCGCCAGCAACCTGCTCCTGGCCTTCGGCGTCTTCTCGGTCGCCGTCGCCTTGCCCTTCATCGTCATCCAGCGCGATCTCAAGCGCCTGCTGGCCTACTCCAGCGTCGAGCACATCGGCCTGATGGCGGTCGCCTTCGGGATCGGCGGGCCGCTCGGCATGGCCGCCGGGCTGCTTCACCTGGTCAACCACGCGCTGACCAAGGCGCTGCTCTTCTTCGTGGCCGGCGACATCGCCCAGCGCTTCGGCACGCGCCGGATTAGCGCGCTGCGCGGCGTCGTGCGGATTGCGCCACTGGCCGGCTGGCTGTTGCTAGCCGGCATCCTGGCGATCGCCGGCATGCCGCCCTTCAGCATCTTCGTCTCCGAGATCGCCATCGCCAGCGCCGGCTTCGCGGGCAGCCGCGAGGCGCTGATTGCCTCCGCGCTGGTCGTGGTCCTGCTCGGCCTAATCTTCGCCGGACTGCTGGCCCAGGGGCTGCGGGTCGTCTACGGCGCGCCGCCGGCCGAGGATGTCGCGGCCAGCCACGGCGGCTCGCCCCGCCGCGTTTGGCGCGAGGATCTGCTCTGGATCGCGGCCGTTGCTCCGCTGGCGCTGGCCGTCCTGCTGCTCGGCCTGCATGTGCCTGGCCCGGTCACCGACCTCTTCGACGACGTCAGCGCCACGCTCCAACCGCTCGCGACGACGGCCAGTCGGTAACCCGGCATGATGGACAGGGAACAGATGAACGCGGACACCCAGGCGACGACCCGACCACCAGCCCCGGCAGACCGGCATGTGACGGTCGACCTCGATCAGCTCCCGGCCGCCACGGCCGCCGTCGTCAGCGAGCTGGACGCCCGTCTGGCCTTGATGGTCGGCGAGGATGACCGGTCCGGCTCCGGCAGCTACCGGCTCGCTTACACCTTCGCGCCGAAGGCCGGCGGCTGGGTCACGCTTGAAGCGTTCGTCGATCCAGACGAGCCATCGTTTCCCTCGATCACGCCGCTGGTGCCGGCCGCACACTGGTACGAGCGCGAGGTGCAGGACATGTTCGGGCTAGTCCCGGAGGGCCACCCCGACCCGCGCCGGCTGGTGCTCCACGACAACTGGCCGGACGGCGTCCACCCGCTACGCAAGGATTTCGACCCATCGATCCCCGTGCCGCGGGTCGAGCGCGAGCCGTACCAGTTCCACCGGCTGCACGGCGAGGGCTTCGTCGAGATCCCGGTCGGCCCGATCCACGCTGGCGTCATCGAGCCGGGCCATTTCCGCTTCGCCGCCGTCGGGGAGGCCATCTTCCATCTGGAGACGCGCCTCTTCTACACCCATCGCGGTATCGAGAAGCTGGCCGAGGGCAGGACCCCGGCCCACGTCCTCCAGATCGCCGAGCGGGTCTGCGGTGCTTGCTCCTGCTCCCACGCCGTCTCCTACGCCCAGGCCGTCGAGGCTATCGCCGGGGTCGAGATCCCGGCGCGCGCCGCCGCCATCAGAACCCTCTACCTGGAGCTGGAGCGGCTCTACAACCACCTGGGCGACCTCGGCAACATCTGCGCTGGCGTCGGCTTCGCGGTCGGGACTTCGTTCGGGGCGCGCCTGAAAGAGGATGTCCAGCGCCTGAACGAGCGCCTGATCGGCAACCGCTTCCTGCACGGCGTCGTTCGCCTCGGCGGGGTGCGGCGCGATCTGGACGCCGAGGACGTCGCCGATCTGGAGAAGACGCTGGACGGCGTCGCGCGCGATTTCAAGGACTTCATCGAGCTGATCATGGGCAGTGAAACGCTGGTCGAGCGCTTGACGACGACCGGCGTGCTGCCAACTGCGACGGCACGCGCGCTCGGCGCGGTCGGCGTGGCCGCCCGGGCCAGCGGTGTCGACCTCGACAGCCGCCGCGACCACCCGCACGCCTTCTACGACTGCCTGCCGATGGCCGTCCCGGTCATCGTCCGCCATGAGGGCGACGTCAAAGCTCGGCTGCTCGTTCGCAGCGACGAGGTGCTGGCATCCCTGGCGATCATCCGGGCGCTCCTGGCGACCCTGCCGGAGGGACCGACCGCGGTCGACCTCGGCGCTATCCCGGCCGGCTACGCCTGGGGTGTGAGCGAGTCGCCGCGCGGCGAGAACATCCACTGGGTGCGGATCGGCGACGACGGGACCATCGAGCGCTACCGGGTGCGCTCGGCCAGCTACCCGAACTGGCCGGCCGTGGCCGCCGCCGTCCCCGGCAACATGGTCCCCGACTTCCCGCTGATCAACAAGAGCTTCGAGCTGTGCTACGCCTGCCTGGATCGGTGAGATCTGTGACGAACTCGTACTCAGTCCCGGAAACCCGCCTCGTTCGCAATCGTAGGGGTGGAGCTTGTCTCCACCCGGCGACTGCGTCGCCCACTACCACCAGCGGGTCATCACCGGGCGTCTCCGGCAAGCGCCGGTCGTCGTTCCATGGCGCCTGCGGCGCGGGTGGAGACAAGCTCCACCCCTACGGGCATCGCGCGCCCGGTTCCCGGCTGCGAGACCTCGAAGGCGGGGCGCGGCCATGAGCTCGATATTCGATATCTTCCGCCGCAGCCTGAAGACCGGGCTGGTGACGACCGGGTACCCAGAGGCTCCGGAGCCGGCGCCGCCGGGTTTCCGTGGCCAGGTCCAGATCGACACGTCGCGCTGCATGGGCCACGGTGACTGCGCCCGCGCCTGTCCGAGCGGCGCGATCGCCGTGCGCCGGGATGAGGACGGAGGCTGGACCTGGGAGCTAAACGACGCCCGCTGCGTCTTCTGTGGGCTGTGCGCCGAAGCCTGCCCCGAGAGCGCCCTGACGCTGTCCAACGAATATGAGCTGGCCGTCCGCGACGCGGCCGACCTGATCACCCGGGTCAGCTTCACGACCGGCAATGGAGGGAAAGCGTCATGAATATACCGTTGATCGTTCCCCACGTGCGCTGGCGCGAGCCGGCGGCCGCCACTGACCCGGCCGAGCAGCTGAGCCAGACGATCCGGCGCCTGCTGCGGCGCTCGTTGCACATCCGCCACCTCGACGCCGGCTCCTGCAACGGCTGCGACTGGGAGATCCAGGCGCTGATGGGGCCGGTCTACGACATCCAGCGCCTCGGCATCGACATCGTCGCCTCGCCACGCCATGCCGACCTGCTGCTGGTGACCGGCAGCGTCACCCGCAATCTAGAGCAGGCCGCCCTGATGACCTACGAAGCGATGCCCGAGCCACGCCTGGTCGTCGCCGTCGGCGCCTGCGCCTGTGGCGGTGGCGTGTTGCAGGGTAGCTACGCCACGGCCGGCGGCGTGCCCAACGTCCTCCCGGTCGACGTCTACATCCCCGGCTGCCCGCCGCGTCCCCTGGCGCTGATCAACGGCCTCCTGATCGCCCTCGGCCGCCTCGAACCCAAGCTCCAGGCGACGGAGGTAACTCGTCATGCGGAACCGAGCCTGTAAAGACGTGCCGCCAGCGCGCCTCTACAGGCTCGGTCCCGCATTACGCGATCAACGACGCGGCCAGCCAGACGACGATGAGGTTGAGGACGAGGTTGAGGGCGGAGAGCGAGCCGGACATGACTTGCAGGCGGCGCCGCTCGGCCATCACCTCGGGCGTCCTCTCGCCCGCGGCGAGCTTGACCATGCGGTGCCCGAACCAGGTGTGCAGCACGGATACGACGACGATCGCCGCGACCAGGATGAGCTTGATCAGCAGGCGCGTGCCGTAGGTCGTTGCCGTCAGGTCCGCCCAGTCGACGTGGCGGCGCTCTCCGTTCATGTAGCCGGTGATCAGCAGCACGAACAGGGCGGCCAGCGAGATGTAACCGAAGCGCCGGCCAATGCGCCCAACCAGCATCGCCCGGTCTTCTGGCAGCAGCGATGGGCGGACGACCGGCAGCAGGACCACCAGGATGAAGAGCATCCCGCCGATCCAGGTAATCGCCGCCAGCAGGTGCAGCCAGCGGGCAAGCACCCAGATCGAAAACACCCCTACGCCTCCAGCTGAGTCTCCAGGTCGAAGATATCCCGCACCCGCTCCAGCCCGGCGATCAGCCGGTCGACGTCCTCGGGCGTATTGTAGATATAGAAGCTGGCCCGCACCGACGCGTCGATGCCCAGCTCCCGGTGCAGCGGCTGGGTGCAGTGATGCCCGGCGCGCACGGCGATGTTTTCACCGTCGAGGATCGTGGCCACGTCGTGCGGGTGGACCGTGCCGATGTTGAAGGCGATCACGACACCGCGCTCATCAGGCCCCGGCCCGTAGATCGTGATCGCCGGGAACTGGATGAGCCGCTCGTAGGCGTAGCGGGTCAGCTCGCGCTCGTGCGCGTGGACGGCCTCCATGCCGAGCCCGGCCAGGTAGTCGCAGGCGGCGCCGAAGCCGGCCGCGTCGGCCACGCTGGGCGTGCCGGCCTCGAACTTTTGGGGCAGATCCGCCCAGGTCGAGCGCTGCAGCTCGACGACGCGGATCATGTCGCCGCCACCCATGTAGGGCGGCATCGCCTCCAGCAGCTCGCGCCGTCCCCAGAGCATCCCGGCGCCCATCGGGCCGCACATCTTGTGGGCCGAGCAGGCGTAGAAGTCCACCCCGAGCGTGCCCAGGTTCACCGGCAGGTGCGGCGCGCCCTGAGCGCCGTCCACCAGGACCACGGCCCCAGCGGCGCGCGCCCTGGCGGCGATTTCCTCGACCGGGTTGATCGTCCCGAGCATGTTCGAGACGTGCGCGACGGTCACCAGCTTCACCCGTCCGCTCTCCAGGTGGCGGTCGAGATCCTCCAGCCGCAGCCGGCCGCGCTCGTCGACCCCGATGAAGGCCAGCTCCGCCCCGGTGCGTTCGCAGATGATCTGCCAGGGCACCAGGTTGGAGTGGTGCTCCATCACGCTGCTGACGACGATGTCGCCCGGTCCGAGATTCGCGCCGCCCCAGCTGGAGGCCACCAGGTTGATCGCCTCGGTCGTGTTGCGGGTGAAAATGATCTCGGCCCCGTCCTCGACGCCGAAGAAGCGCGCCACGCTCCGGCGGGCGCGGTCGTAGGCGTCGGTCGAGCGCTCGGCCAGTCGGTAGACGCCGCGGTGGACGTTGGCGTAGTCCTCGCGGTAATAACGCGCCATGGCGGCTAGCACCGCCTCGGGCTTCTGGCTCGACGCGGCGCTATCCAGGTAAATGACGCGCTCCCCGTCGGGCCCAGGTTGAAGCACCGGGAATCGGGCACGGATGGCGACGGGATCGAGTGGCGTTGTCGATGTGGACATGGTTCGTTGCCCCCTCTTCATGTCTCAACCGTAGAGTTCCCGGCTGAGGGAAATCTGAGGAAATCCTGAGGATTCGCTGATGCGCGGGCCGTCTCAGGGGCGCAGTTGGTCCAGTTGCCAGGCAGGAGCCGCGCCGGTTGCGCGGTTTGCGGCGCTGGAGTCCGGGCTGACCATGCGGATGAGCATCGCGAACATCAGGGCGAAGTAGAGCGCCCCGCTTATCCACATGATACCGCCGCCGAGCTGCTGGTCGGTCATCGGTGAGATACCCCAGGGACGCCCGGCATCGAGGTAGAAGGGGTAGAGCACGCGGTTGGCCAGCGTCAGGGCGGCCGCGACCAGCCCGCCGATCATGCAGGTCCCGAAACACATCCCGAATTGCCAGTGTGGCTCGGCGTGGTGGTGGCGCGGCACGGGGTCGATGATCACCCACCAGAAGAGCAGCGCCGTCCCAAAGAAAGCGGCGTGCTCGATCTCGTGGACCAGCTCGCTCTCGAGCGCGGCCACGTACATCGGCGGCCAGTGCCAGAGCGCCAGGTTCAAGTTGTAGAGCGCGAAGACGGTGAGCGGGTGGGTAAGCAGCGTGGCGGCGCGGCGCGGACCGGCGCGCAAGAAGAGTATGCGGACAAGCAGGCTGCTCTGCTTCGGTGGCAACGCCTGCAGCGTGACCTGCACGGGCCGCCCGAGCAATAGCAGCGGCGCGGCGACGATCATCACGACGAGGTGCTGGAGCATGTGGATGAAGAACAGCTCGTCGTTCCATGTGTCGAGCGGCCCGAGCAGCGCGACGGTGACCGCAGCCAGCCCGCCGTAGTAAGCGGCGATCCGCCACCGTGACGGCCGCCGCCGGCCCCGGCGGGCCGCAGCACGCAGCCCGAGCGCGTAGGCTACGGCGGCCAGCGCGAGCAGGTTGACCAGCAGCGGGTCCGGCGACCATGAGGTGAGGAACGAGCCGCCGGTCGAGCCGTGCAGGAGCGCTAGTGACATTGCCGCTCGGATTCCCCTCGACTGAGCGGGCGCGCCTTGAGATCGGCGCGGCCGGGCGCTAGCGGATCACCCAGGAAACGTGGCTCAGCTCGAACCACGAATACGCATAGAGCAACACGAAGAGCGTCAGGAACGCCGTGGCGATCGCGAACGTTCCGGGCGCTTCGAACTGGTTCAGGTCGCGGTGCGCTTCCGGCTCCGCTTCGCCGGAGGCGCCGGAGACGGCCGGGACCGCGAACGCCTCAGGATCGACCCTGCCGATATCGGGGGCCTCCGAGCGCCGGCCCAGGAAGACTGTCCCTGCGGCGACGATCACGTACATCGCGCCGCCGATGAAGGCTAGCGTCGCCCCGATGCCCATGGTCGCCAGGAAAAGGTCGACTCGGGCATTGTCGAAGACCCCGTTGGCCATCGGCAGGCCGGCGAAGTCGATGTCGAAGTGGCGGCGCGGGACGCCTTCGAGGTGACCGGCGAAGCCCATACCAATGCCGAAGATGAACATCCCGGCGCCGTACACCCAGGGCTGTGCCCGGGCGATCTTCGGTTGGAACACCTCACGCCGGAAGATCAGCGGCACCAGGTAGTAGGTGATGCCCATGAATGCCAGCGTCGTGCCGGACACGACGGTCATGTGGAAGTGCGCTGGCACGGTGAGTGTGTTGTGCGCCAGCATGTTGAGCTGCGGCCCGCCGATGATGACGCCGCTGATGCCGCCCATCACGCCGAACATCACGAAACTGAGCACCAGCGCCGAGAAGCCCGGCTCGCCCCAGGGTGCGCGCTTCAGCCACTCGAACAGCCCGCGGCTGTAGCCTTTGGTGCGTTGTGCCAGCTCGACGCTGGCCGGAATCGTGAAGGCATGGATCATGCTGCCGAGCACGGCGGCGTAGATGAAGTAGCTGGCGTTGATCGTGCGCACCCAGCGGCCCAGGCCGGGGTCGACCAGCAGGTGGTGCATGGCAGCCATCTGGATGAAGAAGATGTAGAGCACGAAGGCGAAGCGGCTGAGCCCCTCGTTGATCGGCTTGGTGCCGACTGTGATCGTCGCCAGCGCGTACCAGATGCCGACCATCGCCGCGAGGTTGATCTGCTGCGCGCCATGCCCCAGGCCCCAGTAGAGCAACCGGTAGATGCCCGGGTCGACGTAGTCGATCGCGTCAATCGACTTCAGCCACAGCGGGACGATCGCCGTCGCGCCGGAGATCAGCGAGAACAGCGCGATGATCGCGGCCGCCAGCATCGCGAAGGTGAACAGCGGCAGGGTCTGCACCTCGCCGCGCACCCGCGCGCCGACCACGTTCACCAGGAACACGACGACCGCGATCAGCGCGCCGACCGCGAACAGGATGTAGCTGAGATAGAACCACTGGCTGGCTTCGAGCGGTGGGTAGGCCGTGAACATGACCGTGGCGCGGCCGGTGAGCATCGTCACCATCATGCCCAGGGAGCCGGCGAGCATCAGGATATAGCCCGCCCAGCCGGCCGCCGGGGCCATCATCCGGGCGTTGAGCAGGACGATGCCGCCGAAGTAGAGCCCGGCAACCTCGAAGAAGAGGATCCAGAAGAGCAGCATGGCCGTGCCGTGGGCTCCGACCAGCCGGTAGAACCACTCGGCGTCGTCCAGAATATGAATCGCCTCCCAGCGCGTCAGGGCGACCAGGATCGCCATCAGTCCCCCGGCGGCCAGGTAGAGCACTGCCGTGACGGCGTTGAACTTGATCAGCTGCTCGGCCGAGTGGTCGACGTACAGTCCAGTGACCTGACAGCGCCACGAGCCGGCGCGTAGAGCTTCCATCGCGATGTGCTCCCTCTCCCGCTCGCCGCTAGTCGACGACTCTGATGCGGCCGAGCATCAGGTGGTGCCCGATGCCGCAGTACTCGTTGCAGACGATCTCGTACTCGCCGGTTTTCTCCGGCGTCATCTCGACGGCCAGCACGTAGCCGGGAATCACTTGCAGGTTGATGTTGTCGGGCTGGAGCGAGAAACCGTGCTGGACGTCGTTGGACGAGAACAGGAACCGGTAGGTCTCCCCACGCTGCAGCTGGACGACCGGCCGGAACTGGTAGCGCGTCGCCAGCATGTAGACGTCGCTACCTGGCGGGGGCGCGACGACCGGGACGCCGAACAGGTTCTCCCCGGTGCCGTGTTCCTCGATGAATTGCTGGGTCAGCAGTGCGAACTCAGTCTCGTCGACGCGGTACCCCCCGAAGGTCTGCTGGTTGTCGCCCACCGCCGGCCAGATGAGGAAGATCATCGCGAACATCGTGACCGCCCAGATCGCAGCCATCGCAAACCAGAGTTTCTCGTCTTTGCCGAGCGGGAACCACCAACGCCCACGCGGGGCGACCAGCGTGCCGGTGCGATTCGACGCCATGTCGGATACCCCCTACATCTCGTGGATTGGACGGACTAAGGCCGGAATGTCGGGACGTTACCGAGCGACCAGAGCCCCCAGACGATGTAGAACAGGGTCGGCACCACCATGCCTGCCATGATCAACAGGAAGATGTCGTCAACCAGTATCTGCTGCCATGGGATGCGGTCGTCATCGCGGCGTTCAGGCGCTGCCTCGTCGGACATTGGTTGCTCCCTACCCGCCACTCAGGCACGGTCGTACGCTGTGCGGCGCTATTCGATTGTCTGTAGGGGATCATGCTAAGCAGAGCATGGAACCCCCGTCTGTGATCTAGATCACACCAGGGGCGCGAATCTTCCCGATCGCATTCGCGCGCTGAGTATTCGAGCAAGCCGCGTTAGGATGGCGCTGAAGATCGCTCACCCCGGGAAGGCCGGCGCATGGACGTCGTACGCATGGACACCGCACGGATCTGGCGCATGCTGCGCGCCGTGCCCTACTTCGCCGAACTGGACGAGATCGTCCTGAACGATCTGATGCAGCGCATGCAGCTGCGCCAGATCCCCGCCCGGCAGACGATCTTCCTCAAGGGCGAGGGCAGCGGCGAGGCGCCCTTTTACCTGGTGATTGACGGGCAGGTGCGGATCTACCTGGCGTCGGAGCGCGGCCGCGAGCAGGTGCTGCGAGTGTTCGGGCCCGGCGACACCTTTGGCGAGGTGCCGCTCTTCGACGGCGGCCCCTATCCGGCCAGCGCCGACGCGCTGACCGATGTCCTGCTGGCCGTCGTGCCGCGTGCCCAAGTCCTGGGGCTCATGGTGGACCATCCCACATTCGCGATCGAGGCCGTGCAGGTGCTGGCGAGCCGGCTACGGCACTTCAACACGCTGATCGAGGACCTGTCGCTGCGGCGCGTCGCCGGGCGCATCGCCCGGCTGCTGCTCGAAGACCACGTGTCCACACTGACTCAGGCGCAGATCGCGGGCATGATCGGGGCCTCGCGCGAGGCCGTCAACCGCTCGCTGCACAGCCTCGAAGGTGACGGGCTCATCGAGCTGGGTGCTGCCGGCCGTGTCACCATCCTCGATCGCGAGCGCCTGGCGGCACTCGTCGAACACGTTTGACCGCGCGCTCAGGCGAGCAGCAGGCGTTTCCAGCTATCCGCCAGAAACGCTTCGAAGCGCTCCTCGCTCCAGCCACGCTCGCCCACCAGCAGCAGATGGACCACCGGCGCGTTCATCGTCCAGACGATGTCGGCCACCTCGTCGACCACCAGGTCCGCGCGCAGTTGGCCGGTCTCGGCTGGCTCCGCCGCGAGCAGGCGCATGTTGCGTGCCCGGCGCGCGCTGATCTCGCTCCAGAGCGTCGCCAGGTCCGCATCTGTGGACGCGGCCTGCTGGAGCACG
>Ga0079224_100005104_pt1 | contig 17183 bp, 10 predicted proteins | sample Stecom2015_FD_80414 | JGI IMG/M metagenome (GOLD analysis project Ga0079224, IMG submission 80414) | Agricultural soil microbial communities from Utah to study Nitrogen management - Steer compost 2015 | ecosystem: Environmental > Terrestrial > Soil > Agricultural land | place: USA: Utah... | reverse complement strand
TGATCTCGGCGACCGTGAGCTCCTCGCCGCCGAAGTACTTCTCCAGCAGGTGCTCGTCGGTCTCGGCGACCGTCTCCAGCAGCTGGGTGCGGTACTGCGCCGCCTTGTCGGCGAGCTCAGCGGGGATCTCCTGGATCTCGTACTTGGCGCCCATGGTCACATCGCCCTTGGCGTCGCCGGGCCAGACCAGCGCGCGCATCTCGACCAGGTCGACGACGCCCACGAAGTCGCTCTCGGCACCGATGGGCAGCTGCAGCACGAGCGGCTTGGCCTTGAGCCGGTTCACGATCGTGTCGACGGTGAAGTAGAAGTCGGCGCCCAGCTTGTCCATCTTGTTGACGAAGCAGATGCGCGGCACGTCGTACTTGTCGGCCTGACGCCACACGGTCTCGGACTGGGGCTCCACGCCCTCCTTGCCGTCGAACACCGCGACCGCGCCGTCGAGCACGCGCAGCGAGCGCTCCACCTCGACGGTGAAGTCGACGTGGCCGGGCGTGTCGATGATGTTGATCTGGGTGCCGTTCCAGAAGCAGGTCACCGCGGCCGAGGTGATCGTGATGCCGCGCTCCTGCTCCTGCGCCATCCAGTCGGTGGTCGCGGCGCCGTCGTGCGTCTCGCCGAGCTTGTGGTTGACACCCGTGTAGAACAGGATGCGCTCGGTCGTCGTCGTCTTGCCGGCATCGATGTGCGCCATGATGCCGATGTTGCGGACCTTCTTGAGGTCGGTGAGCACTTCTTGTGCCACGGGGTGTGTTCCTTACTCCTGGGGTGCCAGGTGTTACCAGCGGTAGTGCGCGAAGGCGCGGTTGGACTCGGCCATCTTGTGCGTGTCCTCGCGGCGCTTGACCGCGGCGCCGAGGCCGTTCGAGGCATCCAGGATCTCGTTCTGCAGACGCTCGGTCATCGTCTTCTCACGACGGCCCTTGGCGTAGCTGACGAGCCAGCGCAGCGCGAGCGTGTTGGCGCGGTGCGGCTTGACCTCGACGGGCACCTGGTAGGTCGAGCCGCCGACGCGGCGGCTGCGGACCTCGAGGGTGGGGCGCACGTTGTCGAGCGCCTTCTTGAGGGTGGCGACGGCGTCCTGTCCGTTCTTCGCCTCGACGCCGCGCAGGGCGCCGTAGACGATCGACTCGGCCAGCGACTTCTTGCCGTCGACGAGGATCTTGTTGACCAGCTGGGTGACGACGGGGGCGCCGTACACCGGGTCGTTGACGACGGGGCGCTTCGGGGCGGGTCCCTTGCGAGGCATCTTTCTCAGCCCTTCTTCGCGCCGTAGCGGCTGCGAGCCTGCTTGCGGTTCTTGACGGCCTGGGTGTCCAGGGCGCCGCGGACGATCTTGTAGCGCACGCCCGGCAGGTCCTTCACACGGCCGCCGCGGACGAGGACGAGCGAGTGCTCCTGGAGGTTGTGGCCCTCACCGGGGATGTAGGCCGTGACCTCGGTGCCGTTGCGAAGCTTCACACGGGCGACCTTGCGCATCGCCGAGTTCGGCTTCTTCGGGGTGGTGGTGTACACGCGGGTGCAGACGCCCGCCTGCTGGGGGTTCGCCTTCAGCGCGGGCGCCTTGGTCTTGTTGACCTTCGGCGTCCGGCCCTTGCGCACCAGCTGCTGAATGGTTGGCACGAATGTTCTCCCTGTTGTGCTGCACGGTGACAGCGATCGTGATTTCACGTAGATCCACCGGCACGCCAGAATGAACGGACGCTTTTCGTGGTGGATATGCCGTGGGGGTGGCCTGTTCGCAGGCCGTTCCCTGAGATGCGGCGCCCCCGCCCTGCGACATGCCGGGGCACAGCGCATGGCGCGCGTGAGCGCACACCCGATCAATCATACCTGCCCGCGGGGGCGCTGGGCAAACGCAGGGCGAGGCGCAGGACGACGGATGCCGCCGCTCAGCCGGGCACGACGAGCAGCACGAGCAGCAGAGTCCCGGCCGCTGCCGCCACCAGCGCCGCGCCGGCCGTGACGATCGCCGTCCGCCGCCGTGCGATGCGACGGCGGGTGCGGTCCTGAGCGGCGCCGTCGAAGGCCGGCTGGGGCCCGCGCGGCGCGACCGCGGCGCGCTCCGCCCGGACCGGCTCGGCGGCCCGCGGCGGGCCGGCGGGTCGCAGAGCCTGCGGATCCGGACTGTGCGCGGCACGTGCCGCCGCGGCGTCGTCCTGCCGGATCCGGTGCGCCGGCCTCCGCGGCGGCAGACGCACCGTGTCGTCGACGTCCCCCGCCCGCCGCGCCGACAGCCGCGTCTGGTCGGTCGCGTCGGCGTCGTCCGCAGACCTGGGATCGGTCACCCGGCGCCCCGGCCGTCGCCCGCCACCAGTCGCAGCTCCGCGTCGCCGAGGAGGAAGCGCTCGGTGGCCGGTGCGGACGTTCCCGGCTCCAGCTCGACCTCCACGCCGTCCTCGCGTACGAGGATCACGCCGTTGGTGGAGTCGAGATCGACGATCGTCCACCCGGCGCCCGTGCGCTCGAGCCGGGCGTGGGTCTTCGACACGGTGCGCGTGTCGTCGGAGACGGGCACGAGCTGCGCGCCGGGCCGGGTCAGGTCGGCGCTCGGGCGCCGGCCGATGATGACCACATCCGCCGTGACCGCCACGGGGGCCCCGAGCGGGAGCACGAGCGACCAGGACGGCCGGTGGCGGCTCGAGATCACGGTCTCGTCGAAGACCTCCTCGTCGGGGATCTGCGGACGACGGTCCTGCGCCGACACCGATGCGCGCGCCGATCGCGGGCCGCCGAGGATCGGCACGTCGGCGACGGCCGAGACCTCGGCGGAGGCGTCGAGGTCTTCGGCGGCGACGCCGCGGGCCGCCTCGGCGGCGGCGCGGGCCGAGACCGGCAGGTTCGGCAGCGGGATCGGCGGTGCCCACGGGTCGGCGGCCTCCGCCGTCGCCGGGCGCGCAGGAACCGCCGGCACGTCCTGCACGGGCGCCGCAGGAGCCGCCGCCGCGGCGGGCGCTGCCGGCGGCGCGGAGGCGGGGGCGAAGGGGCTCACCGGCGGCGGCACCGCGCCGGGCTCCGGCGCGAACGCCCGGCGCGGCGCCGCCGGTGCCGGCTCACCGGGCGTCGCCGGGCTCGCCGAGGGGAAGGTCTGCGTGAACGGCGCCTGCGAACGACCCAGCCGGATGCCGCCGCCGTCACTGCCGGAGTCGGCCCACGCGTCGGCATCGACGGGGCGGGCGGGCGACGCGTCGGGCACGGGAGGGGCCGCCGCGGGGGCGGGCGGGCGCGGAGGGACGACGTATGCCGCCGGAGCGGCGGGCGCTGCCGGCGTCGCCGCGATCGCGGGCGCGGAGGCAGGCGGCGGGGGTGGCGGCGGCGTTCCCGCCCGCATCACCGGCGCAGGAGCGGCACCGCCGACGCGGCGCATCCCACGGCCGAGCCAGCGTGCCGACCCCCAGCCCAGGATGGTCGACCACACCGGCGTCACGAGGGCGGCCAGCACCGTCATGCCCGCCCCGACGCCGAAGCCTCGGTTGATGCGGTGATAGGCGACGATGAGCGCCACCCACAGCGCGGGCGGGACGAGGATCAGCAGCGCGAACCAGCCGGACAGCCCCGCCAGCTGCAGCACGACGACGATGTTGTAGACCGGGATCCAGGCCTTATAGCCCTCCTCGCCCGCCTTCGCGAAGACGGCGGCGAGGCTCGCCGCAGTCCAGACGTAGAGCACGAGGACGAGCAGCAGCGAGATCACGGCGCCCAGGACGGCTGCATCGTTCATGTGGCCTGCGCGTCACCGCGCGGGTGCCCGCGGCGACGCATCCTCCTCTCGGTCGAGCGCGTCGTTCCCGCGCGCTTCACGCCCGCTCGCGGCGCGGGCGAACGGGTGAACGACTTCAACGATACGGCCGCGGCCAGGCGGCGCCACACCGGCTGCGCGGCGGCGAGACCGGCGCGTTCGGCATCGACGATGCGCCAGAACTCGGCGGCCTCGGCGTCCGCGGGCACGAGGTCCGAGAACACGGCCCGGTCGGCGCCGGCCGCCAGCGCCGCGACGCCCGGGCGGCCGTGCGCCGCCGCCAGCTCGGTGCGGGTGCGCGCCCCCGGCCCGGCCAGGCCGTGGTCGACGGCGGTGTCGACGTACTCCTCCCAGCCGCCGGCGATACGGGCCACGGCATCCGAGTCCTGGCGGCGCGCGCGCCGCCGCCACGCCTTCGCGCCGATGACAGTGAGGAACGGTCCGAGCACGACCGTCAGGGCGAGCACCGCCGCACCGGCGATCCGCAGGCCCGCCCACAGCGCGGACAGATCGGCACGAGGCGCCTCGGCCTCGTCGTCGTCGGCGCTCTCCTGCCGCACGGGGTCGGGGGGGACGACCTCCTGGACGGTCTCCGGCCGCACCTCCGTCGGGTTCTCGGGGTCGCGCCGGCGCAGCAGCTCCGACGCGAGAGGCTCGCTGTGCTGCGGGGTCACGTCCGCTGCCACCCACTCACCGGACGTCGCCTGCACCTCCACCCACGCGGCGAGATCGCCCGCGCGGCACGCGCCCTCGTCGCAGGCGGGCAGCCCCGCCGCGGCCTCCAGCCGAAGCCCGAGCACGACACGCGCGGGGAAGCCGAGCTCGCGGGCGATGAGCGCCGCCGCGACGGCGAACTGCTCGTCGTCGCCGACGGCGGCCACCAGCGACCCCCCGGAGTCGGCGACCTGTGCCTGCCGGGCCAGCAGCCGGCTGAACATCTCCTCGATCCGCGCGAGCGAGTGCCCGGACGCGCTCGGCTCGAAGACGTAGCCGGCGAGCGCGTCGGCCCACGCCGGCGGATCGTCGGCGGACATCGAGAGCGCGTGGCTCAGGTAGCCGCGCGACCGCAGCCGGGAGAGCAGCTCGGCCAGGCCCGCTCCGTCCGTCCCGGCGTCCTGTGCGGCGATCCAGCGCACGAGGCTGTCGGGAGCGGGCACGGATGCCTCGGGAACTCCCGGCGCGCTGATCGCCGCGAGTGCCGGCGCAGGCGGGACGACCGCCGTGACGACATACGTGTCTCCGGGGCGGAGCCCGCCCCGGGCCGTCTCGACGGCGGCACCGCTCGCGGCGCTGTAGTAGAAGCCGTCCTCGAGCTGCGCGGCCGAGGCGCCGGTGAACCCGACCTGGGCGAGACGGCCGAACGTCGGCAGCCAGATGCCCTCGAGCCGGTCGATGTCGATGCGCAGCACGGAGCGCTCGCCCGCGCCGGCATCCAGCGCTCCCGGGACGCGCACGAAGCGTGCGTCGCTCACGCCCGCCGCGGGGTCGAGCACCCGGAACAGCTCGCCGTCGTAGGCGGTCATCACGGCGAGGCGGATGCGATCCGGCACCGGACCCTCCTCCACCGAGACCCGGAAGAGCACCTCGTCGTGGCGATCGTCGGCGAACGCCGCGCGATAGCCCGCCAGCGGCACCTGGGCACGCGCGATCTCGACCTGCGGACCGATGCCGGAGCGGAGCACCTCGCGGCCGCGGTCGGCCCCCAGCGCCGGGGCGGCGACGGCCCCCGCCCCCACCGCGACCGCCACCATTCCCGCCGCCAGCAGGGTCCGGCGCAGCTCGGACGCCGTGCGGCGCCGCGTCACCCGCACCCCCTGTGCGTCCGCGGTCCGGCGCAGCGCCTGGCGCCGCTCGTGACCGGTCAGCCAGGCGAGCCAGCCGAGGGACAGGATGAGGCTCAGCGCCCCCACGATCAGCTCGCGCGGCGCCGCCACCTCGACGGGACCGAGCGCGAGGGGCGCGCTGGCGGCCGGCTGCCCGAACAGCAGTCCGAACCAGACCATCGCGAGCGCCGCGAGTGCGCCGAAGACCGCGGCGCGCGCGTCGCGCCACGACAGCAGCAGCGCCGCGAGCGTACCCACCAGGAACACGAGCAGCGCCGGGACGAGGAGGTTGCGGTAGCCGCCCACGGGCAGTTCGACGGTCACGAGATCCTTGAAACCGGTGACGGCGCCGGCGAGCACGTCCCGCAGGGCGGCGGGCACCTGCACGAGGTCGCCGCGGCGTGCCGGGACCGCGAGAACGACGCCGGCGACCAGGAACGCCGCGGCGGCGGTCAGGGCGGTGATCCAGCCCGGCCAGCGCCACCGGGTCGCGGCGGCGGCGACGGCGAGCGCGAGTATCGCTGCGGCCGCCGTGACGAGCACGAAGTCGCCGCTGCGGTAGATCGGCCACGCGGCGAGGCCGGCGAGCGCCGCCATCGCAAGCACGTAGAGCGCGCCGATGACGCGGGGCGCCCGCGGCATCCGCTCCGGTCCCATGCTCATGTCTGCGCCCCCCGCAGCAGGAGGCCCCCGAGGTCGTCGAGCAGGCCCACCGTCAGCACGGTGAGGCTGCCGAGCGGACGCAGCCGAGGGTGGGCGCGCTCGTCGCAGAGCACGGCGATCACGGCCGTGTCTTCGGGGAAGGCGAGCGCCGCCTGCCGCAGCCGCGACAGCGTCACCCGCGAGCCGCACACCACGAAGGCCACCGACAGGGCCTGCGACGACTCGACGGTGAGCCGGCACACCTCCTCGAGGGGCATCGTGTGCTCGAGCGCGTCGATGCCGGCGCATCCGTCGAGCAGCGCCCGCGGGGACGCGGCCGACAGGGTCCGGATCGCCCGCAGCCGCCCCCGCACGACCCGCGGGATCTCCGCACCGGTGACGACCTCGAGGTCGCGACCGTCGCGGATGCCCTGCACGCCGAGCGAGGCGGCGCAGCCGACGGCCACCTCGAACTCGTCGGCATCGGCGTAGTCGGCCTCCGCGAGGCTCAGCACGATCGCCATCCGCGACCGCCGGGTCTCTTCGAACTGGCGCACCATGAGGCGCCCGGTCTTGGCGGTGGACTTCCAGTGGATCTGGCGCCGCGCATCCCCCGGCTGGTACTCGCGGATCGCATGGAACGACATGTCGGCGTCGACCAGGCGCCGACTCGGCCTGCCTTCCAGGTCGCGCACCAGCCCGGCGCTCGTCGACGGCACGGCGACGGTGCGCGGGTGCACGTACAGGCGACGCACGTCGTCCCACGCGTGCTCCCTGCGCAGCAGGCCCACGGGGTCGGTGCGCACCGCTGTGGGCGGACCGACCGGGATGATGCCGCGGCGCGGCGTCGGGATCGTCACCGGCTGCGCCGTCGAGGCGCCGCCGCGCAGCAGCGGCACGCCGAACTCGACGAGCCCGTCTCCCACCGGCAGGTCGATGCGGCCGGGCAGCACAGTGCGCCCGCCGCGGTTGCGGATCTCGATCCGACCGGTCACCTCCCCGCCGGCGACGACGCGCTCGTGGTCGAGGCGCACGACGACGTCGTAGGCACGCGCGCCGAACAGGAACGGCAGGCTCATGACCAGGAGCACGAGGGATGCCGCGCCCGCCAGCATCCACTCGATCCAGCCGAACACCCAGCCGACGCCCATCCCGACGGTCGCCGCGCCCAGGGCCGGCCATCCGGCCGGGGTCACCGTCTCGACGAGCCGCTCGGCCGCGGTCGCCACACCCCCGCGCACGCGGCGCCCGGTCGTCATGACCCCCACGACAGCCGACACCAATGCGCCGCGGCGCACCGCCGTGACGCGGGTGTGCGCCGTCGCACCGGTGTCGGCGACGGTGTGCGTCACGGGGCTCGGGGTGCCGGTGGTGGTCATCGCGGATCCGTCACAGGGCGTCGCGCTGGGTGGGCGGGGGGACATCGAGCAGCACCTGTCCGACCACGGCCTCGGCCGTGACGCCGTCGAACTCCGCCTCGGGGTGCAGGATCAGGCGGTGGGCGAGCACCGGGACGGCGAGCGCCTTGACATCGTCGGGTGTCGCGTAGGTGCGGCCCTGCGACACCGCGCGGGTGCGGGTGGCGCGGGTGAGGGCGAGGGCGCCGCGGATGCTGACGCCCAGCCGCACCTGGTCGGCCGTGCGCGTGGCGTCCACGATCCGGGCGATGTAATCCAGCACGAGGGCGTTGACGTACGCGTCGCGGGCGAGGTCGGCCATGCCGATGAGCGCCTGCGGGGCCACGATCGGCGTCAGCTCGCCGGTGGCCACGGCGGCGCCGTCGAGGATGCGCAGTGTCGCCGCGTGGTCGGGGTAGCCCAGCGACGTCTTCAGGAGGAAGCGGTCCAGCTGCGCCTCGGGGAGGCGATAGGTCCCGGCCTGCTCGACCGGGTTCTGGGTGGCGATCACCAGGAACGGCACGCCCACGGGCCTGGTCACCGAGTCAATGGTGACCTTGCCCTCCTCCATCACCTCCAGCAGCGCGGACTGCGTCTTCGGGCTCGCGCGGTTGATCTCGTCGGCGAGCACGATGTTGGCGAACACCGGGCCGGCATGGAACTCGAACGAACCGGTCTTCTGGTCGTACACGGTGATGCCGGTGATGTCGCCGGGAAGCAGGTCGGGCGTGAACTGGATGCGGGTGTTGGTGCCCTGCACGGACTGCGCCAGGGCGCGGGCCAGCGACGTCTTGCCGGTGCCGGGGACGTCCTCCAGCAGGACGTGGCCTTCGCTGATCATCGCCGTGAGCACGAGCTCGATGACGTGGCGCTTGCCCAGCACCGCCTTCTCGACGTTGTCGGCGAGCTGCGTGAAGGTGTCGGCGAACCAGGCGGCCTGCTCCTGCGTGACGGTCATCGGTGTCCTCAATCCTGTTCCGGGGGGAGGTTCGGCTCGCACGTGGCGGAGAAGGTCTGCGCGGCGTCGCTGAGCCCCCAGCTCATCGCGCTCCAGCTGACGGTGACCCCGATGCCGGAGACGCTCACCGCGCCGACCGGAACGAGCCACGAGTCCTCGTGGGCGAGCACGGCGCCGGCGGCATCGCGGTACACGAGCCCGCTGCGGTCGAACGCGACAGCCGCCTTCGCGCCGCCCGGGCTGCTCGTCGAATCCCACATCAGCTGCAGCTGCGACCCGCCGACGCACGAGGCGGCACGCCAGGTCGCGCGCACCTGATACGGGGCGCTGCCGGCGCGGGCGGTCACCGGCGCGTCGGCGGTGCGAGTGCCCCAGCGCTCGTGCTGGTAGAACACGCGGATGCCGGGGTCGCGGCCGAAGACGCTCGTCATCGGGGTGGCGCCGGGCTGGATGCCGGTGAACACGGCGATGTTGCGGCGCGGGGGCGTCTCGGTCGAGGTCGGCAGGTCGCGGATGATCCACGACGCGGAGAGCCGGTCGTCACCCATCAGCGGCTTCGCGTCGACGACGAAGGTGTACCCGCGCGGCGCGTCGGGACTCTGCACGGCCCGCACCGTGGCCGTCGCGACCGAGCGACCGTACATCTCACCGCGATACCACGACTCGACGCACAGGTCGAACGCGTACTCCTCGCCGTCGGGGAGGCCGTCGAAGATCGCCGTGTGGCCGCTGTCGGCGACCACGCAGCGCGATCCCGACCGGGCGAATCCGTAGCGCAGCTGCGAGCCGTCACCGCCCAGCTGGGCACTGCCGGTCGCCGATACGGTCGCGGTGCCGTCGCCGACCGAGACGGCGCTCAGCTGCAGGGCGGGATCGCGTGGGGCGCCGATCCCGTTCGCGTGCACGACGACGGCACTACCGGAGGTCGCGCCGTCGAACCCGGGCGGCTTGTCGAAGCGCGAGAACGGGGTCACGGTGATCGGGCTGACCGTGTTCGACCCGACGACGTAGCGGGGCACCGTCACCTCGGTGTCCGAGCGCCGCACCCGCACGGTCTGCGTCTCGCCGGCGGGACTCGTGATCTCGAGGCGCCCGACCGCGGAGGTGTCGATGCCCGTCACCCGCAGCGAGACGATCCTCCCCTCACCGCCAGTGACGACCGGCTCGGCCGTGACGGCGCCAGGTGCCGGCGGCGGATCGTACGCCCATGCGACGGTGCGCACCGAGCCGCGCGACTCACCCACGCCGTTGACCGCCCACGCCTCGTAGTCGCGGGCCTCGCCGTTGGGCGCGGCGATGGGCGGGCAGGCGCCGTCGGGCGCACAGGTGGCCACCACCACACCGCGGTGGCGGACGGTGAACCCGGTGAGAGCGGGGTAGGCGCTGCGGGCCTCACCCGGGTCGACGCGCAGGGTCACCAGCCCGTCGTCATAGGCGGCCTGGGCCAGCGCCGCCGGTGCCTTCGGGTAGCCCTGCAGGTCGAGCAGGAGCGACCCGTCCCGCGCCGCGCTCGTGTGCCGCCCCTGCGCGTCGCGCAGCGTGAACGCGGCGGTGCACGTCGCGCCCGCCGCATCCGCCGTCCAGGATGCGACCACCGTCGTGGCCGATCCTCGCTCGAAGCTGACCCCCGCGCACGAGCCGGTCGCGCGCACGTCGGTGAGCTCCAGCGGCGTACGCGGCAGGGGGTTGACCTCCCCGGACGCGCCGACGACCCTGATCGTGCACGATGAGCCCTGCGCCTGCGAGCACTGCTGGGCAACCGTCCCACCGCGGGGCAGCTCGCTCGGGGCGGCGCCCACGCGCAGGATCAGGCGTGCGGGGGCCACGCCGGGGTGACTGGTGACCGATACCAGGGCGACGTCCTCGGTGCCGGGCACGGCGGCATCCCTCCCTGTGATCTGCACGATCCCGTCCGCGCCCACGGCGAGGTCGAACGAGGAGCCGGTGTGCTCGAGCGCGTAGGCGATGTTCTGCCAGTCCGTCTTCCACTGCCACGAGGTCATGCCGCTCTTCAGGTCGAACCGTGCGGTCTCGCCCGGCCCGACCGTGACCGATGCCGGGTGCAGCTCGGGCTGCGGATCCACCGCGGTGATGCGCACCGGCACCGACAGGTGGGTCCACGCCTCCTGCCCCGCCACCCGCACGGGGACGATGCACGCATCGGCCCACGGTGCGCCCTCCGCGGCGTCGTAGCGCACGACGGTGGCGGCGACGCGCGTGCACGCGGCGCCCGGGCGTGCGCCGGAGGCGGCGACCTCCTCCCCCACTTCCAGCGTCGCGCCGGCGGGCACGGCGACCAGCTCACGCATGTCGAACTCGACCGACTCGCGCTCGGTGACCTCCTGCCCGCGCACTCCGGCCCGCAGCGCGAGCGTGTAGTCGTCTTCGCCGGGGATGCGCAGGAAGCCGTAGGTGACGACCTCGGCGCCCGACGACGCCGCGCCGGTCAGCGCGAACGGGATCACGCGCGAGTGCTCGGGCAGCGCTCCGCGCAGGCGACGCCCGTCCACGACGACGCCGCCCGGATCGCCCCACAGCGAGAGCGTGAGGTCGGCGACGTCGCCGCCGGACCAGGTCACCGAGCCGCTGACGACGTCCACTCCGGAGCGGAACCGGTCGCGCGTCTCGGCGGTGAGCACCGTGTCGACCACGACCGGGTAGTCGGGCACCGCGTCGCGCACGACCTTCACGACGATCATGTCCCGCGCGGTGTTGCCGGAATCACTGGTCAAGTCGTAGAGGAATGACATGGTGCCGGGGTTCAGGCCCGCGTTGATGGTGACCGTGGTGGCTCCGACGTCGGCGATGAGGTTGCGCTGGCGTGCGTAGTCGGGGCTGTCGGTCCCGTCCGCGAGGGTCTGCGGGATGTCGGGGCGCACGTCCGTCAGGGTGAGCCGGCCGCCCGTGGGGTCGACGTCGTTGGCGAGCGGGCTGATGCGGATCGCGCTGCCCACCCCCGCCTGCACCTGCACGTAGTCGGTGAAGGTCACCGGGCTCGGGTTCGCCTCGGCGTCCAGCACGCCCACGCGCACCACCCCGGTGCCGGACCCGCCCGCCCCGTCCACGACGCTGTAGGTGAAGGAGCGCTGCCCGCTGTCGCCCGGAGCACTCGTGTAGACGATCGACGCCCCGTCGGCGGACAGGGTCGCCGACCCGGCCTCCGGCTGGGTGAGGATGCGCTCCAGCGCCACCTGGTCGCCGTCGGGGTCGACGCCGAACTGGTCGAACGGGATCGTGGTGCTCTGTCCGCTGAGCACACGCCCTTCGAGGATCGCCGGCTGCGGGTCGCGGTTCGACTCGCCGTCGATGACGGTCACGCGCACGGTCGCCGCGTCGGCCAGTGTCGGGGAGCCGGTGCTGAAGATCGCATAGTCGATGCGGTGGTCGCCCGGTTCGGCCGGCGCCAGGTAGCGCAGCACACCGCCGGACGCGAACGCCAGCGCGTCCGGCGTCGACGAGGCCACCGCGGAGGGGTCGAGCGTGAGCGGACCGCCGGAGGGGGCGACATCGTTGTCGAGGACGGGGATGTCCAGCTGTGCTCCCGCGCGCACCACCACCGAGTCATCAACCGCGATCGGCGCGAGCTCGGGGGGCGGAGGCAGCAGGTACACGGTCGCCTCACCGGCGACCCGCGCTCCGAGATCCTCCGTGCCGTCGCTGACGAGATAGCGGACGGTGCCCAGCAGCCCGGGCGAGCCGTCCGCGGTGGTGCCGGTGATCCGCAGATAGCGCTGGCCGACGACATCCACCGTCATCGATGCGCCCTGCGCCGCATGCGGCTCCACGTCGCTGAGCAGCAGCACGCGGCGGGTGGGGTTGCTCACAGCGCCGAAGACGTCCAGCGTCGCGTCCTCGCTGGGACGCACGAAGGCGATGACGGGCGCCGTCGCCAGCTGGGCGGGGGCGTCGGCGGGCAGGATGGTGATGCGCGCGAGGGCGGTCGCCGGCTCGCCGCCGGCGGCCACGGTGTAGCTGACCTGGTACGTGCCCGCCTGCTTCGCGGCGAAGTCGAAGGTGGTGCCGCCCGCGGCGGCAACGACCTGGGCCGGGGCGTCGTCGAGCACGCGCACGGCGGTGAGGGCGAGGCTTCCCGCCGTGCCGGTGACGTGCGGGGCGACGTCGACGGTGATGCTCCCCGACTCCAGCGACTCGGTCACCGCGAACGACTCGGCCGCCAGTGCCGGGCTCGGATCGACGCGGACCAGCAGCTCCTTGGTGGTGGTCGCGCCGCGCGCGTCCGAGACGGTGACATCGAGGCCGATGACCTGGGCCTCGGCGGCGGAGGGATCGGGATGCTGGTAGACGACCTCGCCGGCGGGCGTCGAGGCGACCGCCCCGACGCCGCTGCCGTTCTCGACCGAGAGCAGCAGCAGCGGGTCGCCCTCGGGGTCGACCCAGCCGTTCAGGACCGGCAGCGACACGGTGCCGCCGGGCTCCACCTGCGGCTCGGGCCAGGTCGCAAGGCAGCCGTCCACCCCGCAGAACTGCGGCGCGGAGTTGCCCTCCCCGGCGACGGTGATGGTGACCGTCGCGGGCTCCGAGCGCAGGCCGTCGCCGCTCGTGCCGTCGGTGACGCGATACGAGAAGGTCGCCGACCCGGTCGCGGCGGCATCCACGCGCACCGCCAGGCGCTGACCGCTGTCGGTGATCGTGACCGTCCCGAAGCCCGGATCGAGCCCCTCGACCGATGCGGCGTCGATGGTGAGCACGTCGGTGTTGGGATCGTGGTCGTTCAGCAGCACCGGCAGCGACACGAGGCCGCCCGCGCGCACGCCGAACGCGTCGGGCTCGGCCACCGGCGGCCTCGGGTCGAGGACGAACGCGGCCTGCTCGTCGGTGGGAGCCGACTGCTCGTCGGTGCGGTCGTCGAGCGACCAGTCCTGACTGGACGGCACGAGGGCGCCGTCCGGGGCCGTCCACACCCAGCCCGAGCGCGTCTCGTTGAGGATCATCGCCGCATCGGTCGCGGCGAACACCGGACGGCGCTCGTCGCCCAGGCTCTGCCCTGCGAAGTCGAGGGCGACCTCGCCCGCCTCCGACCGCCACAGCACGCCGCCGTCGGCGCGCAGCCACGCCGCGTAGGTCTGGCCGCCGAAGTGCGTCGGCCGCGCGGGCGTGCCGAAGTCGCGCGCCTGGCCGCCCACCACGCGCGTCGGGGCCGCCCCGTCGGCGCCCAGGCGCACGAGCCCGGCCTCGTCGGCGAGGTACAGGGCGTCGGCGTGCGCGGACGCCCTGGCTATCGCGACCGCGCCGGTCAGCTCGACCGCCACCGGCTCCTCGAGGTCTCGGATCCACACGAGACCCTCGGAGGGATCGACCAGGTACCACGTGTCGCCGGCCGACACGACGTCGACTTCTGCATCGACGGAGCCGGCCACCGGATCGGAGCCGAGCACGCGGGCCGCCGCGATGTCGTAGCGCAGCACGGCGCGGTCGGCCGGCGAGTAGCTGTACAGGACGCCCTCGTCGTCGAGTCCGATCGCCGTCGACGTGTACTGCGGGCCGTCGGCGGAGGCGGACGGGTCGACCTGGGTGACCTCGCCTCCGGCCAGGGTGCCGGTGAACACGGCGCCGGAGTCGGTGCGGTACGCGACGTAGTCGCCGGCGATCGTCGCCTCGACCGTCCCCGAGGGCGTCGTCGGCGAGTCCTTCAGCGTCGTCGCGTCCAGATCGACCGGCTGTGCGGCGTCGATGCGGGTCACCCGGCCGTAGCTCTCGGAGAACAGATAGCTGCCTGAGGCGGACTCGACGACCGCCGTGGGACTGCTGACGCTGCGCACCGTGTCCAGCTCGCCGACCGCGGTGTTCACGCGCGCGTAGCGGCTGCCCGGGCCGGTCTGCAGCGCCCAGACGGAGGTGTCCAGGGGCGGGGTCTGCTTCGCGTCCAGCCCCGGCCACACGACGCTCACCGTGGTCACCAGGACCGCCGCGGCCACGCCCGACAGTCCCGCGATGAGCGTGCGGCGGCGCATTCAGAGCCCTCCGAGCGCGATGGCCAGCGCAACCGCGGCCGCGGCGACCGCGATGCCCGCAGCGGCCCCGGCGATCCACGGCCAGAGTCGTCGCGGGGGCGCCACCGCGGCGATCGTGGCGTCTTCGTCGCGCGCCAGCTGGGCGAGCGTGGCGGACGGCGCAGGCTTGCGGGCCGACTCCTGCGGCACCGCCGACCGCACGGGGCCGCGCAGCGAGGCATCCTCGAAATCGACCTCGCCCGCCGGGGCCCACTCCGCGACCGCCACCTCCACCGGCGTGACCGGCAGCTGCAGCTCCGCCTGGACCTGGCGGAGCGCCTCGGCGACGTCGAGGGCGCGCGGGTAGCGGTCTGCGGGGCTTCTGCTCATCGCGCGGGCCAGGACCCGGTCGAGGCTCTCGGGCACATCGGTGCGTGTCATCCGCGGGTACCTCGCCCTGAGGATGCGACGGCGAAGATGCTCGCGGGTGTTCTGCCCCTTCTCGAGGCGCTCGAACGGGCTGTGCCCCGCCAGCAGCGAGTACACCGTCGCGCCCAGCCCCCACACCTCGCTCGCGACGGTGCCCGTCGTCTGCTCTGCGACCACCTCGGGCGCGCTCCAGGGAACGGACATGGCCAGCACCTCACCGGCGGTGTGCCGTGCCAGCGACGATGAGATCCCGAAGTCGGCGAGCACGGGCACCCCGAAGCTCGTGACCAGGATGTTGCTCGGCTTGACGTCGCGGTGCACCAGGCCCGCCCGGTGGGCCGCCTCGAGCGCGCTCGCCATCTTCACGCCGATGGTCAGCGCCTCGTCGACGGGGATCCGCTCGATGCGATAGCGCTCGGCGAGGGAGCCGGGACAGTACTCCATCACGATGTACGGGCGGCCGTCGGCGGAGATCCCCGCCTGGTACACGGTCACGATCGACGGATGCGCGGACAGGTGAGCGAGCACGTCGGCCTCGGCGTTGAACATGCGCAGCAGGTCTGTGTCGTGCACGTCGCTGGGCAGCACCTTGACGGCGACGCTGCGGCGCGGCATGTCCTGCTCGTAGAGGAAGACGTCGGCGAACCCGCCGGACCCCAGCGGGCGGACGTACGTCAGGCCCGGCAGCACGGGGGGCGCCGACAGCGTGCGCTTGGCCACGGACCCTCCCGAGTTCTCGCGCGCGCAGCACGCCCCTCGCGCGACGCGCGGAACCTGTGCGGCGAGGAGCCTTCGACATGCTAACAAGCCGCCCCTGGCGATCAGCGGGGGCTGTGGATAGCGCGGGCGCGCGTGCTGTGGAGGGCGAGAAAGCGTGCAGAACTGCGTGGATGTGCAGGATGACGGATGCCGCGGGCCGCTGCGGCACGCAATCGTGCACATCTCCGCGATCGTGCACGCGCGGGGCGCGGGCGGCGCGTGGGTGGAGCGCGGGCGGGCGGCGGGTGCTCAGAACACCGTGCCCGGTGGCGGCTCGGTGGGGCCGAACGGCGCGTCCAAGGACTCGGAGAGCTCGCGCAGCAGCGCCTCGACCTGCGGCTCGACGTACTCGGCCAGCGCCGCCTGGATCCGCAGGCGATGGTGGAGCAGGATGGCGCACACCTCGCGACCCACCATGTTCGCGTAGTCGTCGGCCAGCCCGACCTCCTGGCGCAGGGCCGCCTTCGCCTCGGCGCTGAGAGGCGGGAGCGCCGGCACGTCGGCGTCGGCCTCGTCCGCCATCCCCGACAGCGTGAACAGGAACGGCTGGCCGGGGATCGGGTCGGGGTCGAGCGGCAGGCCCTCGAACTCGGGCTCCAGGCCCTCGGCCGGCCGGTAGCTGCGGGCGCGGTTGCGGGTCGCCTGCTGGTCGAGCTCGGACTGCAGCAGGGGGAGATTGCGCGCCGTGTACTCGGCGACCGCGTGGTCGACGATCGTCTTGATGCGGGTGGACAGCCCGTGCTGGACTCCGTGCGGAACGTCCGATCCGAGCCCGGCCGCCGACAGCACGGGAGAGCCGAAGCAGCGCCGGCAGGGCGCCACCCGACCGCGATGGGTGGCCGGCTCCCAGCGCGGCAGCCAGCGCAGCCAGGCGTCGACGGCCTGGCTCACCTGCGTCTCCAGCGAGCGCTCCACGTCTTCCACGTTAACCCCGCACCCCGCGAGAATGCGCCTTCTGCGCCGATTCAGGTGGGGCGGCGCTCCCAAGGCCAGCGCGGCCGGCCGCCCCTCGTGCGGCGCACCGCGATCGCGCACCACGCGCAGACCGCCGCCGCAATGGCCACGATCAGCCCCCAGGGGCCCAGCGCCAGCCGCGCCACGACGCCGCCGGCCACCGCGGCATCCACTCCCCCGATCACCGCCGACAGCCAGACTCCGGCGAGGTAGGCCAGGTACGCGGCGATCGCGACCCACAGGGCGGTGAGGAAGGAGGGATGCCTCGCGCCGAGCGCCGGAAGCAGCACCGCCGTGAGGGCGGCCGCGGCCGCTGCCACGCCGATCACGCCGGGCAGCGGTCCGAGCCCCGGAGCGGCGATCACCTCCGACTCGGTGAGCAGGCTCGCGATGCCGAACGCCGCGACCACGAGCGCGACGAAGCCGATCAGCGCGAAGGCGAGCACGACGAGCGGCGGGGCGCCCCCGCCCGGAGCCTGGTCCTGCGTGCCCGTGTCCGCCGTCTCCATCACCCGTTCGCCCGGCCGGCAC
>Ga0079224_100005103_pt1 | contig 17183 bp, 22 predicted proteins | sample Stecom2015_FD_80414 | JGI IMG/M metagenome (GOLD analysis project Ga0079224, IMG submission 80414) | Agricultural soil microbial communities from Utah to study Nitrogen management - Steer compost 2015 | ecosystem: Environmental > Terrestrial > Soil > Agricultural land | place: USA: Utah... | reverse complement strand
GTCGCGCACAGCTGACAGATCCACCGTAACCACCTTCAACCCGGATGCGAGGGCCGCATCCGCCATCGCGTCGCGCTCGCGTGTGTCGACGAAGCAGATGCCGGCACGGGCCGGGTCGACCAGCAGCGTGCCGGGTTCGATGTCGGTCATGGCCGGACGTCCCGTTGGAACTCGCGGAAGCTGTTGTAGTGGTCGTCGGTGTAATACCACTCGCTCGGCGGGTCGCCGCCGGTGACGATGCGGCGCGGGCCGCGGTGCCCGAGGCCCGGCGTGTCGACGGTGAACTCGCGGTAGTGGCCCCGCGGCCGCTCCGGCAGCAGACGCTCGCGGTTGTGGAAGGTGGTGCCGTCCTGCCGGTAGGGATAGGGGCCGCCGCGGTCGATCAGGGCGAGGGTGGCGTGGGCTTCGGCGGGCAGGAAATCCAGCGCGGCGTTGGGCCGCGTTGCGGCTTCGCCCCATTGTCCGGCGGCCGGCGCCGCCACGGGCGACGGCGCCTGCTCGCGCTGCAGCAGTTGCCAGGCGCCCAGCAACACCAGGCCGGCGATCAGCCAGGCCCAGGTCCGCCGTGTCTGCTTGCGCCTGCTATCCATGCGCGATCATGATGGCGCCACCCGGGTCCGGTTGACGACGGCCTCCTCGCAGCGGTTCATCCGGGGCCACCCGGGCTGATCGGGTCAGCCTCAGTCCGCGGACGTGACCAGGCCGGCGAGCATGGCTTCCACGTGGCGGGCGGGATTGAGGTCCGAATGGACGGCAGTGATGCGGCCGTCGCGGCCAATCACGTAGGAAGTGCGCGAGGACATCTCCCGGCCCTCCATCACGGCGTCATATTGCGCCGCGATGCGGGCGCCTTCATCGGCGGCGACGGCAAACTTCCCGGCGCACGTGGCGCCGTCGGCGGAGAACTCCTGCAACTCGTCCGTATTGCCGGCGGTGACGCCGATCACCGTTGCGCCCAGCTCCGTGAACCGGTCGATGTTCTGCGAGAAAAGCGACGCTTCCAGGTTGCAGCCGGGCGTGTTGGCGGCGGGGAAGAAGTACAGCACCACCGGCCCTTTGGCCAGGGCATCGGCGAGCCTGAATTCGAAGGCTTCGCCGGCCAGCCAGGCCGGGGCGGTGAAGTCAGGTGCCGCGTCCCCGGGCTGGAGGGTGGCGTGGGCCTGGCGGGAGCAGGCGCCCAGGACGGTGAATGCCAGGGCCCAGAGGGCGTACTTGATCGACTTCATGAGCTTCTCCGGTCTGGGGGCGCAGGGGGCCCGTACGGAACGATCCTAGCGCAGCGGTGCCCGGCACGGGCCTGTCCGCCGGCCGGCGACGCTGCGGTGTCAGCCGCCGAAGTCGAGGCTGCCCCGCATCAGCGCGGAGTGCCCCGGGAACGAGCAGAAGAAGGTGTAATCGCCACCTTCCTCCAGCCCGCTGGTAGAGAACGTGACCGAGGTGCGCTCGCCGCCCCCGATCATTTCCGTGTGGGCAATGACGCGCCCGTCGTTGGCCGGCACGTAATCGGCTTCCGCGCCCGCGGTCAGGCCATCCGCCGCGACGCCGGCGAAGTCGGCGGTTTCAACCACCACCACGTTGTGGCCCATGGCCGCGACCGGGAGCTGCCCGACATGGGCCAGGTTGATCGTGAACTGGCTGCAGCTGGCGGGGACCTTGATCGAGTCCACGTTGAACTGCATGCGGTCGTTCCCTTCGATGGTGACTTCGCAGCTTCCGGACGACGCGTCGGCCTCGCCGGACGCCGGATCCGTGGACATCGCGGCATCGGCGGTGACGTCCCCTCCAGGACCATCCAGCATCGGGTCGATGGGCGGGGCCTGGTCGACCGCAGCGGCCTGTACGGGGTCGGCCGTCCCGGTCTCCGGGGAGGGGGCCATGGCCTCGTCCATCGCGCCGGAGTTCGCGGGGGCGGCGTTCACAGGATTGTCAGTGGCGTTGCCGGCGGCCCCGGCGGAACGGTCATCGTCGCCGCCACAGGCGGCAAGGGCGATCGCGCACGAAATGGCGAGCAGGGTCGTCCCCGGTCTCATGCAAAACTCCTTCAAAGGCAGGCGACCGGAAGATGATCGTGGCGGATCCCTTCGCACGCCGTGAAGACGGAAGGGCTGAACGCCGGCCGCTCACGCCCGCGCCACCCGCCTCGTGCAAGCCTCGGCAAGCATCGGCGCAGCAGCGGAGGATCCGTGGACAGCATCTGGATGGATGGACCGCAGGCGGCTGCCTCGTGCCTGCGTGGCCGGCGTGACGCCGACGTGGTGGTGGTCGGCGGCGGGATCACCGGGCTGGCGACCGCATGGCGGCTGGCCGGCGCGGGGATGCAGGTGGTGGTGCTCGAGGCGCGTGATCCCGGGGCGGGCAACACGAGCCGCTCGACCGGCAATCTCTACAGCACGGTATCCACCGGCCTGGCCGCATTGCTGGACAAATGGCAGCCCGAAGACGTGCGCCTGGCCATCGAAGCCCGGCGCCGGGCCATCGACTGGATCGGATCCGTGGCGCAGGCGCTCGGCCTGGACTGCGACTTCCGCCGCGTGCCGTAGCACCAGGTGGTGCTGGACCGCGATTCCCGGAAACTGGAGCAGCTGCGCGAGGAGCACGAATGCGCGCTCCGGCTGGGGCTGGCGGCGCAGTGGCTTGCAGCCATCGATGGCTGGCCGCTTGACCCCGCCGGCGTGCACAGCATGCCCGCGCAGGCGCAATTCAACCCCTGGCGATTCACCCTCGGCCTGGCGCGCGCGCTGCGCGAGCGTGGCGTGGACGTATATACCCACAGCCGGGTGCTGGAAGTCGATCCCGGCGGCAGCGCCGTGGTGACCGCGGAAGGGCGCGTACGCGCCGGCCACATCGTGCTGGCCACGCACACTCCGCTGGGGATCAACCTGCTGCAGACGAAGATGGAGGTGTACCGCGAGTACGGCGTGGCCGGGCCGCTCGGCGATCGCGAACTGCCCGCGGCGAGCGTCTGGGTCCAGGACCAACCGGTGTCGTTGCGCAGCCATGACCTTGCGGGGGATCGCCACCTGGTGATCGTCGGCGGAAAGCACAAGGCCGGCGAAGCCGGCGAAGGGGATTGGGCATCTTTCCGGTGGCGGAAAGCCTGCAGATGCTCGCCCGCGCCGGGCCCGGTGGCGGCCTGGCGCTGGCGTCCCTGTACCTGGCGGCGGCGATCGACATCGGGTTTGGCGTGGCCACCCTCGCGCTGCCCCGACGCCAGTGGCTGTATCGCGCCCAGCTCGCCCTGATCACGGTCTACACGCTGGTGATCTCCGTGCGGCTGCCGGAGTATTGGCTGCACCCATTCGGACCGGTGCTCAAGAACATCCCCATCATCGCCATGATCATCGCGCTGCACGAACTGGAGCGGGGACGCCGGTGGAATACCTGATCGCCAAATGGCTGCACATCCTGACCTCGACGGTGCTCTTCGGGACCGGCATCGGGACGGCGTTCTACATGTTCGCCATCAGCCTGGGGGGCGATACGCGCCAGGTCGCCAGCATCAGCCGGTGGGTGGTGATCGGGGACTGGCTGTTCACCGCGCCCACGGTGGTCCTGCAGCCGCTCACCGGGCTCTGGCTGATGCACCTCATGGGCCTGACCTTCGACGCGCGCTGGCTGGCGTGGTCACTCGCACTGTATGTGCTGGCGATCGGCTGCTGGCTGCCGGTGGTGTGGCTGCAGCTGCGACTGCGCGACGTGGCGGCCGAAGCGGCCGCGCACCACAGCGGGCTGCCACCGCTGTACTGGAAGTACTTCCGCTGGTGGACGGCGCTCGGCTTCCCGGCGCTGTTCGCGTTCCTGGCGATCTTCTGGCTGATGGTGGCCAAGGGCTGGTAGCGCCCGCCCCCGGCCTCAGTTGATGGAGCGCAGCCGCAGGTCGATGTGGTCGCGGCCGTTGCGCTTTTGCAGGATGCGCGCCGGCGCCGGCAGCCCGTCGACGATCCACGCGGTGATCTCGCGCCGCCCGCTGGTGCGCACGACCCGGGTTGCCTCATGCTGCTGGCCGTTGACGGTGATGGTCTCGGTGCCGTCGACCTCGAAGCGCTGCGGCCGGGCGCGGCCATCCTCGACCAGGCGGTATTCCAGCGGCCGCCCCGCGGCCACGTCGCGGATCACCGCGAGGTTGATCAGCATGCCGTCCATGTCGCCCGGACGCAGCCGCACCGGGCCGGCTTCATCCTCGTCCACGTCCCCGCTCCAGCGCGCCACGTTGTTGCCCCAGTCGTAGGTGGCCCGGACCGTCTTGTTGCGCACGAGCATCGCCGCCAGGCCGGACTCGCCGATCTGGCTGTCCTCGCTGCTGAGCGGGCGCCAGTGCTCCCCGCGGACCTGGAACGTGGTGCTCTGGATCATCCGCGCGCCCATGCCGGCCGCTTCCATCCGGTACTCCCAGCGGTCGCCCCCGATGTTCTCCAGGGTCATCGTGCCGTCCGCCTCCATGCCCATGAAGCGCGCGCTGTAGTCGGCGCTGAAGGGCTCAAGCGCCCAGGCGGTGGACGCGGCCGCGCCGGCAAGCAGCAGGGCGGCGGCGGCAAGCAGGCGCCCGGCCATCGGGAGGGCGCGGCGCTGCCGTACGGAACGCGTGCTCATGTCATTCGGCTCCTTGGTATTCGACAAGGCGAAGGTCGATGGTGTCGTCGTCGTCGCGCTGCACGATCCGGATCGGCGTGGGGACGCCGCTGGCGACCCAGACGATCATTTCGTCGTCGTCATCCTCGATGCGTGAAACCCGCAGGGCGCTGTAGCTCATGCCGGCCACCTTGACGATCTCCGGCTCCCCGGCCACCTGGTATTCGTGTTCGCGTGCGCGGCCGTTGTCGACGTAGCGGTAGCGAAGGGAGGCGCCGGGCTCGGCGTCGCGGATCACCGCCAGGTTGATCAGCAGCGCGCTCATGTCGCCATCCTCCAGCGGCACCGGCTGGCTGCGCCGTTCGCTCACGTCGCCGCTCCACTGCGCGGTGTACGAATGCCAGTCGTAGATGCCGTCGGCGCTGCGCCCGAACAGCAGCGCCTTGCGCACGGTGCGCTGGGTCAGCGGCCGGAAGAAATTGCCGTCATGGTGCACGTCGAACAGGGTGCTCTGGAGCATGTTCAGGCGCGCCAGGCCGATCAGGCCCCGGTTGGCCCGGATCTCCAGGTCGATCTGCCAGTTGGGACCCTCCCGCCGCTCCAGGCGCATGGTGGCCTCGCCCACGTGCCGGTCGCCATACCAGGCTTCGTAGGTGGCATGGAACGGGGCAAGCTCGTCAGCGCTCGCCGACGCGGGGAGCGCCAGCACGAGTGCGGCGATGAATGTGGGGAATCGCATTGGCGTCCATCATGCAAGCCGGTTGTTGGACCCCAGCTGAAGCGGGGCGGCCAATCGTGCACCGTCCACGTGAACGCAGTGTTCCTTCAGCTGCACCCTGCCGGCAGCGAGCCAGCGCACGGTTTCAACCAGCAGCGGATGTTCACGGGCCAGTACCCGAGCGGCCAGCGCTTGCTCATCGTCTCCGGGCAGCACCGGCACCCGCGCCTGCGAGATGACCGGTCCGCCGTCCAGGTCCGCGGTGACGTAGTGGACGCTGGCGCCGTGCTGCAGGGCGCCCGCCTCCAGCGCCCGCCGGTGGGTGTGCAGGCCCTTGAACTGCGGCAGCAGCGAGGGATGGATGTTGACCATGAGCCCCGCCCGCGCCTCCACCGCCGGTGCGCTGATCAGGCGCATGTAGCCGGCGCACACCACCAGGTCCGGCTGCACGGCGTCCACGCGATCGAAGAACGCGGCGTCGTACGCCAGCCGGTTGGGAAAATCCCGGGGATTGACCGCTATCGCTTCGGCGCCCGCGGCGCGCGCGCGCGCAAGCGCCGGCGCATCGGCGCGGTCTGAGAACACGCCTGCGAGTTCGGCGTCCAGGGTGCCGTCGGCGATGGCGTCGATCAGGGCCTGCAGGTTGCTGCCGCGGCCCGAGGCCAGGGCGGCGATGCGGAAGCGGTCGCGGCGGCCGTTGGCAGGATCCGTGGCCAACGTGATCAGCCGATGCGCACGCGCTGTCCGCCCGCCTGCACGACCTCGCCGATGCGCCAGTGGGGCAGGCCGAGCGCGTCCAGCGCGGCTTCCACGCCGGCGGCACCGCCAGCATCCACGGCCAGCACGAAGCCGATGCCGCAGTTGAAGGTGCGCCACATCTCTTCGCGGGCCACCGCACCCTCGCGCTGGAGCCACTCGAACACCGGCGGCAGCGCCCAGGCGCCGGCGTCGATGTCGATGCCAAGCGATTCCGGGATCACCCGCACGATGTTCTCGCTCAGCCCGCCGCCGGTGATGTGGGCCATGGCGTGGATGGCCTCGCCGTGGCTGTCCAGCAGCTCCAGGATTGGCTTGACGTAGATCGTGGTGGGCGCCATCAGCGCATCCGCCAGCCGCGTGCCGTTGCCCAGCTCCAGTCCCGCCGGGCTGCCGGCGCGTTCATAGATGCGCCGGACCAGCGAATAGCCGTTGGAATGCGGGCCGCTGGAGCCGATCCCGACCAGCACGTCGCCGGCGCGCGTGCCGCTGCCGTCCAGCAGGGCGGACTTCTCCACGGCGCCGACGCAGAACCCGGCCAGGTCGTACTCGCCGGGCGCGTACATGTCGGGCATCTCGGCGGTTTCGCCGCCGATCAGCGCGCAGCCGGCGAGTTCGCAGCCCCTGGCGATGCCTTCCACCACCGCTGCGGCGGTATCGACCTCCAGCTTGCCGGTGGCGAAGTAGTCCAGGAAGAACAATGGCTCGGCGCCCTGCACCAGGATGTCGTTGACGCACATCGCGACCAGGTCGATGCCGATGGTGTCATGGCGGCCGAGCTGCTGGGCCAGCTTCAGCTTGGTGCCCACGCCGTCGGTGCCGGACACCAGCACCGGCTCGCGATAGCGGCCGGACAGGTCGAACAGCGCGCCGAAACCGCCCAGGCCGCCCATGACCCCGGGCCGCAGGGTGCGCTTGACCAGCGGCTTGATGCGTTCGACGAACGCGTTGCCGGCATCGATGTCGACGCCGGCGTCGCGGTAGGTAAGCGGGGTGGGACTGGTCACGGGGCTGCGCCGGGAAGGGACAAGGCGCGATTTTAGCAGTCGCGGGCAAGTCCGGCGCGGGCCGTGGAACCTGCGCGCACCGGCTTTGTGGCAACATTCCGCCGTCTGTTGAACCTGTGGAATCCACGCATGCCGCACGCGACCCGGATCGGACTTTGGCTGGCCTGCCTGCTGGCAGGCTGCCTGCTCGCGGGCGGGGCCTGGGCCCAGCGCGTCGAGGGTGATCGCGCCCAGGCACAGGGCCTTTACGAGGCCGAGGTGCGGGTGAACAGCCAGAACGAGGCCGAGCGCCGCTCGGGGTTCTCCCGTGGGCTGGCCCAGGTGCTGTCCAAGCTGTCGGGCGACGGCGAAGTGACCAGCCGGCCCGGGGTGGCTCGCGAATTGCGCCGCGCCGGTGATTACGTGGAGCACTTCGATTACCGCCAGGACGAAGGCAGGTCCGCGACCGGGGCCCCCACCTTCCATACCACCCTGGTGCTGCGCTTCGACCGCGACGCCGTGGACGCGATGACGGCGGCGCTGGGGCTGCCGGTCTGGCCGGAGCCGCGTGCGCGCCCGGTGCTGTGGCTGGCGATCGACGATGGCAGTGGTCCGCGCCTGGTCACGGTGAACCAGAACAACGCGGTGCGCCCGGTGCTGGACCGCGCGCGAGAGCGGGGTTTTGGCCTCGGCCTGCCGCGGGGCAGCGCCGCTGAACAGGCCGCCGCAGGGGCCATCTGGCGCGGCGACCATGCCGCGGTGGCCCGGCTGTCGGCGCGCTACGCGCCGCCGATGCAGCTGGTGGGCAAGCTGTACCGCCACAACGGCGGCTGGCGCTCGGACTGGACCATGGTCGACAACGGCCGGGTGCTGTCGGAGTGGTCGCATGAGGATTCGAACGTGCGGGTGGCCATGGCCTCGGGTGCGAACGGCGCCGCCGACGCCCTGGCCCGGCGCTATGCGAAGGCCACCGAGACCGGGCCGCAGGGGTCCTACCGGCTCACCTTCACCGGCATCGAAAGCGCCCATGACTACATCCGCCTGTCGGGCTACCTGCAGGGCATGTCGGTGGTCCAGGGGCTGTCGCCGGTGCGGGCGACGCCCTCGGGCCTCGAGCTGGAGCTCGACCTCCTGACCGGCCTGCCCGGGTTCCGCCAGTTGGCCGATGACAGCGTGCTGGTGGAGCAGGAAGTGCTGCTCGACACCGGTTCCCCGATCTACCGCCTGGTGCGCTGAGCAATGGCACAGCGCCGCGGCATCGAGGACATCGCCACCTTCTTCCGGCGCCTGCAGTGGGGGCTGGTGCTGGCGGTGGTGTGGTGGCTGCTGATGGAGCTGGGGGCGATCCTGGTGCCGTTCGTGCTGGCCCTGCTGCTGGCCTGGCTGGGCGACCCCCTGGTGGACCGCATCGAGCGCAACGGGCGCTCGCGGGTGACGGGCGTGGTGCTCGTGTTCACCCTGATGCTGCTGCTGGTGGCGCTGGCGCTGCTGATCCTGGTCCCCATGCTCGACCGCCAGGTGGCGGCGCTCGCGGACGCGTTGCCCACGATCGGCGAATGGATCACGGGGACCGCGGTCCCGTGGATCGAGGAGAACACCGGGATCGCCCTGTCGGCGTGGGCCGATCCGCAGCGGCTGATCGACCTCACGAGCGAATACTGGGAGCAGGTGGGCGGGTTCGCGTCCACCATGCTCGGCTACGTGCAGCGGTCCGGGTTCATGGTGATCACCTGGACGGTGAACCTGGCCCTGCTGCCGATCCTGACCTTCTATTTCCTGCGCGACTGGGACCAGCTGGTGGCCAAGGTGGCCAGGATGGTCCCGCGCAATCACATCGCCACCGTGAGCCGGCTGGCCCGCGAGTCGGACGAGCGGCTGGGCGGGTTCCTGCGCGGGCAGTTCCTGGTGATGATCGCCCAGGGCGTCTTCTATGCCGTCGGCCTGCAGCTGATCGGACTGCGCCTGGGGATCCTGGTCGGCCTGATCGCCGGCCTGATCAGCTTCGTGCCGTACCTGGGCGCCGCGGTCGGCGCGCTCCTGATGCTGCTGGCGGCGCTGGTGCAGGCGCAGGGCATCGACTGGCAGCTGCTCATCCTCGGAACCGCCGTGTTCACCGCCGGCCAGCTGCTGGAGAGCTACGTGCTCACCCCGCGGCTGGTGGGCGACCGTATCGGACTGCATCCGGTGGCGGTGATCTTCGCGGTCATGGCCGGCGGCCAGCTGTTCGGCTTCGTCGGCATGCTGCTTGCGCTGCCGGTGGCGGCCGTGGGCAACGTGCTCATCAGCTACGCATACGAACGCTATACCGCCAGCCGGCTCTACAACGGCGTCGTGGCCGGGTCGGGCGAAGGCGCCGGTGCCGCCCGCGAAATCGTGGTGGTCGGCGACGGCAAGGGGACGCCGCCGGCGTGATGCCCGCGTCCGGAAGTCCTTCCGGGGGCGCGCAGCTGCCGCTGGCGCTGCGGTTCCCGCCCGACCAGCGCTTCGAAACCTTCGTCGCGGCGCCGGCGGGTGCGCTGGAGCAGCTGCGCGTGCTTGCGTCGCGCGAAGGCGGGGACTGGCTGTACCTCGCGGGGGCTGCTTCCACGGGCAAGAGCCACCTCGCCCTGGCAGCCTGCGCGCATGCGCAGGAGCTGGGGCGCCGCGTGGCGTACCTGCCGCTGGCCAGCGCGTCCGGCCGCATGGAGGATGCGCTGTCGGCGCTGCACGACTATGACCTGGTGGCGCTGGACGGGCTCGAGGCGGTGGCGGGGCGGGGCGGGGACGAGAAGGCCCTGTTCGACTTCCACAACCGGGCGCGCGACGCCGGGGCCGGGGTGCTCTATGCGGCCACCGTGGCCGCGCCGGAATTGCCGGTGGCACTGCCGGACCTGCGCTCGCGGCTGTCCCAATGCGTGCGCATCCGCCTGCAGCCGCTGGACGATGCCGGGCGGCGCGAAGTGCTGCGGCTCAGGGCGCGGCGGCGGGGGCTGCAGGTGGACGAGGCGGCGATCGACTGGTTGCTGCGGCGGGTGGACCGGGACCTGGGCAGCCTGACCGGGCTGTTCGACCGCCTTGACCGCGAATCCCTGGCGGCGCAGCGGCGGATAACCGTGCCGTTCCTGCGCAAGGTGCTCGTGGGCCGCTGAATCCGTTCAGCGCGGTGGAGTTTCCCGGAGCCCGGCGTCCAGCTCGGCCAGCCGCGCGGGGGTTCCGACGTCCGTCCACCGGCCGCGGTGGTGCTCACCCGTGACCTGTCCCTCGGCGATGGCCGCGCGCAGCAGCGGGGCGAGGCGGAAGCGCGGCGGTTCGGCGCGCGCGCCTGGCGTGTCGCCGATCACGCGGCGCCAGTCGTCGAACAGCGAGGCGCGGTACACGCCGATCCCGGCGAAGGTCAGCTTCCCGGCGCCGTCGTTGCGCACGATGCCATCGCTGGCCAGCGCAAAGTCCCCGGCCGGGTTGTGCGCCGGGTTGTCCACCAGCACCAGGTGTGCATCCCCCGGTGGCTGCGCGGGAAGCTGGCTGAATTCGTAGTCCGTCCAGACGTCGCCGTTGATCGCAATGAACGGATCGTTCCCGAGCACGCCGCGTGCATGCCACATGCCGCCGCCCGTCTCCAGCGGCACGTCCCCCTCGTGCGAGTAGTGGATCGAAAGACCCCAGCGGCTGCCGTCGCCAAGGGCGGCAGGGAACTGCTCCGAAAGCCAGGAGATGTTCACCACCACCTCCGTGATCCCCGCCGCGGCAAGGCGTTCGAGGTGCCAGGTGATCAGCGGCTTGCCGCCGGCGGGAAGCAGCGGTTTGGGCGTGGCGTCAGTGAGCGGGCGCATGCGCTCGCCCAGGCCGGCGGCGAAGATCAGGGCCTTCATCGGTTCGGCGGTGCATCCAGGACGGGCGGGGACGGGGCACAGGGTAAACTCAACGCCCTTTCACAGGCGAGCGGACGATGTCGAATCTGCAGGTGGTGTTGCTGTCGGGTGGATCAGGGACACGGCTGTGGCCGCTCTCGCGCGAGGCCTATCCCAAGCAGTTCCTGCCGCTGGCGGGCGAGCAGACGATGCTGCAGGACACCTGGCGGCGCGTTGCGCCGCTGGCCGCCGGGGCTCCGATCGTGGTGGCCAACGAGGAGCACCGCTTCCTGGCCGCCGAGCAGCTGCGCCTGGTGGGCGTGGATGACGCCGCCATCGTGCTGGAGCCGGTCGGCCGCAACACCGCGCCGGCCATCGCGGCCGCGGCGCTGCAGGCAATGGCAAGCGGCGGGGATCCGCTGCTGCTGGTGCTGCCATCCGACCACGTGGTGCGCGACGCACAGGCATTCCAGGCCGCGGTCCGCGAGGCGATGCCCGCGGCTGCCGACGGCGCGCTGGTGACCTTCGGGATCGTCGCCGATGCGCCCGAAACAGGCTTCGGCTACATCCAGGCCGGGGCGGGCGGGGGCGTGCGCCCGGTGCTGCGCTTCGTGGAAAAGCCCGACGCCGGGACCGCCCGCGCCTACCTGGAAAGCGGTGACTACTACTGGAACAGCGGCATGTTCCTGTTCCGCGCCTCGCGCTACCTGGAGGAGCTGGAGAAGTTCAACCCGGCCATGGTCGAAGCCGTGCGCAAGGCCTTCGACGGCGGCGCGCGCGACGGCGACTTCGTGCGCCTGGACCGGGAGGCGTTCGCGGCCTCGCCGTCGGATTCGATCGACTATGCGGTCATGGAGAAGACCGGCCGCGCCATGGTCCTGCCGGTGGACATCGGCTGGAACGACGTGGGCTCCTGGTCCGCGCTGTGGGAAGTCAGCGAGCAGGATGCCGACGGCAACGCCCACCACGGCGAGGTGATCGCCGTCGACAGCCACCGCAACTATGCCTATTCGCGCCGGCTGGTGGCGTTGGTGGGCGTGGACGACCTGGTGGTGGTGGAAACCGACGATGCCGTCCTGGTGGCGCGCAAGGACAGGGTGCAGCAGGTCAAGGACGTGGTGGCAAGGCTGAAGGCGGATGATCGCAGCCACGCGGTGCTGCACCGGGAGGTGCATCGTCCCTGGGGCAGCTACGACTCGATCGACCAGGACGACGGTTTCCAGGTGAAGCGGATCAAGGTGAAGCCGGGCGGGCGCCTGTCGCTGCAATCCCACCGGCACCGGGCCGAGCACTGGATCGTGGTGCGCGGGACCGCCCGCGTGACCCGTGACAACGACGTGTTCGAGCTGCATGCCAACCAGTCCACCTACATCCCGCTGGGCGCGAAGCACCGGCTGGAGAATCCCGGGACGGAGACGCTGGAGCTGATCGAGGTGCAGTCCGGCGACTACCTGGGCGAAGACGACATCGTGCGCTACGAAGACGTCTACGGACGCTCCTGACGAAGCAGGCCGGCCCGCCTGCCGGGGCACCGGCGGGGCGGGCGACCCGCCCCGCAAATCCAATGTGCGGCTAACGGGTGGGGGCTGCGGCCAGCCGGTAGATGCGCACGTCCGGATCCGGGCTGCCGACCTTCTCCACCTGCGCGCCGGAAACGCGGATGCCGCCGGCTGGGGGCGTCATCGCCGTTTCCACGGCCTCGCGGATCCTGTCGTCGACCGGGTCCGGGCGCAACGCCAGCACGCTCGCCAGCACGCAAAGGCAGCCCAGCGAGGCTGCAAGCGGCAAGGCCCAACCCCGGTGCGATGGCGTCTTCGCCACGAGCGCCGCGCGCAGCCGCTGCTCGCCTCCGGGCGGGGGCGCGAGCCGCGCCAGTGCGCGGGTGGGCATGTGCTCGTCCATCAGTGCTCTCCCAGCCATTGCTTCAACCGTTTGACCGCCTGGTGCCGGCGCGAGGCGACGGTGCCCTCGGGGATGCCGAGCACCTCGCCGATTTCGCGCGCGGCCATGCCGCTGAACTCGGCCATCAGGACCACCTGCAGCATCCGGACCGGCAGCCGCCGCAGCGCCGCGTGCAGGTTGGCCTGCTCCGCCTCCGCTTCCGGATCCTCCGTGCCGGCGACGCCCTCCAGGGTGTCCGGCGCCGCCGGCCAGCCGCGCAGCTTGCGCCAGCGCAGCCGGTTGCGGGCCAGGTTGAGGGCCGCGGTCCATGCCAGCGCGTCCACGCGCTCCGGATCCACACGGTCCCTGCGGTCCCACAGGCGCAGGTAGGCATCGTGGATCATGTCCTGGCATTCCTGGGCGTCCCACAGCATCCGGTACAGGGCGTTGTAAAGCGGGCGCTCGACGCGCCGGTAGGACGCGACGAGCTCCCCCTCGTCGATGGCCACGCCGTCAGGGGGCGTTGCCGGGCAGCATTGCCTGGACGACGACCAGCCGCATGCTTCCATCCTCGGCGGCGCTGGTCCCCAGGACCAGGAATTCGCCGGGATCCATCAGGACCCGCGTCTGGATCCGGGCGTCCCAGTCATCGTCGGTTTGCTTCATGTCCATGTCGACATCGAGCGTGATGCCGGCTTCAGCAAGCCTGCTGCCGCCCCTGATGACCAGGTTGCTCGTGGCCGAGTCGAAACCCTGGGCATGCGAGGCGAGGACCTCGGTGAAGCCCTGCAGCCGGTAGCCCTGCAGGCCAAGCCCCTGGGACGCCGCTTCCAGGGCCGGCCGGAGTGGTTCCACGCGGGGGTCGGCGGGTGCGGGGTCGGAGGTGCCTGCAACCAGCCAGAAGCGCAGGCGGATCGGCGTATCCCGTGCACCTTCCGACTCTGCCGGGGGAGTGCCGAGGGTGTCGATGGCCTCGCCCAGCGATTCCTGGATGGCGGGTGGCGCGAGCACCAGCAGCCTGCCGTCGCTGCGCGACACCGAGCCGGTTTGATCCGCGCGCAGCACGCCTGAAAGGGCCTGTTCGACGGCGATCAGCTGTGCCGGTGGCACGTCGTAGACCTCCAGCACCGGCCCCTGTGCGTTGGCAGTCTGGCCGCCCTCGGTGCCACATGCCGCAAGCATCAGCGCGGCGGCCAGCGCCACGCCCCCTGGTTTGAAAATCCGCATGCCTGTTCTCCCTGGTATCCGGCCGCGAGCGGGCCGTTCCCTTTCATCTACACGGCAGCGGAAGAATCCTTCATTCCACTCCCGGGTCAGCGTCCGCGCAGCAGCTGCGCCAGCCCGAGGATGATGATTGCGCCGACCAGCGCGCCGACGAATCCGGCCGCCTCGCCGGCGTCGTACCAGTCCAGCTGCTGCCCCAGCCAGGTGGCCAGCAGCGCGCCACCGATTCCCAGCAGCGACGTCAGGATGATCCCCATCCGGCGCCGGCCGGGGATGACCAGGCGCGCGAGGATGCCCACGATCAGGCCGAGCACGATGATGAAAAGCCAGCTTTCGCTGCCGAAAGGAAGCGGCATGTCCTGTTCCCCTGGAAGGATTGGGCGATCGGCGGAAGCCTAGCCGATCGCCCCGTGCCGGGCGAGTCCCGCGCTCAGCGGCCGGTTTCGCCGTTCTGGCTGGCGTGGTGGTGTCCTGCGAGCACCTTCGCCACGCAGGCCGTGACCTTCTTGACCATGTCGATGTGCAGGAACTCGTTGGGCCCGTGTGCGTTGGAATGCGGCCCCAGCACCCCGGTGATCAGGAACTGCGCGCGCGGGAACTTGCCGCCCAGCAGGCCCATGAACGGGATCGAGCCGCCTTCGCCCATGAACACCGGCGGCTTGCCGAAGAACTCGCGGCTGCCCTCGTCCAGGGCCTTGCCCAGCCACGGGGCGAGCGCGGGGGCGTTCCAGCCGGTGGCGGCCTTTTCAAGCTCCAGCGTGACCCTGCAGCCGTTGGGGGTGTCGCGGGTGAGCGCCTCTACAAGCAGCTCGCCTGCGCGCTTCCCATCAATCGTGGGCGGCAGGCGCAGCGACAGCTTGACCGCGGTGTGGGTGCGCAGCACGTTGCCCGCGGAATCCAGGCTGGGCAGGCCGTCCACACCGGTGATCGAAAGCGCCGGGCGCCAGGTGCGGTTGAGGATCAGCTCGGCCGGATCGTCGCTGACCGGCCGCAGGCCGTCCACGAGCGGGAACTTGTCGTACACCGCACTCCCCACGACTTCCGCCGCCTGGCGCGCCTGTTCCAGGCGCTCGTCCGGGATGGCGGCATGCAGCGCGTCGATCAGGATCCGGCCGCTGTCCTCGTCCTCGATGCGCGAAAGCAGCTGGCGCAGCAGGCGGAAGCTGGAAGGGATGATCCCGGATGCATCGCCCGAGTGGACCCCTTCGGTGAGCACCTCCACCTTGAGGTTGCCGCCGGCCATGCCGCGCAGCGAGGTGGTGCACCACAGCTGCTCGTAGTTGCCGCAGCCCGAGTCCAGGCACACCACAAGCGACGGGGTTCCAATGCGGTCGGACAGGTGCTCGACGTAAGCGGGCAGGTCGTAGCTGCCGGACTCCTCGCAGGATTCGATCAGCAGCACGCAGCGCGAGTGCGGCAGGCCCTGTTCCTGCAGGGCCATGATCGCGGCCAGCGAGCTGTAGATGGCGTAGCCGTCGTCGGCGCTGCCGCGGCCATAGAGCTTGCCGTCCTGCAGCACCGGCTTCCACGGGCCCTTGTCAGCGTCCCAGCCGGTCACCTCCGGCTGCTTGTCCAGGTGCCCGTACAGCAGCACGCAATCGTCGTTGCTGCCGCCGTTGAACCCGGGAACCTCGATCAGGATCACCGGCGTGCGGCCTTCAAGGCGCACCACTTCCACCTGGATGCCCTCGATCGGCTGGGCCCTTGCCCAGCCTTCCATCAGGGCGACCGCCTCGTCCATATGCCCGTTCTTTTCCCAGTCCGGGTCGAACATGGGTGACTTGGCGGGGATACGGATGTAGTCGCTGAGCTGGGGGATGAGGTCCTCATCCCATTTGTCGGAGACGAAGCGTTCGACCCGGCTGGTATCCATGGCGTTCTCTGCGTGCGGGGAGGCGGCCATATTAACGCGTGCCCGCTTCGGGCTTTTCCTACCGTCCGGCGGGGCGTGGCCCGGCCACCGCAGGGCCGCTTCGGCGATAGGCCCGCAACGCGTGTGTGGCCACACTGTGGATGCCGGTCGGGGATGGACCCTGGACCTGGTGAGGAAGAATCCACAAACCAAGGAGAAGGACCAATGAACGCATTCAGGACCGTTTTCGCCAGCCTGCTGCTGTCGCTGCTCATGTTTGGAGGGGCGGCGGCCAGCGACAAGGTGGACATCAACACCGCCGACGCCGAGACCCTGGCGCAGGTGCTGGTGAACGTGGGGCCGTCCAAGGCAGAGGAAATCGTCGCGCATCGCGAGGCCAACGGGCCCTTCAGGAGCGCCGACGAGCTGGCGCTGGTCAAGGGCATCGGCCTGGCGACGATCGAGCGCAACCGTGACCGGATCGAGGTGGGCGGCGGCCAGGGTCGCGCCAGCGGCGCCGGGTCGGGTTCCGGATCCCAGCGCTGACGCGCACGGCCGCGGCCAGCAGCCGCGGCCCTGGTTGGGGGCAGGAGGCCCCCTGATGGAACCGGCAGGATGCCGTTACATGGACGTAGAGCCGCCCGTCCGCATTGTTGTGCGGACGGGCGGTGCCATTTGGGGCGGCCGCAGGGACGCGCGGGCCGGCGCTAGACTTGCCGCATGGTTGCCGACCCACCCCGGCCGCAGGTGCTGCCTGCCAACGAGCATTGCCGCGAGCGCTGGCGCAACGGGCTGGGGTGGACGCGCCAGATCGTGGCGTGGCCGGGCGGCGGGCGGTGGGACTGGCGGCTTTCGGTGGCCGAGATCGAGAAGGCCGCGGCGTATTCGCCGTTCCCCGGCATCGATCGCGAGCAGGTCCTGCTTGAAGGGCAGGGACTGCGGCTGCGTTTCGACGATGGCCGGACGGTCGAGCTGCATTCGCCCGGTGGCCGGGCCAGGTTCGCGGGCGAGGACGCGGTGGCGGGTGAGCCTGTCGACGGCCGCGTGGTCGCGCTGAACCTGATGTGGCGCCGTGACATGATCGACGCCGAAGTCCTGCACCGGCCCCTCGTGGGGCCGATGCTGTTCTTCGCCGACGAGGCGGACACCTGGCTCCTTTTCATGCGCTCGGGCCAGGGCCGCTTCGACGCCGCCAGCGGGCTTCCCGCGATGGCCCAGGGCGATGCCGCCGTGCTCGCCGCGCCAGCCCGCCGCCGCTTCCTGCTCGATGGCGGCGGCGAGCTCCTGGCGATGCGCCTGCGGCTCAGAACTCCAGGTTGACCGAAAGCCAGAGGCGGCGGCCTTCCTGGATGGTGCCGGTGGTGCTGCGG
>Ga0079224_100005102_pt1 | contig 17183 bp, 21 predicted proteins | sample Stecom2015_FD_80414 | JGI IMG/M metagenome (GOLD analysis project Ga0079224, IMG submission 80414) | Agricultural soil microbial communities from Utah to study Nitrogen management - Steer compost 2015 | ecosystem: Environmental > Terrestrial > Soil > Agricultural land | place: USA: Utah... | reverse complement strand
TCGAGTTCGCTGTAGTCGATGTTCTCCTTGTTGACCGACTGCGACGCGAGGACGAGCCTGCGCCGATCTGCGCCCTGCCACCAGGCCAGGTGGCTGTGAGCGTCGGAGAGCAGGTCGATGGCGGCGATGAACCCGGCGCCGTACACCGGCACATCGGTGAGATCAAGCGTATGCAGAGCATATGGCTCGACAAGGGCGTCGACCTTCGCGCGGGTGAGGGGACCGTGCCGCTGCACCTCGGCCCGCTGGGAGCGCTGCGCACCCTGCGCGGACCGCGCACCGATATCCAGATCGAGTTCCCCCGCCAGGGCGGAACGCACGTCGCGCTGTCCGGTGCGCACGTCGTGGACTACCTCGGCTCGGCCGGGTCGTTCGCGTTCACCTGGCGGCACCTGCCCGCCGACCAGGCCGACTACCTGGACGCGCTGAGGGACCGGCACGTGCGCGGCCCGCTGCGGTTCGTGCTGGACGGCTGGAAGCGCAACCGGCTGTCGCGCAGCGCGGCCTCGCTGGGCTACGGCGGCCGCGACCTGACCGGGGTGGCCATCACCTCGGGCTACACCGAGCCCGCCCGGTCCTGGCCTGATCAGGCACCGCCGGCGGGCCTCGGGCTGCGGTGGGTGAACTGGACGCCCGGATCAGCCGTGCGGCTCGACCGGGACCGCCCGGTGCCGGTGCTCGCTGGTGAGGCGATCACCTGCAGCGTCTGGGCGTGGTCGAGCCACACCGACACCGTGCGGTTGATCGCCGACTACCGCACCGCCGAGGGCTACACCGACTCGGCGGCCGGCGGCGCGGTGACGCTGACCGCGGGCACCTGGCAGCGCCTGGTGCTCACCCGCACCCCGCCCGCCACCACCTGGGGCGTGTCGCTCGCGGTGATGGCCGTCGACCGCTCGGCCTCGGACTCGGTGCTGGTGCTGGCGGCCGCCCAGTGCGAGGCCGCCACCTCGGCCTCGGCCTGGTCGCTGGGCGGGGGAGCGCCGCAGGTGGCCGTCGACTCGGCCCCGCTGAAGCTGCCCCGCGCTGGCTACGTCGACCCCGAACTGACCCTGCTGGAGGTCTGAGTGCTCGACCACACGCCCGAGGCCGCCGCGGCCATCGAGGCCCGCGAACGAATCTTCACGCGCCGGTTCCGCGTCGACTGGCGACGTGATGGGAAGTTCGATCACCCGCTGTCGGACCTCACGCGGTTCGTGCTTCCCGGCTGGGAGCGCGAACAGGTGCTGTCGAGCACCGCGCCGTCCGAGCTGCTGCTGATCGAGGGCCACGCGGCCGCGCGCCTGCAGGTGCCGCTGGCCGGCGACTACAACGGGCAGTCGTTGGCGGTGCAGTTCGCGCCCTACAACCGCGGTTCGCTGTTCTTCGCCGAGGACCTGGACGCCGAGGGCGCACCGTGCACGTTCGAGGTCGCGGTGTGGACCGACGCGCACGGCTGGGAATGGTTCGAGCAGTTCCGCGGCCTGGTGCGCCATGTCGACGCCGACCGCGGCGACGGCCAGGTGGTGATCGAGTGCCTGGACAACGCCGAGCGCAACCGAAACCCGGTGTCCCTGCCGCCGTTCGGGCTGTGGGAGTCCTACCTGCAGCAAGGCCACAAGCGCGGCGGGCTGATCGACTCCAGTTCGATCATCGACCTGGCCGCCAGGGCCAGCGGCTTCACCATGGGGCCGCGGCAGTTCTGGGCCTGGTGGCTCGGACGGCCGCGCACCTCGAACATCGGCCCGATCCTGTCGGTGCCGTTCCACGGGTCCGTGCTGCCCGAGATCGGGCTGCTGGACAACGCCGAGACCTTCCACCGCACCGAGCTGTGGGAAACCGACCCGGACCCGGCGGTGCGCGACCGCGCCGAGGCCTACCGGACCGGCCCGCACGGATACCTGGCGCTGAACGCGGTTCCGCGAGGCAAGCCCGAGAACTACAAGAAGTTCTGGATTGACGAGTGGAACAAACAGGCTGGTAGCGCGGGTGGAACGTGGGTGCTGGGCTGCTGGATCTACTGGACCGGACCGGGTGTCGATGAGTCCTCAGTGGTGCTCGATGTGCAGATCCGCACCAACCATTTCCAGCTCTACGTGCGCGGGGGCGACGGCGGGGTGGAGGCCCGCCTGATCGAGCCCAACGGGTTCGTGGCCTGGACGAACACGCCGCTACGGCTCGGCGCACCGGGCTGGTACTACATCGAGGGCAACTACATCGTGGAGAACCGCCAGAACTACGCGATGCGGGTGCGGGTCAACGATGAGTACTCGGCGGAAACGCGGCTGTCGGGCCGCGATGCCCGCGACGTCAACGACCCGCTGTCGGGCCTGTGCACCGTCGAGCACAAGTACGCGGTCAGCGACGTGTACGTGGTCAAGGCCAACACCCTCACCACGTTCTCGAACTTCACCTACGACCGGACCCCGGCAGACACCGCCCGGATCAGCTGGGGCCGCAACCGGCTGACCTACACGCTGCGCACCACCGCAGGGGAAGCGTTCGAGCTGGCCAAGGACGTCGCCGCATCCGAGTTCGGGGTGGTGCTGTTCGATGAGGCTGGCCGGTTCTGCTTCTACAACTACGACGACGTGCAGGCCCGGCAGACCACCTCGGTGCGGACCGTCACCCTCGATGACCTCGGCGGCCTGCGCTTCCGGTCCTCTCTGGACTCGGTGCGCAACGTCTGGACGGTCACCACGACCACCGGCCGCTCGCTGCGCGGCAAGGCCTACGACCTGGGCGACGGCGTGCCGAACTTCCGCGACAGCGCAACCGGCCAGTACCTGCCGGCCGAGTTCGTCATCCCCGGCATATCCACGCGGGAGTTCTTCATCTACGTCAACGATCGCACCATCGCGGTCGAGCCGTTCCGCCTGCCGTACCTGCCGCTGAACGCGCCCTGGGAAGAGCACACCCCGATCAACGGCTGCCAGTCCTTCACCGGCACCCAATACCGGGAACTGGGGCCGAACACCGAGCAGAAGCTGATCGACCGCAACGTGATGCGGCTGTGGATGTCCAACGGCTACAGCGAAACGGTGGGGTTCGTGCTGGTCAGCGCGGACGGCACCACCGCGCAGCCGCGGTTCCGCATCGGCGGCACGGTCGTCGCGGTGGACGAACCCAAGACCTGGACGATCCGCGACGAAACCAGCATCGCGCGCCACGGCGAACGTGTGATCGAGCTGGGCGAATCGACCTGGCGACAGGACGAATGGCAGACCAGGGCCATGCTGGCCGAACTGGTCGCGCGCATGGGCCGACCGATCCCGGTGGCGGACTCGATCACGGTGCCCGGTGATCCGCGAGTGCAGGTGCTCGACTGCATCACCGCCCGCGACCCGGACGGATTCGTCGAGCAGATCCGCCTGCAGATCTACGGCCTGACCCGCAGCGAAGACGACCAGGGCCGCCTGGTCGACACCTACAGCGTCGAAGTGATCAACCCGCCCGCACCCGGCATGTGGGACTCCACCAGCAACGGGGCCTGGGATTCGACTTTCACCTGGAGCTGAGCATGACGATTCCGCACGTCCCCTCGAACCCCGAGCGCATCGCCTACGCCAGCGAGCAGAACGCGCTGATTTACCAGTGCAACGCGACCACCACGCAGACCGGGCAGCAGCAGGCCGCGCTCGACTCGCACGCGAGCACCCTGGCCGGCCACGGTGGTCGGCTCGACGCGCTGGAAACCGCACCACCAGCGCACACCCACCCGATCGACCAGGTCACCGGGCTGCAGGGCGCGCTGGACGGCAAGGCCTCGACCAGCCACACGCACGCCCTGGCGTTCGATGCGCTCACCGACGTCGACACCACCAGCACCGCACCGGTTTCTGGGCAGGTGCTGAAGTGGAACGGCTCGATGTGGGCACCGGCCAACGACGCCACCGCCGACCCCGGAAGTGGGGGAGTGACCACACTGGACGGTCTCGATGACGTGGCGATCACCAGCCCCGCATCGGGCCAGGTGTTGGTCTACAACGGCACGACCTGGATCAACACCAGCGCGCCCGCCTCGACAGGCGCGTACCGCGGTGAGTGGACCGACGCGAACAACGGCGCGGGGACCACCATCACCAACACCGGCAGCGGGTCGCCCGGCGACCGGGGCGTGAAGGTGACCGATATCGGGGTGGCGGTCGGAACCCCGGTCGGCTGCTCGATGAGCGCCGGAACCTTCACCGCGCAGCGCGCTGGCCGCTGGCTACTGCAGACCTCCGTGCAGTACCAGGGCAACAACACCGCGCAGCGCGCTGTGTACCTCGCGGCCTCGGCGGCCGCCGACAGCCCCGCCACTGCCCGAAACGGCGTCAACGGCGGTCCGAGCATGGACGCGCAGGCCGCCAGCTGGGTGTTCACCCTCCCCGTCGGCGGGCAGGTCAGCGTCTACGTCGCGTGCTGGATGGCCAGCGCCAGCGTTCGGATCCACCGGGCGCTGTCCAACAACCTGGTGGCCACGTGGCTCGGGCCGTGACCAGCTGAAACCCCGCTGCACTTCTCGAAATTCGACCGGAAATGAGGGACCGTGACCGACCCAGTAACCGAGCTCACCGCGCTCGCCGCGACGTACCCGAAGTTCGTTCAGGCCCCGGCGCAGTGGGCCGCGCGCGGCTGGTCCGGGCAGAACCTGACCGAGATCGAGGCGCTGGTGACCTCGCACGAGATCGAGGCGACGGTGATGCAGGCCGGGACCAACACCCTGCTGATCCTCGTCGGCGGCGCGTCCTACACCTACAAGGTGGGGGAGCAGGTGGTGATCGCCAACGACGGCGGCACGCGGTGGCGACTCGACCCGGCCCGCCGGAATCTCGATGGCTTGGTGCCGCTGTCCGACTTCTACGTGACGCCACCGAGCGCCTGACCAGGAAGGAGGCGCGTGGGTGACCTCGCAGCGCTGCTCACCGCGATCGGCGGCCTGGCCACGGCCCTCGCCGGGGCCATCGCAACCACGGTTACCGCACTTCGCGCTGGCCGCCGGGAACGCGCCGACGACGACGCCGACCGAATCGCCGAGCTGGAGGCCGAACTGGCCCGACTCCGCGATAGAAGTGCTGGTGAGAGCCAGTGACTAGGACGAGACAACCGAAATTCCGCGCCTGGACGGCGGCTGCGATCACCGCGGCCGCCGTTGTGCTTCTCGGGCTGGTGTTCCTGCAGACGTACCTCAGCGTCAGCGACCTGCGTGGCCAGCTCGCCAGGGTCGACGCCGAGGCCGGCGCGAACGCCGAGGCTGCCCAGGCGCTGGCCGACCAGGTGCGCGACCTCGGCCAGGTGCCGCGCGTGCAGCCGCCCCCGCTGGTGGAGCGCGGCGAACAAGGCGAGCAGGGCGAGCGCGGACTGCAAGGGCCACCGGGGCCGCCCGGTCAGGCAGGGCAACCCGGACCGCCAGGCCGCGACGGGCAGACCGTGATCGGACCGGCAGGCACGGACGGCCAGGACGGCCGCGACGGCAGCCAGGGCCGGACAGGTCCGCAGGGCGAGCCCGGACCACCCGGACCGCCAGGTGCAGACGGCCAGGACGGCCGCGCCGGATCACCACCGGCGACCTGGTCGTGGACCGACCCCGAGTCGGGCACCACCTACACCTGCAGCCGGTCCGGCGGCACCGACGACGCCCCGGCCTACTCCTGCACCCCAACCGACCCCGACCCCGGCAGCGGCGACGACGGCCTGCTGCCCGAACCCACGACCACGAGGTGATCGCGATGGCTCAACCCCTGGTGTGGCTGGCTGACGTGCTGCGCGCCGCAGGCCTGCGCGTGGTGGAAACCGAGGGCTGGCGCGAACGCGCCGCGCGCGGCCAGCGCCCGAACCCCGGCGGTGACGGCAACACCACGTATGTCGGGTTCGAGTGGGACTACGCGGGCACCCAGCCGCCCAGCCGCGAGCAGTACGCCGCGGCGGTCCGTGCGAACGCCGCTGTTCTGCAGCGCCTCCGCCGCGGTGCCGACGCCGCGCGCGGCCACAAGGAGACGAGCGTGACCGGGAAGTGGGATCCCGGCCACGTTGACATGGACGGGTTCCGCCGGGACGTCGCGGCCGCCATGAACGCACCCGCACCAGCACCGATGGAGGATGACTTGACCCCCGAAGAAAGCGCGATCTTGCGCCGCATCGAGAACGAACTGCTCGGCCCCCGCGGTGAGGGCGGCCGGATCCAGGGCTGGGGCACCGAGATCGGGCCGCGCACCATGGTCGCCATGCTGGTCGAGCTGACCAACGCGCTGCTCGCGCCCAAGCCGAGCCGCGTTCCCGGCGCGGAGAAGATCCTGGCCCCGTGGTCCGATATTGACCGCGACACCAACGCGGTCGTGTTCCAGCTGCCCGCGCTGATCAACGCCGTGGGCAAGACCGACCCGGCCGCGGTCGCCGAGGCGCTGCGCCCGGTGATCGCCGAGGCTGCCGGTCCGGTGATCCGGGAAGCGGTCGCCGATGCCCTCGGTGATGACAACGAGGGCCAGGCCGACGCGATCGTGACCGCGCTCGCGGCCCGCCTCGCCGGGCAGGAGGCTGCCGCATGACCGACCGGCTCGTGTCGCTGCTGCGGACTGCGATCCCAGCTTTGTGGGGCACCGTGGTCGCGTGGCTGGTGTCCACCGGCATCCTCGCGCCCCATGCTGCAGCCGGCGTGCAGGCCGAGCTGACCGCTGCGACCACCCCGATCGCCATCGGTGTCGTCTACCTGCTCGCCCGGCTCGTCGAACCGCACCTACCGCCGTGGCTGACCAGGATCATCTTGGGCAGCAACATCCAACCCACCTATCGTCCTTCTTCTGGCGATGTTGCGGAAACTACTCAAGGACGTGGCTGACAGTGAAGCGCCCCGCGTGCCCGATCAGGGTGCGCGGGGCGCGTTTGGCGGGCTAGGGCTGGTAGGTGGCCACGCCGAGCACGTATCGGCCGTGGCGGCGCGTCAGGTACTGCTGATCGACGATGAGGTTGTGGCGCGCCAGCTCGGCCAGGAATTCTTCAGCGGTGAAGCGGTTTTCGGCCGGGTGGTCGAACAGCAGCCGGTAGGTGGGTGTGGCCAGGGCCAGGGCGGTGACCTCGTCGAAGTAGAACTTCCCCCCTGGGGCGAGGACGCGGGTGATCTCGGTCAGGGCGTCGGTCCAGTTGGGGATGTGGTGGATGATCGCGAAGTCGAACACCGCGTCGTAGTGGAGGGAACCGCCCAGTGCGGCGTGCAGGTCGGTGGCGCTGCCCTGGGCCAGTCGCACCCGTTGGCCGTAGCGGGCCAGGCGCCGCTGGGCTCGGGTGATCATCGCGGGGTCCAGGTCGATGGCGTCGACGTGGTTGGCCGCGAAGTGCTCCAGGATCAGCTTGGTGCCGTAGCCGGGTCCGCAGCCCAGTTCCAGCACTCGCGCCCCGGGTGGCAGCGGCCCGCCCAGGCGGCGCATCCACGGCACCTCGTAGTAGCGCTGCAGCCAGCGCCGCGGTGGGGAGTTGACCAGCGCGGTCTCGGCTCGGTTCATCAACATCGGAACACCTCGATTGTATCGGGTCGACTTGCTATCATCGACTTATGACGATGAATAGCACGGAGGGGTGTCTGGCGTCGAACCCGCCGGGCGCGAACCTGGATCCGGCAGTGGCGTTGTTCCACAGCCTCTCGGACGCCACGCGGCTGGCGATCGTGCAGCACCTGGCCGGCGGGGAAGCCCGGGTCGCCGATCTGATCACTGAGCTCGGGCTCGCCCAGTCGACGGTGTCAGCGCATGTGGCGTGCCTGCGTGACTGCGGGCTGGTCGTGGGGCGCCCGCAAGGGCGGCAGGTGTTCTACAGCCTGGCCCGCCCGGAATTGATGGACCTGCTGGCCTCGGCCGAGACGCTGCTGGCCGCGACCGGCGACGCGGTGGCGCTGTGCCCGAACTGCGGCACCGACGCCACCGGCGAGCCCCAGAACGAGGAGGTCGTGCGATGAGCGACGCCTGCGGCTGCGGCAGCGATGAGCCCCGCACCGGCGAGGACGCCGAAGAGCACGAGCCGGAACGGCTCTGGCAGGTCACCGAGCTGCGTGCCGCCGCGGTGGCCGGAGTCCTGCTGGTCGCCGGATACGCAGCTGAATGGTCGGGTGCGTCGCTGACGCTGGCGGTGGTGCTCAAGGCGCTGGCGTTGGTCGCCGGTGCCTACACGTTCGTGCCCTCCACGCTCAAGCGCCTGGCCAAGGGAAAGATCGGCGTCGGCACGCTGATGACGATCGCCGCCGTCGGCGCGGTGGCCCTGGGTGAGGTCGGCGAGGCCGCGATGCTGGCCTTCCTGTACTCCATCAGCGAAGGCCTGGAGGAGTACTCCCTGGCCCGAACCCGCCGCGGTTTGCGTGCGCTGCTGTCGCTGGTGCCGGATGAGGCCACCGTGCTGCGCGACGGCGTGGAGACCGTGGTGGCTCCCTCCGAGCTGCGGGTCGGGGACCGGATGGTGGTCAAGCCTGGGGAGCGCATCGCCACCGACGGTGTGATTCGTACTGGCCGCACCGCACTGGACACCTCGGCGATCACCGGCGAATCCGTGCCGGTCGAAGCCGGTCCCGACAGTGAGGTGTTCGCCGGTTCGATCAACGGCACCGGTGTCCTTGAAGTCGAGGTCACCACGACCGCCGAGGACAACTCGCTGGCCCGGATCGTGCGGATCGTCGAGGCTGAGCAGTCCCGCAAGGGTGCCAGCCAGCGCCTCGCCGACCGCATCGCCAAGCCCCTGGTGCCGGGCGTCATGATCGCTGCCGTTCTCATCGCCGGTATCGGCAGCCTGTTCGGCGACCCACTGACCTGGATCGAACGCGCTCTGGTCGTGCTCGTGGCTGCCTCGCCCTGCGCGCTAGCAATCTCCATCCCGGTCACCGTCGTCGCGGCCATCGGTGCTTCCAGCAAGCTCGGCGTGCTGGTCAAGGGTGGTGCCGCGCTGGAGGCCCTGGGGCGTGTGCGCGGGGTGGCGCTGGACAAGACCGGCACCCTTACCCGCAACCAGCCCACCGTGGTCGACGTCGCTACCGTCGACGGAAGCTCGCGGGAGCGGGTCTTGGGGCTGGCCGCCGCACTGGAGGCCCGCAGCGAACATCCGTTGGCGAGGGCCATTCTCGCCGCCGTCGACGATGAGACGGTCTCGGCAGCGACCGACGTGGAGGCGGTGACCGGAGCGGGGTTGGTCGGCCGGGTCGACGGACGCACCGCGCGACTGGGCCGCCCAGGATGGCTGGAATCCGGCCCGCTTGCGAACGACGTCGAGCGGATGCAGCACAGCGGGGCCACCGCGGTGCTCGTCGAGGACGATGGGCAGGTCATCGGGGCCATCGCCGTCCGCGACGAACTCCGCCCCGAAGCCAGCGAGGTCATCGCCCGGCTGCACTCCGGCGGCTACCACGTCGCGATGCTCACCGGCGACAACCGTGCCACCGCCACCGCTCTGGCCACCGAAGCGGGCATCGACTCGGTCCATGCAGAACTCCGCCCGGAGGACAAGGCCCGCATCATCAGCGAGCTCAGCGGCCAGCGGTCCATGGCGATGGTCGGCGACGGCGTCAACGATGCCCCCGCCCTGGCCACCGCCGACCTGGGGATTGCCATGGGTGCAATGGGCACCGACGTGGCCATCGAAACCGCCGACGTCGCGCTCATGGGCGAGGATCTGCGGCACCTGCCGCACACCCTCGACCACGCACGCCGGGCCCGGCGCATCATGCTGCAGAACGTCGGACTGTCCCTGGCGATCATCACGGTTCTGATGCCGCTGGCGCTGTTCGGTGTGCTCGGTCTGGCAGCGGTGGTGCTGGTGCACGAGGTGGCCGAGGTCGTCGTCATCGCCAACGGAGTCCGCGCCGGCCGTGCCAAGCCGCTGCCCACGCTCCCGGGCAGCCACCGCACGGCTCGACCCGCGACGGTGGGGGCATCAGCGTGACCAGCACTGAATCTCCGGTGGTGAGTGCGGCTCGGCGTCGGGCCACACTTGCCACCGGAGCTGCGCTTCTGGCGGCCGGGGACCTGGTAGTGAAAATCTGGGCAGCCCAAGCACTTTCCGGCGGTCGCTCGATCGACCTCGGTCTGTTGCAGCTGCGGTTGGCTTACAACCCAGGCGTGGCCTTCAGCCTCGGCGCCAACCTGCCCAGCTGGATCGTGCTCACCGCTACCGCACTAGTCACCGCAGGGCTCGCGGTCTACGCCTGGCGCGCTGCCGCAACCGCAACCCGCATCGTGCGCCTCGGCTTGGCCGCCGTGCTGGCCGGAGCCATCGCCAACCTCCTCGACCGCGGGTTCGACGGCGTGGTTACCGATTACCTGCACACCGGTTGGTGGCCCACTTTCAATCTCGCCGACACGTTAATTACCTGCGGCGGCGCGCTGCTCATCCTCGCCACACTGCATCCCACACCAGCCTCAGCATCGGAAAGGAGGTGACCCTGACGCTCACCTGATGCTGCGCCGCCCCTGCTGCGTTGTGGCTACGGTGCGAGTTCGCCGACCAGGTGCCGAAGCGGGGTGGAGAGCTCGGGGTGGTCGCCCATGTCGACGCGGCGCAGCAGTCGGGCGGCGACGTAGAGCAGGGCGGTGGTGCCGGTCGGGGTGTCGAGTACGTCGGCGAAGGTGTCCCATACGGTCGCGGCGGTGCGGGGCGCGAGCAGGCTGTAGCAGTACAGCGACGCCGCATCGGTGCCGACTGGGCCGCGGCCCCACAGCTCCCAGTCGAGCAGGCCGAGCTCGGGGTGCAGCAGGTTCGCCCAGTGCAGATCACCGTGCACGGTTTCCCACTCCCGCACCTCGATCGACAGCCCGAGCGCGTCCTGGACCGCTTTTCGGATCGCGGGTTCGTCCTTGCGTATCCGCGCCGTGGGGGTCGTTCGGAGCACGTCGAGGCTGCGGCGCAGCTCGGCCCACCACTCCGCTGGCAGGTCGATCTCGGCGCCGAGTGCGTCGGTGTCCGAGCATGGCCGGCCGGACAGGTGGGTCATGAGCTCGGCGCGTTGGCGTCGCACCTCGGGGATCTCCCATTCGGTGACGTCGAGCACGTGGGGTTTGCGGATGCCGGTGATGGTGTTCGCGTCGGTGTTGCCGGTCCACCAATCGCCCTCGGCCCACTGGATCTGCTCGGAGACGACCCGCAGCCATCGGTGCCCGCCCAGTCCGTTGACGGGGGCGCTGATCGACCGCAGACACCACCCGAACACCGGCTCGCCCGTCACCGTCACGCCGAAGTGCTCGGCGGCGCGGTCCAGGTTGCTGCGCATCCACTCGGCGAACTGGCGGTCAGCCTCGGCGACCTCGGCGGCGGTGGGTTCCATCAGTCGATGATGTGCCGGAGGTAGCTGTCCGGGCTGGCCAGGTAGCGGCGCCAGTGGTCGACGAGTTCGAGTTCGTCCCACTTGATCCGCCGGAACCCGTGCTCGCCCACCTCGATGATGTCCGCGCCGGGTGTGGCGGCCAGGATCGGGGAGTGCGTCGCGCACACCACCTGCGCGCCGGTCTTGCCGAGCTCGTGCATCAGCCCGACCAGCCGCAGGCACGAGGTGAACGACAGCGCGGCCTCGGGTTCGTCCATCACGTAGAAACCGGGCTTGGCGAACATCGACCGGAACACCGCCAGGAAGCCCTCGCCGTGCGACATCTCCGCGGTGTTGTCCTCCCAGTAGCCCGGCACCCCGCCGAGGTTTTCGGTCATCTGGAACGCGGTTTCAGCGCGCAGGAAGAACCCCTGCTTCTTGGTGCGGGGGCCGCCGAGCATCCGCGATCCGGCCGCGGTGGTTTCCAGCGTCAGCACCTCGCCGAGCGGGGTCTTGGTCGGGTTCGGTCGGCCCCGAAGCGCGGCGAGGCGACCGCCGTAGGAGTCCAGCTTGAACCCCTCGGCGATCGCCTCGACCAGCGTGGACTTGCCCGAGCCGTTGTCGCCGACGAAGAACGTCACCGGCGCCTCGAACCGCAGCCCCTCGTCGACGAGCTCGGCCACGCACGGCACCGTGAACGGCCACCGGCCACGATCGGCGCGGCCGGGCCGGTTCGCTTCCCTGACGTAGGCGCGTCGGACGAACAACAAGGCTCCCTAGGCGTCGTAGTTCGGCATGCACCCGCCGTTGGGGCCGCAGGGCCCGGCGCCGGTGGGCCAGCACGACGGGTTGCAGGCGGGTCCGCAGTTCGGCCCGCACTGAGGATCGCACGCCGACCTCGGACGGCCTGCGAAGGCGGTGCGCAGTGTCTCGCCGACCTCGCCCGCCCGTGGTCCTGCCAGGATGTCGGCGAGCGCCCGTTCACGCACGTTGCCCACGGGCATCCACCGGGAGAACACGCACGGCCACACCTGCCCGGTCGGGGAGATCGCGATCTTGCCATCGCCGCAGTGCCCGCACAGCTGATCCAGCCCGGCCGCGCCGGTGCGCACGCCCCGCCCGACCTGCCGCAGCCGGTCGTTGCCGATCTCGGTCACCCCGAGCTCGCGGAGCTCGGCCACTGCCTGGTCGCTGCGCTGCCCCTCCCAGAGGTTCACCACCCCGGCCCGCAGCGGGATCGAGCGGCGCAGCGCCTCGCGGATGTTGGCCTTGGTCCGCTCGTAGGTCGGGCGCCGGGTGATCGCGGCGTGCTCGCCGGGGTCGGTGGAGTAGTACGACGTCGCCAACCGCACGCCCGGTTGCGTGAGCACGTCCCAGAGCACCGGGTGGATGCTCACCATGTTGGTGAACACCTCGACCTCGACACCGCGGCCGAGCGCGTGGTTGATCAACGTCGGTAACTCTGGGTGCCGGGTCGGCTCGCCGCCGATGAACTGGGCCATCTCGGCGCCGAACTCGGCTGCCTGATCGATGGCCCGTTGCCAGTCGTGCAGCTGCATCACGCCGTGGTCGCCCGAAGGGCCGGACTCGGCGTAGCAGTGAGTGCATTCCAGCTGGCATTTGCCGGTGATTTCCAGCCACACAAACGAAATCCGTTCGTCCACAGTGAACCTCCGAACTCGTTCTCGCACTGTCCATTCATTCAGGCGGCGACGTATCCGTACACCGCTGGTCGAGTTCCCCAACGCCGAAATGCGGGGGGCGATTCGGAACACACCGGTTCCAGTCCGTCAGCCACGTTGGTGTCGGGGGAACGATCCACCGCGGCCCCGCAGCTGCACCCCGGACTCGCCTAACAACCGGTGCACGAAGCCGTAGGACCGGCCGCTGGCCTCGGCCAGGCTGCGGATGCTGTTTCCCCGCTCGTATTCCTTGCGGAACTCCTGCGCGACTTCGGCGCGGTATTCACCCGCGATGACCGTCACGGGGGGAAGCTCGGGAACCTGTGGTGCGTCGGAAATCGTCATCACCTCTGCTCGGGCTGCTCAACGTGCCCCGGTGCCGTTCGGGGGTTCGGCACCGGGGCGGTTTCCTCGGGGTTGCCCCCGGCGCGAGGGTCGGTTGCGGCGCCGTTGCCGCGCGTCGACCGTGCTGCCCAGAACCCGACCCTTCCCTTTGCACTGGTCTGGTTCTGCTCGCCACGGCAGCGTCGCGCCGGGGGCGGGGGCGATGATCGGGTGGTGCCGGGGGTCGCGTACCCGACCATCGGGGTGCCCGTCCGCCCTGGGGGCGACGGCGGGCACGCGGTTCCGGCGAGGACGGCGGTCCTAGGAGGGGGCTTGTCGAACGCCGTCCTCGCCGAGCTCTACAGCCGTTGAAGTCCCGCGAGGACCTGCCGCATCGCATCGAGATCGCAGACGAACCCGCCCGCCATCGGCGCGGATACGACGCGCGGCAGCTCCCGCGTTTCCATCACGGCGAGTTCGTCGGCCTTGGCCTCGGCGAGCAGCTGCGCCACGGTCAACGCGCCTTCGCCGGACCCGGCGTGCTTGCCGAAGTCGCCGAAGTGGCGCACGGCCCACCAGCCGGCGAGTACCACGGCAGCCAGCCCGGCCGCGATCAACATGGTGATCACTGGTCTGCCCTCCCTGCTTCGAGCTGGGCGACGTCCTGCTGCTGTCCGCAGTCGGGGCACCGTTGCCCGGTGGGCGTGCCGGACTTGAGCCATGCGGTCTCGCCGCATGCGGCGACGACGACGGGCCGCCCGTTCACCGACCCGACGATGGGCAGGTCAGGCACGACATGGCAGATCGTCGGGTCTTCCAAGTCGTCAACGGCGTAGGGCACGGTGGGTGCCCGTTCTGGTCGTGGCGGAGGTGTGTGTTCGTTGTTGGCCATCGCGGCGGCGAGCATCGTGCAGTCTTCGCACGGCATGCCCGATTGGCCGCAGCGTTCAAGCTCATCAGCTTGTGCCGTCGATCCACACAACGCGCGCACGACACTGCTGGCGGCCTGGTTCGCGTACCAGGCGTGCACAACACGTTGAGCCTGAGAACCCGTTCTGAGGCGGGCGAGGATCACGGTCATTGCCGCACCTCACCGCGGACCCGCAGAATCTCCGTGCGGCAGTCGCCGCACTCGGGCATCGTGATCCAGTCAAGCGGCGACGACTCGTCGAGGTTGACCCACTCGCCGCACACCGTCTTGCACTCGGCCTCTTGGCCATCCCAGCGGCGACCCCAGAAGGCATGACGGGTGCCAGTGCGCACCCCAACCCCGTCGCCAGCCTCGTCGGATGCCGGCACCTGGTCGGGTACCGGCATCCAGTACACCCGGTGGATGTGTGGGCTGGTGGGGCGGTTTTCGACCATGCTCATACCCGGAACGTATGAGCGATGATCTTCAACTTGGTAGGACGCTCTGTCCTACTACACGATCAGCTCACACCGAGCGTCGAGGCCAGGTTCCGAAGCACGCTCGACCGCTGCTTGGTGGTGTGCAGCAGCTCGCGCACAACGACCTTCGGCAACTGCTGGTGCTTGGCCCAGTTCGGCGACGACTGCACTGCCGTCGCCATGAGCGGCAGCGCCGTCTCGGGCTGGCCAAGTCGAACGTGGGCAAGCGCTCGGTCGGCGAGGTGGCGGCAGTGCGCCATCACCGGGAGCGCGGCGCCCTGGTTTGGCATGGTCGCCGCAGCGTCCACCGCCCGGTCGTAGTCGCCGAGCGCGATGTGGACATCGGCGGACTGCATCGCGATCAGCGACGGCCCGAACGTCGTCGAGTAGTCGTTGCGGTCCTCGCCGAGCCGCTGGGCAACCTCGGCCGCCGCGTCGAGATAGTCCCGTGCAGCGGCAACGTTCCCTGCCCGTGCCGCGGCGTTGCCCGACTGCATCAGCAGCGATCCGTAGGCGGACAGGTGCGGGGCCGCCGCGGAACCGTTGGGCTCGATGTTCTCCGCGGCGCGTTCGGTGAGCATCATCGACTCGGTGTAGCGCCCGGCGACCATGAGCTGCCACGCCAGCGAGCCCTTGACGGTGGCGTGCATCCACGGGTCGTCGCCCTCGGCAGCAAGTCGCACGGCCCACCGGGTGGCAGCCGATGCGGCGTCGTTGTGCCGGAGGTGCATCAACGTCGACCCGGCGGCCCACAAGGTCCGGGACAAGGCGTAGGCGAGCGGGGGCTTGTCGGGCAGGTTCGCGGTCGCGTACCCGGCGCGAAGTCCGTAGATCAGGTTCGGCAGAGCAGCAGCGGCGGCGTCGTGGTCCCCGGACCAGTAGATGCCCCATGCGTAGACCTCGGCGCGCTGCGCGTCGGCGACGCCGAGCGGGTCGATGTCGGCCGGCGGGCCGATCAGGTCGTCCAGGTCGGTGACGGCGTGCCGCAGTTCCACCGCGCCCTCTTGCGGCGCCTGGTCCGGGATACGGGCGGGTCCGATCAAGTCGGCCAGCGTGACGTCGAGGGCGCGGGCGAGTTTGTGCAGGTTCTCGACCCTGGCGCTGGTTCGGGTGCCCTGTTCGAGCTTGCGGACCAGGTCGACGGACACCCCGGCCTTGTCGGCAAGTTCCTGCTGTGTGTAGAGCCTGCCGCGCAGTTGGCGGATGCGGTCACCGATCGGCTGGTCGGGCTCGATGAAGCTACCCATTGTCACCCTCGATTCGCGGAGTCGGGGTTTCTCGCGGAGTGCCCCCGGTGGCCGACCGGGGGCGTTGTGACCTCCGCGAGAAGGTGCACGGCCAGGGTAGCGGCGATTCGATCAGGCGACGAGCAATCCGGGTTGCGTAGCTTGCGGCGGATCAACCGGCCGCAGTTGCGGCAGCCATTGCAGCTGTTTACGCCGAACGGTCGAGATGATCGAGTCTGTTTGGCCGCTGCGGAGGGCTTGATCAGGTGACACACGCTCGGCAATTGGTCTAACCCTCACCCGAACGGACGTTGCCGATTCCGGCATATAGCCACAAGATGAACTTGTTTCGCAAGAATGTTCGAGAGAGGGTGAAGCGTATGTGGCCAGCTGGTTGCATCGCCAAGGGGGCGCCTGCAGGGGGACGGGGCAACTCGGCCGTGCGTGGTCGCTGATGTGGGCCGCGGTTGACGAACTCGACTTCGTATTGGGCAGGGCGCAGCGCGCAGCGTTCCGGTGGGAGGCGCAAGGCATCTACGGGGTCCGGAAGCCGTCGCTGGGCTGCCGACGCGGCGGGCCGGGCTCCGACCCGGACTGGCTGGAAGCGAGCCGCGAGACGGCGCCCACCGGCGTGCCCGTGTGACGGACGTGGGCGCTGGCCGATCCGCCGACCAGCTACCAGCAGCGGCAGCTCGGGGCTGTGTCGTCGTACCTCTCCGCGGGGGAAGAGGTGCGGGTGATCGGCGAGCGGGACGCCCTGCAGCTGGGGCTGCCCGATCATGATTTCTGGGTGCTCGATGACGTCCTGGTGGCGCGGCTGAACTACCGCGACCACGTTCTACAGGGAGCCGAGCTGCTGACCGACGCCGCGTCGGTGAACAGCTACCGGAAGTGGCGCGACCTTGCGTGGGAGCGGTCCGCGTTGCTCGTGGTGGCGTAGGAGCAGGAGGGAGTAGTAGGGCGCCCCGTGCACCGTGTCAGGTGCGCGGGGCGCCTTGTGTTCAGGATCACTTGGGGGCGTGCTGGCTGGGGTGCCTGCCCCTCTTCCTCTCTCTGTCCATTGTGGTCTGGTTGGGGTGCAAACGGGGTGCAGCGACCGCTACGCGATGCTATGCGACGCTACATATCGATCCGGTCGAACAGCCTTGCTGACCTGCGGCGGAGCCGCCTGGACTACGCGGCGCTTCGGTCCGCTACGGGACGCGAAATGCACTCGTAATGCGTAGGTCGAGGGTTCGATTCCCTCAGGCGGCTCAGTTGCGGAGCATTCCGCTGACCCGCGGCGGGAGGCGAGATCGAGGGTCTCGGCTCCCGCCGCGGAGTCGTTTTCGG
>Ga0079224_100005101_pt1 | contig 17184 bp, 12 predicted proteins | sample Stecom2015_FD_80414 | JGI IMG/M metagenome (GOLD analysis project Ga0079224, IMG submission 80414) | Agricultural soil microbial communities from Utah to study Nitrogen management - Steer compost 2015 | ecosystem: Environmental > Terrestrial > Soil > Agricultural land | place: USA: Utah... | reverse complement strand
GGGGGCCGGCCGAGGCCGAGGTCGCGGTGCCGAAGATCGAGCCGCCCGCGAGGCGTCCGAGCTTCGACCAGCGCGCGCCGTCGGTCGGCGACTCGGCGCCGCCGATCGCCCTCGCCACGCTGACGGGCGATCAGGTCGCGCTGCCGATGTCCGGCGCCGACCGGGCGGCGGTGCTGATCTTCGGCTCGTTCAGTTGACCGCCGTTTCGCATGAAGACTCCTCGGTTCGAGGAGATGGCGGTGCGCTGGCGAGACAAGGCCGACTTCTACATCGTGTTCACCCGCGAGGCCCACGCCAGGGCTAGCGGGGCCGAGCCGCTCGGCCAGCTCGCCGACAAGCTGATGGCCCAAGACGCCGACGGCGACAACGCGGTGACGATCGCCGAATTCCACGGGCCGAGCGAGATGTTCGAGCCCTTCGACCTCGACAAGGACGGCGTCGTCCACCCGCACGAGCTGCTCGCGGCCCGCAAGATCACCCAGTTCGACACCATCGAGGAGCCGAGCACCGCGGCCGAGCGGGCGGCGCTCGCTCGACGGTTTCGCGACGAGGTCCCGGGCGAGATCCCGGTGTTGCTCGACGAGCTCGACAACCGCACCTCGCAGGCCTACGGCGGCGCGCCCAACAGCCTGTTCGTGATCGCGGCCGACGGGACCATCAGTCACAGGTTCGAGTGGGCGTCGACCCGCGACGCCGAGCTCGCGCTGGCCGAGCTGTTCGGCGAGCCGCCGCCGGTCGCCGAGCCGCGCGCCGTCGACTGGAGCGTGATCGAGGGTGAGCTGGCAGCGGCCGGCAAGCGCCCGGTGCTGCTGCAGTTCACCGCGCCCGGCTGCGGCGCCTGTGCGGCGATGGAGACCGAGACGCTGGTCGATCCGCGGCTCGAAAAACAGCTGGAGGGCTATCACCGCGTGACCCTCGGGGTCGAGCGCGACGACGCCTGGGCGCTGTTCGAGGCCCTCGATCTGAGCGCGACGCCAGCGTTCGTGATCATCGCGCCTGCGACTCGCAAGCTCGTCGCCAAGACTCAGGGCTTCGCCGACGCCGAGCAATTTCTGGGCTTCCTCGCCGGGTGATCACGTTGTATGCGACCCGCCCGGTGCTGTCGGTTCTCCATCCGGCTCCGCTGATCGAAGGCCGCCTGATCGATCGCTACCAGCGCTTCATCGCCGCGATCGAGCTGAGCTCGGGCGAGCGGGTGCGGGCCCACTGCGTCAACCCGGGCCGGATGGAGGGGCAGGTGCGGCCGGGCGCGCGAGCCTGGGTCTCCAAGGTGCCCGCGGACAGCAAGCGCAAGCTTCGCTACACCTGGGAGCTGGTCGAGGAGGACGGACGGCTCGTCGGCGCCAACACGGTCGCGCCCAACCGCATCATCGCCGAGCTGCTGGCCGCGCGGGTGCTGCCCGGGCTTCGTCGATTCCGCACGCTGCAGCGCGAGGTCGGCCTCGCCGGATCGCGGGTCGACTTCATGCTCGACGGTCAGGTCCCGCACTACGTCGAGGTCAAGAACGCCCACCTTCTATATCCCGACGGCCGCGGCTACTTTCCCGACTCGGTCAGCGCCAGGGCAGCCCATCACATGCAGTCGCTGATCAAAGCGGTCGAGGCCGGGGCTCGGGCTACGGTGCTGTTCACGATCCAGCGACCGGACGTGTCGGCGATCCGACCGTCGATCCTCCACGATCCAACCTTCGCCGAGGCGGCGCGAGCGGCCGGGCGCGCGGGCGTCCGCTTTCGTGCGCTGACGATCCGGCCGACGCTGCGCGCCTACGAGGTCGTCCGCGAGATCCCGGTCGACCTGCGCGAGTACGAGATCGACGAGCACCGACGCTGGCGCGCCGAGAAGCTGCCGTGGTCGGGCTGGCGGCGGGATCCCGAGCGGGTCGGGTAGAGTGCGCTCATGAGCCCGTTGACCGGCAGCTTGCCGTCGCTGCTCGCGGCGACCGTGGCCTTCGCGATCGGCACCTCGGTGGTGCTGCGCGATCGCTCGCGCGACGACTTCGTGCTGTTCGCGGTGTTCTGCTTCAACCTCGGGCTCTTTCACCTGGCCAGCTTCTTCCACGAGTTCTCGAGCATCCCGCTGTTTCGCTGGGGCGCGCAGTCGATCTCGTTGGTGCTGCCGTGGACGGCCGACCGCTGCTTCTCGACGCTGATCCCGGCCGAGGAGCGGCCGCGGGCGCGCAGTCGCTTGCAGACCGGGATCCTGGTGGTGCTGCTCGGCGCCCACGCGACCGCGCTGTTCATCCTGCTCAGCCGCTCGCCCGATCAGGGGCTCGAGGCGGTGACCCGTCAGAACTTCTGGGACTTCGCCGACTGGGGTCCCTGGGATCTGGTCTCGCTGGGCCTGAACCTCTACGTGATCGGCGGGCTCTCGCTGGTCGCCGGGCGGATGTGGCGGGCGGCCAACCATGTCGAGGGCACCGCCGCGGCGCCGCGGCTGCGCTACTTGTTCTTCGCCAGCGTCGCCGCGATCGCGTTCGGCTCGCCGGCGATCACGGCGATCGGACCGGTCGTGACCGCGGTCTACCTGTACTTCGTCGCCCAGACGCTGCAGCGCGAGCGGCTGCTCGAGCTGCCCGAGCTCGCGGCCAGGATCCTCACGCTGGCGCTGCTGATCCTCGCGGTCACCGGGCTGCTGGCGCTTTTGTTGATGTGGGTCCCGTACAAGACCGAGGGCGGCTGGACCCTGTTCGTGTTCAACAGCGCGGTCGCAGCCTACGCGCTGATCGTGCTGCTCGATCCGGTCCGCCAGGAGTTCGCGTCCCGGGTCGAGAGCTGGCTGTTTCGCGATCGCGCCGAGCTGCGGGCGTTGCTGGTCCACCTGCGCTTTCGGCTGCTCAACGTGATCGACCCGGACGACATGGTTCAGATCGTGCTCGAGGCGCTGGCCGACTCCAACCGGGTGACCACCGCCAGCGTGTTCCTGCTCGACGCGCGCGGGACCTCGCTGGTGTTGGTCCGCGAGATCGGCGAGACCCCGCTCGGCATCCAGCGCCTCGATCTGGCCAAGCGCCGACCGCTGCTCGAGCGCATGCGGACCCAGGGCGCGCAGCTGCGTGACGTGCTGGAGCGCGAGCGCGAGCGGGCCCCGCGGGAGGCCGAGGTCGAGCTGCAAGACTGCCTCGACACGCGCGCCGAGCTCGGCGCCGCGCTGGCGGTGCCGATCTTGTCGATGCCCCAGCCCGATGACAACGACTCCCGCCGCGAGCTGATCGGCGCGCTGTTCGTCAACGACGAGCGGTTGATCGAGCCGTTCTCGTTCGAGGAGGTCCAGCTGTTCGAGAGCCTGGCCTCGCAGGCCGCGATCACCCTGCAAAACTCCGCCGTCTACGAGGCCCGCAAGGAGCGAGAGCGGCTCGCCGCGCTCGGAGAGATGGCCGCCGGTCTGGCCCACGAGATCCGCAACCCGCTCGGGGCGATCAAGGGCGCCGTGCAGGTGGTCGAGCCCGGGCTCGGATCGGCGGATCCGCTGACCCGGGAATTCCTCGGCGTGATCGTCGAGGAGGTCGATCGCCTCAATCGGGTGGTCACGCAATTCCTGAGCTACTCGCGGCCCTACTCGGGCGAGATGCAGCGCATCGATCTGGCCGCGATCGTCCGCGCGACCCTGCGGCTGCTGCCCAAGGAGCGCGTCGCTCGAGTCCACGTCGACTTCGGGGTGTTCGTCGATCACCAGGGCGAGCTGTCGGCCGCCGAGGCATCGAGCGCCAACTTGACCCTCGAGCCCCACGCTCCGCCGCTGCGCGGCGACCCCGAGGCGCTGCGACAGGTCCTCCACAACTTGCTGCTCAACGCCCTCGACGCGACCGACGAGACCGATCCGCCCGGCAAGGTCTGGATCGAGATCGAGCACCGCATGCGCGGGCTCCCGGACACCGACGCGGTCGCGATCACCGTCCGCGACAACGGCCCGGGGCTCACCGCCGCGACCATGTCGAACCTGTTCATCCCTTTTCATACGACCAAGAGCGGCGGCACCGGGCTCGGGCTGCCGATCAGCCAGCGGATCGTCGAGAACCACAACGGGATGATCGAGGTCAGCAACAACCTCGACGGCGGAGCGAGCTTCACCGTGTTGTTGCCGGTCGATCTCGCGATCACCAGCACCAGTCAGTGAGCGGACGGGACGCCGGTTGGCTGGCCAAGGCGGCAGCGATACAATGTCGCTGTGACCCGGGAATCCCACGAGGTGATTGACGCGGCTCTACGGCTTTCCACGAAGGAACGTGCCGAGGTGATTGCGAAGCTGATCGCCAGCCTCGACGGCGAGCGCGACGAAGATGTCGAGGCGGCATGGGCCGCAGAGATCGAACGACGCGCACGTGGAGTTCTCGCTGGCGAGGGCGAGTTCGAGGACTGGAAGAAGATTCGCGAGCAACTTCGTCCGGGATCCTGATGCGTCGTGTCCGACTGGAGGCCAAGGCCAGAGCCGAGCTTCACGCGGCCATCTCGTGGTATGAGGAACAGGCGCCTGGATTGGGAGCCCAGCTCTGGGAGTCGATCGATGACGTCTTGCGCCTGCTGGAGACGACACCTGATGGCAGCACGACGGTTCCTGGTGTTTCGCCCGAACTCGGCGTGCGGCGAGTGTTCACGCGGCGGTTTCCGTACGCCATAGTTTTCCTGGTCAAGGGCGACTTGGTCGAGGTCATCGCTGTCGCCCATTCGAGTCGTCGACCCAATTACTGGATGGACCGCATCCACTGAGCGGACGGGACGCCCGCGCCGCCGCGGTGGATGCGAGAGCGCGTGCCCTTCCACACGTCCGCGATTTCGCGGCTTGCTCCACGGGCGGCGTATCGCCGAAGATCTGGCGAGCGCTCGCCGCCGCGAGCAAGCCCGCGATGACCAACCAAAAGCCCCGCGTCCTCGTCGTCGACGACGAACCCAACCTTCGCAAGGTGCTCGGCGCCCTGCTTCAGCAGGCCGGTCACGAGGTCGTGACCGAGCCGGACGGCGAGTCCGGGCTCGCTCGGGTCAAGAGCTCGCCGCGTGGCACCTTCGACGTGGTGATCTCCGATCTGCGGATGCCGGGCATGGACGGCATGCAGCTGCTCAAGGCGCTGGTCGAGGAGGATCCGGGGCTGCCGGTCATCATCTTGACCGCGCACGGGACCGTCGACACGGCGGTCGAGGCGGTCAAGAGCGGGGCCTTCGACTTCCTCGAGAAGCCCTTCGATCGCGATCAGATCGACAAGATCCTCCACAAGGCGATCGCAACCCGGAGGCTCTCGGGTCCGCGGACCGAGCCGGCGCCGCCGGTCGTCGCCGCCAGCCCCAACCCGGCCGACTTCGGGATGGTCGGTCGCAGCGAGGCGATGACCACGGTCAAGGAGATGATCCGAACCGTGGCCGCGAGCCCGTCGACCGTGCTGATCACCGGCGAGAGCGGCACCGGCAAGGAGCTGGTCGCTCGCGCGCTGCACCTCGGCTCCGAGCGTCGTCAGATGCCGCTGATCCGGGTCAACTGCGCGGCGATCCCCGCGACGCTGGTCGAGAGCGAGCTGTTCGGCCACGAGCGCGGGGCGTTCACGGGGGCAGTCTCGGCCCGCCAGGGTCGCTTCGAGCTGGCCGACGGCGGCACCTTGTTTTTGGATGAGGTCAGCGAGATCCCGCTCGACATCCAGGTCAAGCTGCTGCGAGCGATCCAGGAGTCGGAGTTCGAGCGGGTCGGCGGGGTCAAGACCCTGCGCGTCGACGTCCGGCTGATCGCGGCCACCAACCGCAACCTCGAGCACGAGATCAAGGAGAAGCGGTTCCGCGAGGATCTCTACTACCGGCTCAACGTGGTGCCGATCCACCTGCCGCCGCTGCGCGAGCGACCCGAGGACGTCGAGCCGCTGCTCGATCACTTCCTCAAGCGCAGCAACGAGCGGCTCGGCAAGGAGGTCCGCGGCTTCAGCCCCGAGGCCCTCGAGGCGCTCAAGAATTACTCGTGGCCCGGCAACATTCGCGAGCTCGAGAACCTGGTCGAGCGCATGGTGCTGTTCGCCAGCAGCGAGCTGATCGGCGTCGACGAGCTGCCCGACTCGTTCACCACCGGCGAGCCCGATGACGGCGACGAGCCCGACGCGGGCGAGGCCGACGGCGGGCTGCCGCGGGCGATCCGGCTGCCGCTCGACAGCCTCGGCCTCGATCTCAAAGAAGCCGTCAAGGCCGGATCGCGGCGCATCGAGGAGGCGCTGATCCGCGAGGCGCTGGCCCAGACCGACTCGAACGTGACCCGCTCGGCTCGCAAGCTCGGCATCTCGCGGCGGAGCTTGCAGTCCAAGATGAAAGAGCTGGGCCTGCGCGAGGAGATCGCCAAGCAAGGCGGCGTCAATCCGCCCGAGGGCGACGAGGACGACGACGACTGACCGTCCCGGCGACTGACCAACAGTCGGGACCCGGCGCGCGGGTGAGGCAAAAACCGTCGCAAACCCCATCGCCGCGCCGGTCCCAAGCTCGATTGTTTTTTTGACACTGCGGCTCCTTTCGGAGCCGCATGCAAGAGCCCTCGACCCGCACCACCGCCGCCGGCTGGACCTACGCCGATCTCAACCGCTCGCGTCGTCAGACCCGAGATCCGAATGCGGCGCCCTACGCCGGCGACGCGGCCAGCTACCGGGTGTTCGCGGCGATCTTCGATCCCTTCATCGCCCGTCACCACGGCGCCAGCGAGCACCCTCGCGAGGCTCGCTGGACCGACGCGCGGCCGCAGATCGCCGGGCACCTCGGCGACGATCCGGCAGTGCTGTCGACCTGGGTGACCGTGCGTCGAAACCTGCGGGGCGTGCCGTTCTCGCCGTTGATCGATCGACGCACGCGGATCGAGGTCGAGCGCCGGATCGCCGCCGCGCTCGACGAGCTCCGGGCTCGGTTCCCGGGTCGCTACCGCTCGCTCGACTCGCTCGACGAAGATCAGCTCCGCGCCTTGACCGAGCAGGGCCTCGGCTTCAACCACGCGGATCGACGGCTGGCCGCGGTCGGCATCACCCGCGACTGGCCGAGCGGGCGCGGGATCTGGCGCGGCCACGACGGGCGTCGTGCCGTTCGGGTCAACGCCGAGGATCACGTCGAGCTGCTCGCCTGGGAGCACGGCGGTCGGCTGGCGGCCTGCTTGTGCGCGGCGCGAGAGCTGGCCGCCGCGCTCGAGGGCGTGCTCGGGTTTCACTACGACGATCGGCTCGGCTACCTGACCAGCTGCCCGACCAACGTCGGCACCGGTCTGCGGGTGAGCGTGGTCGCGAGGCTGCCGAGGCTGATCGCGGAGCCCGAGCGCCTCGCCGCCCACACCCGCGAGCTCGGCCTGGTTCGGCGTGGCTCCGGCGAGCTGATCGAGCTCAGCAACCGCAGCCGGCTCGGCCGCTCGGACGTCGCCTGCGTCGAGCGCTTCGGCGAGGCGATCGCCGAGCTGCTGGCGATCGAGCGCTCACTCTGATCGCAGCCGCAGGAGCGCGCAGTGCAGCTCGAGGTCGTCGCGGGCGAGCTCGTGCAGCCGCGCGAGCAGCCGGGCGGCGCGAGGCTGATCGAGCTCGACACCGACCAGGCTCGCGACCACGCCGAGCGGCCACTCGTCGATCGCCTGCTCGCGCAACGCATGGCTCGGATCATCGGCCAGACCCGCGACGCTCTCGACCACCTCCGAGCCGGTCGCGATCAAGCGCTCGCGCAGCGCATGAGCCCGCGGATCGGCGCGGCCGAGCAGCGCTCGCAAGACCGGCTTGGGCGCGGTCGCGGCGTAGTGCTCGAGCCGTGGATCGGCGAGCGCCGGATCGACACCGCGGAGGCTGTCGAGGGCGCGGGCCGGATCGAGATCGAACAGCTCGCCGCGGAGCCGCTCGGCCTCGGGTCCCGAACATCCGCGCAGGCTCGCGGCGCGATCGAACGAGTCCACCTCGCTCCACAGAAGCTCGCGCAGCTCGAACGCGAACCGATCCTCGCGGCCGGCCACGCTCGCCAGCAGTCCTCCGGCGATCGCCTGACGGGTGGTCGGGCTGTGCTGGGCCGGGATCGCGGCCACCAGCGCGCGGCGCAGCTCGTCCGCCGACTGGCCAGCTACGCCCAGCAGCGATCGGGCGACGGCCCCGGGTGATCGAAGAGCGCAGCGCAGCCGCAGATCGTCGGGCCCGAGCGGCACCCGTCGCAGCCCCGCGAGCGCGTGGATCGGATCGCCGGGCTCTTCGGTGGCCAGCGGCTCGCGCAGCGGATCCTCGCGATCGAGCGACCACGCGACCAGCGAGGGATCGCTCGAGCTCGCGCGCTCGCGCCGGGCTCGGGCGCCTCGCAGACCACGACTCAAGTAGATCGCCAGCGGCTCGGGGATCGCGTCGAGGATCGCGTCGAGCTCGCGGCCCGGCTCGACGCTGGTTCGCCACCAGGGGATCGCGTCGAGCTTCGGCCGGGCCGGGGCGCCGTCGAGGATCGCCAGCACCCGGGCGGTCACCTGCTCGGGATCGTCGCGCTCGTTGACCAGCAAGCGCATGCTCGGATCACCCTCGGCCAGCGCCAGGTAGCCCGCGCGGATCCGGGCCTTGAAGGCGCTTCCGGCCAGGCCCTTGCGGCCGCCCTCGCGAAATCCGTGGCTGCGGATCTTCCCGATCTGCTTGCGCTGGCGCGCGGTTCGGGGGTCGACATCGAACACCAGGGTCAGCTCCGGCACCGGATGATCGCCTCGCGCCGCCCTCGCCATCGCCTCGCAATCGGCCAGCGGCAGCCCGCGACCCCAGCAGCCGAGCACCACGGGCGTCAGCAGGCTGCGATCGAGCAACACCAGCTCCCCGCGAGCCAGCGCAGGGCCGACCGACTCGGCCAGCACCTGGGCCTCGCGGGCGCAGTACAGCGCCAGCTCGGCGCGGGGGCACAGGTCCAGGTTGGCGACATCGCGGCTCAGATCCCGGATCGCTCGCGCAGGACGGGAGCGATGACGCTTGCCCACCCGCGGTCGATGGACCGCGAGCCCGCGCTCGCGCAGGGCCGCGGCGACCCGCTCGAGGGCCGTGCTCTTGCCTGCACCGTCGATGCCCTCGAACGCGATCAGCCGTGGCCTCGGGCCCATCGGATCCCCCTCGTGCCGGATCTTTATACCGGGCCTGCCCTCGTTTTGGCCCAGACTTGCGACGCAGGCGCGCGATCTCTCCAAAGCAAATTCACAGTCGAGCCCGAGTGTGCGAAGCTACCCGTGATTCTTGACGCTCGGCCGCGTGCGCTGGTAGCGTGCCCTGGCTCTCGTCCTTTGCCGTGAGCGTGTCTTCGCTCCTCCCGGAACCCCATGCGGAAGCTCTTCGGTCTCTTGCCTGCCTTCGCCCTGGTAGCCGGCTTTAGTCAGGACGCCAACGCCGCCGAGGTCACGCGTGTCGCCTCGTCCTTCGATCAGGACTTCAACGGCAACGCGTTCGACCTGCACTTCGGCGTCTCCTACGACTTCGACTTCAAGAAGGCCGCGATCATGCGCGAGTGGGGGGCCGGGGGGAAGAACAACCTCGCCCGCGACCTCATCTACCGGCAGTTTCGCCACACGGTCACGCCGATGCTCGAGATCGGCCTGTGGCACGACATCTCGGTCTACGTGGCGATGCCGGTCGTCGTCTCGGACAACCGCAACTACGAGTTCGACAAGGAGCAGGGGGGCGACTGCGTGTTCCCGCAGCAGCCGGGCGGCGGCTTCGACTCGGGCTCCGCCACCTGCGTCAACAAGACCAACTCGACCAGCATCCGCGACGGCATCATCCCGCGCGACGGCTTCGATGCGTTCGAGGATACCAACCCCTACGGCCAGTTCACCGACCCCGAGACCGACATGATCTTCCGCTCGCCCACCCGGCGCGGGCTCGATCAAATCCACGTCGGCATGAAGTTCGGGATCCTCAGCCAGGCCCGCAAGTCGCACCTGCCCAACTGGGTGATCGGCCTCGAGGGTCGCTTCGCGATCGCCAAGCCGATGACCTTCAGCCGGGCGATCCAGACCGCGGATCCGGCCGGCAACCACCGCGTCGGCCGAGGCATGCACGAGCTCGGCGCCTGGACGGCGCTCAGCCGTCGCTATCGCTGGCTCGATCCGTTCTTCGGCGCCCACTGGCGCTACGCGATGCGGGCCAACAACACCCGATTCGAGAACTACGGCGCGACCCAGGGCGACGTGAACCCGCAGTCCGAGACTGGCGCCTACTTCGGCGCCGAGATCGTGCCGTGGGAGAACAAGGACCAGCAAAAGAAGGTCTCGATCGTCATCTCGGGCTCGGCGGTGCTGCACTACAACGGCCGCGCCTACTCGGAAGTGTGGGAGCTGCTCGCCGACAGCCCGGCGCTGGTCGGCGACTACTCGCCCGGCGACTCGCAGACCTGCGACCGCAACGCTGCGCTCGGCCACGCGGCGGCCAACCCCCAGGACCCCGAGCTCGGCGGCGGCTACGTGGCCGCGGGCGGCCCGGACTGTGGTGTCTTCAACGGCATCACCACCATCCAGGACTACGGCAGCTTCTCGATCAACGCCGGCCTCAACTTCCACATGGGCCCGTACGCGCGGCTCAACTTCGGCGTCGATCTGCAGACCGACACCCGCCACTTCGTGACCTCGGCCAGCCGTGGTGATGGTGACGTCAGCGGCGACCCGGAAGTGGTCGAGCCCGACAGCCTCGACGTCAACCCGGTCCGGCGCGACGTGGTCGACAACGTCGGCCGTCGCTACGCCGTCGACGACGTGTTCAACGTCAACGGCTACCTCAATTTCATCGTCACGTTCTGACGTCGAGTCCGGGCCGACATGCGGGTCTGGCTGCTGCTGACAACGCTGACGCTCGCGGTCGGCTGCGGCGGCCGTGGATCGAAGTCGCGGAGCTACCAGCCTCAGGATCCGCACGAGTTCGGCGTCTCGGCGCCGTACCTGGCGTTCACCGAGGCCGACCAGCTCGACGCCGCTCTCGCAGCGCTGGCGGCCGAGGGCCTCGACATCTCCGCGGCCGCCGACGCTTCGTTCTCCGAAGGCGCTTCGCTGGCGATCCTGGTTGGTGTGCCGCTGCGCGAGCGACCCGACGGCTCGTTCGCGATCGTCGACGATCCGCCCACGTGGAGCTGGCAGCAACAGACCACGCTCGCCGAGCTGCAGCTGTTGGTCGGCGTCGGGCAGTGGAGCTGGTCGGCGGGCGGCGTCAAGACCCTGGTCGTCGGCCCGTGGACGGAGAGCTACGTCGAGGTCCCCTGCGAGGGCAGCTCGGGATCGCTCGAGCCCGAGGGCGTCTACTACCAGGCGGCTCCCGCCGGTCTGTTCGACGTGCAGCCGACCCTCTACCTGCTGCCGAAGATCGAGGAGCGGATCGAGGTGCTGTATCTCGTGCAGCGTCAACACATGATCGGGCACCACACCGACTGCTTCATGAGCTCGCGTCAGCTCGACTCGAGCCGATTGTAGAGCTCGCGCGCGTCGAGACCGGTCAGCTCGGCGAGCGCCTTGGCGCGGGCGCGGGGCTTGAGCGAAGGATCGAGCATGACCTCGAGCACCGCGCGGGCGGCCTCGATCGCCGGATCGTCCGCCCGACTGCTCGCCGCCGCGCCTTCGACCACGACCGTGACCTCGCCGCGCAGCGGCTCGTCGATGCGCTCGGCCAGCTCGGCTGCGGTGCCGCGAATCAGCTGCTGATGCAGCTTGCTCAGCTCGCGGGCGATCAGCACCCGCCGCGCGCCGACCTGCTTGCTCAGATCTCGCAGCAGCGCGGGCGTGCGGTTGCCGGCCTCGTAGATCACCACCGCTCCGGTCTCGTCGCGCAGACTCGCGAGCAGCTCGTCGCGCTGCTTGCCGCCGCGCGGGATGAAGCCCAAAAATCGCGCCCGCTCGGCGACGAAGCCCGAGACCGCCAGCGCGCAGGTGCCCGCGGTTGGGCCGGGGATCACGTCGACCTCGTGACCGGCCTCGACCGCGGCCGCGACCAGCAGGCGCCCCGGATCGCTCCAGACCGGCAGCCCGGCCTCGCTGACGAACGCGACCGTCTGCCCGGCCGCGAGCCGATCGAGCAGCAAGGCCACGCGCTCGTGCTCGTTGCCGACGAAGCAGCTGATTCGCTCGGGCAGCTCGACGTCGGGCAGCAGCCGCTGCGGCGAGCGGGTGTCCTCGCACAGCAGCAGGTCGGCCTCGAGCAGGCTTCGCCGCGCCCGATCCGACAGATCCTCGCGGTTGCCGAGCGGCGTGCCGATCAACACGAGCTTGCCGGCCATCACTCCTGCCCGAGCGCGATCTCGACGGCGTCGCCGAGCTCGCCCTGCAAGTACTTGCGCAGCCGCAGGACCATGCGCTTTTCGATCTGCCGGGCGCGCTCGCGGCTGACCCCCCAGCGATCGCCGAACTCCTGCAGGGTGATCGGCTCGTCGGCGACCAGCCGCTCGCTGAACAGCTCGGCCTCGCGGCCCTCGAGCGTCGCGCCGAAGGTCCGCAGCTTGTCGTAGAGCATGCGCTTGAACTGGTTGCCGGAGACCTCGTCCTCGGGATCCTCGCCCGCGTCCTCGAGCAGATCGAGGCGCGTGCGCGGGATCCCGCCCTCGTCGTCGGTGCCGAGCGGAGCGTTGAGCGAGGCGTCCGGCGCCGCCATCCGCTTTTGCATCTCGACGACCTCCTCGGTCGACACGTCGAGCTCCTTGGCGATGTTCTCCGCGGTCGGATCGATGCCGGCCCGGATCAGCGCCTCACGTTGCTTGCGGAGGTTGAAGAACAGCTTGCGCTGGTTTTGAGTGGTGCCGATCTTGACCAGCCGCCAGTTGTTCAAGATGTGCTTGAGCACGTAGGCGCGGATCCACCAGCCCGAGTAGGTCGAGAGCTTGACCCCGCGGTACGGGTCGTACTTCTGCACCGCCCGCAGCAGCCCGAGGTTGCCCTCCTGCACGAGGTCGAGCAGGTTCTGATAGCCGCGCCGATACTCGTTGGCGATCTTGACCACCAGCCGCAGGTTCGAGGTCACCAGCTTCTTGGCCGCCTCCTGATCGCCGTGCTCGACCCAGCGGACCGCGAGCTCGTGCTCCTGCTCGCGAGTCAACAGCGGATGGCGGCGGACCTCGGCCATGTACGCGGCCATCGGGTCGCGCAGCGCCAGCGCCCTGGTGCCCTCGGGCGCGGCGCGGGGCAGTCGCGAGGGGACCAGCTGGGCCTCGATCGCGTCGAGCTCCTCGTCGGTCGCGGGCGTGACCTCGGCCAGCGCGTCGGTAGCCTCCTCGTCTTCGAGCTCGGCCTCGACGATCTCGCGGACGCCCTCGCGGGCGACGACTTCGGCCGGGAGCGTCTGCTCGCGCTTGACGGGCAAATTCTCGCTCTCGCCCGGGCTCTTGCGCTGGACCATCGGGGTGGAGTTTACCTCGCCCCCCCCGGTCTCTGTCGCGTGCGCCGCTCGCTTCGCTCGCTCGTGGGTCCGTAGACTTTGGCCGTATGTGGTGACCCCCCAAGGGGGTCGTTTGTCTCGCCCCCCGCGGTCTCTGTCGTGTGCGCCGCTCGCTTCGCTCGCTCGTGGGCCCGTAGACTTCGGCCGTATGTGGTGACCCCCAAGGGGGTCCTTGGCTGACCCTGTCTGGCCATGCGTGGTTTCAGTGGCATGCCGAGGAGTCGCGAGCGACGCCGAGATCCGCGACACGCACTCGTTGGTGGCTCGTCCGTGCCCGGCAGTCTAGACTGGCCGGGTGTCGAAACTTCGCGTGCGGCGTCCCTGGTCCACTCCCGCGGTCGTGTTCGGATCGCTCGCCCTGGCCCTCGGGCTGACCGCGATCGGCGACAGCTCGGCGCTCGCGGGTCGCGGCGATCCTCGTGAGCACTCGCGGCTCACCCAGGACGACGACCCCAGCGATCTGCGGGTGCTCGACTGGACCTTGTGGAACGTCAGCAAGTACTACGTCGAACCAGTCCGCGTCGACCCGGCGGCGATGACGATGGCCGGGCTCGAGGCGCTCGAGGCGGCCATCCCCGAGGTCCTGGTCGAGTCGGTCGGCCGCGGCAAGGTCAAGGTTCGGGTCGGCACCACCGAGCGTGAATTCGCGGCCGACGCCAACGCGCTGTGGGCTGTCGGTCCGCAGATCCGCGAGGTGTTCACCTTCGTCAACGATCACGCGCAGCTGTCGACCGACGAGCAGCGCGAGGCCGAGTACGCGATCGTCGAGGGCGTGCTCTCGACCCTCGATCCGCACACCAATCTGCTGCGGCCCGCCGCGTTCGAGGACATGCGGACCAACACCTCGGGTCACTTCGGCGGGCTCGGCATCGAGGTCGGCATCCGCGAGGGCGAGATCACCGTCATCCGGGTGCTGCCGGGCAACCCGGCGGCCAAGGTCGGCATGCAGGCCGGCGATCGGATCGTGCAGATCGACGACGAGTCGACCGTGACCATGACCCTCAACGAGGCCGTCGGTCTGATGCGCGGCCCCGAGGGCAGCAAGATCGCCGTCTACGTGCGCCGCGAGGGCCTCGAGAAGCCCAAGAAGTTCGTGATCGAGCGGGCGCTGATCAAGCTCGACAGCGTGATCGGCGAGATCCTCCCGGGCAAGGACGCGCAGGGCAACGACGTGAAGATCGGCCTCGTGCAGATCTCCCGCAACTTCGCCCAGACCACCGGCGACGAGCTCCGCGAGCAGCTGCACCGCTTCGAGAAGGCCGGGGTCGCGGGCATCGTGCTCGACATGCGCGACAACCCGGGCGGCCTGCTCAACGCCGCGGTCGAGGTCGCCGACGCGTTCGTCGACTCGGGCACCATCGTCGCGACCGTCGGCGAGTCCTCGCCCCGCGACGAGAGCAAGGCCGACGCCCGCTACCAGTTCGCCGACGTGCCGCTGGTGGTGCTGGTCGATCAGGGCTCGGCCTCGGCCACCGAGATCGTCGCCGGAGCGCTGCGCAACCTCGACCGGGCGGTGATCGTCGGCCGTCGTACCTTCGGCAAGGGCTCGGTCCAGGTGCTCCACGATCGTCGGGTCGCCGACACCGAGCTCGCGCTCAAGCTGACCATCGCCCAGTACCTGACGCCGGGGGACATCTCCATCCAGTCGGTCGGGGTCTCGCCGGATCTCGAGACCATCCCGGTGTTCGTCGGCGAGGAGTATCTGGCCTACTACGGGCGCAAGCGCTTCGATCTGGTCCGCGAGGAGTCGCTGTCCTCCCACCTGCAGAGCAGCAAGACCAGCGCGCAGGCGATCACCGCCGGGCCGCTGTACTTCCTGCAGCAGGGCTCGGTCTCCGACGGCAGCAACGGCAACGGGATCGAGCGGGTCGAGCTCGAGGAGAACACCGACAAGCGGGTCGATATGCTGCTCGCCGACCCCGAGCTTCGGATGGCCCGCGATCTGGCGATCTGGGCGCCGAGCTCGAGGCGCACCGACATCCTGGCCAAGCTCCCGCAGTTCATGCAGGAGCAGGCCAGGATCGAGGACGCCCGCATCGCCAAGAGCCTCGCGACTCGCGGCATCGACTGGTCCGAGGGCTCGGCCCCCACGGCGGGCACGAGCGCGGTGCTGCAGCTCGAGCTCAGCACCGACAAGCCCAACCACACGATCCGCGGCGGCGAGCACGGGGTGCTCACGGTCTCGATCACCAACAACGGCGACGCGCCGGCCCACCGGGTCCGGGCGATCTCCGAGAGCGACTACAACTACTTCGACGAGCGCGAGCTGTTGTTCGGCAAGATCGAGCCCGGCCAGACCAAGACCGCCACGCTCAAGCTCTCGGTCGCCGCTCACGAGCTGTCGCGGACCGATCGCATCGACTTCCACGTGCTCTCGCAGCACGGCGCCAAGCTGGCCGACAATTCGCGGACTTCGATCGACGTCTCGGCCGAGGGCATCGCCCGGCCGGCGTTTGCGTTCGGCTACCAGGTCATCGACGACCCGGCGCTCGCAGGCAACGGCGCGCCGGTGGTCGGCAACGGCGACGGCCTGCTGCAGGTCGGCGAGCGCGTGCGCCTGCGGGTGTGGGTGCAAAACAGCGGCTCGGGCGACGCCCAGGACGCCCGCGTGCAGCTGCGCAACGGCTCGGGCGACGCCGTGTTCCTCCACGAGGGCCGCGGCAAGATCGGCGCGCTCAAAATAGGCAAGCACGACTTCGTCGACCTCGACTTCGAGGTTCAAAAGCCGACCCGCGAGGTCGATCTGCAGCTCACGGTCAGCGACAACAAGATCGGCGAGTTTGTGACCGAGGAGATCGTGTTCCCGATCAGCAAGCCGCTGAAGTTCGACTCGACCAAACAGGGCGCCGTGGTCAGCGGCAACATCGATCTCTACGCCGCGCCCGACGGCAAGGCCCCGCGGATCGCCACCGTGGCCGGCGGCCAGCGCTTCACCGCGCTCGGCACCGCCGACGGCTGGCTCAAGCTCGAGATCGGTAAGGACCAGATCGCCTACGCGCGGGCCGAGACCTGCAAGCTCGACGGCGCCGCGCCGCGCAAGCCCGGCAACGCGACCCTCGTCTACGCCGTCTCGCCGCCAAGGATCACCTTGACCGCCGGCGTCGCCCGCCAGACCGCCGGCGAGACCATCACGATCAGCGGCGTCGCGAGCGATGGCGAGGCGGTCCGCGATCTCTACGTGACCGTCTACAACCCCTCGCGCAACCTGTTCGGCTCCGCGTCCAAGATCTACTACCAGGCCGCCCAGGATCCCACGACCGGCCGGCTCGAGTTCACCGCCGAGGTTCCGCTGCAGCCGGGCAACAACATCATCGACGTCTATGCCCGCGAGAACGAGCAGGTGACCGGCGTCGAGCGGATGTGGGTGCTGCGAACCTCCGGGCTGACCGAAGCGCGGGCGGCCGAGCGGAGCTTCGCCAGCAACGGCAAGCTGTCGGTCGACACCTTCAGTAAGTAGAGGACGCTCAGTCCTTGCGGCAGCAGGCCAGCCGGACCGCCAAGAAGAAGGTGTGGACCGGCTCGAGCTTGGTGTTGATCCGCAGATCGTAATCGACCCCGACCCGCACCATCGGCTCGCGCCCGAAGGTCAACCCGACCCCGACCACGCCGCCGATCCCCGCGGTGGTCGTGTGCAGCAGGTGCGCCCGCGGGAGCCCGCCGAGCGCACCGAGCCCGGTGCGGAGATAGACCGGTCCGAGGATCGCGGTCATCGTCACGTCGGCGCCGAAGCTGGGTGCCTTGCGCTCGTAGTAGGGGGTCACCTGGGTGGCGACGCCGAACGAGAGCGCCATGTCGCGGTAGCGATGCTCGAGCGTGCCGCCGAACTCCATCTCCATGCGGGTGTTGGGAT
>Ga0079224_100005100_pt1 | contig 17187 bp, 9 predicted proteins | sample Stecom2015_FD_80414 | JGI IMG/M metagenome (GOLD analysis project Ga0079224, IMG submission 80414) | Agricultural soil microbial communities from Utah to study Nitrogen management - Steer compost 2015 | ecosystem: Environmental > Terrestrial > Soil > Agricultural land | place: USA: Utah... | reverse complement strand
TTTTTGTTTACCATCCGGGATTTTGGGTAAGGTTGGGGTTCAACACAATCTCTGTAATAGGAATGGAATTCAGATAGTCCCTGTCAAGATCAAACCCATAACCATTAGGCATAGCATTTTGGAAGGGATCAAGGAATCCATTTTCATCAACAGGAAAAGGATTTATAGCAAGCTGGGAAGCATTGAAGCCTTTAGGCCTCCTGCCTACAATCAATTCATCGGCGGCAGCCCATCGGGCAATATCATCCCACCGGAATCCTTCGGTGGCCAGTTCAACCCTACGTTCACGTCGTATTTCATTGATGACAGGAGACAGGTCTGGAAAATCCCAGTTTGGATCTTGAACAATATTCCCAAGATCAAAATTCGGCATACCTACCCGATCCCTAAGCTTCTTAATAGATATATCTATATCTTCCTGCGTAATTGTGCCCAGTTCAGCCTTAGCCTCCGCGTAATTAAGTAGCGCTTCAGCGTATCGATAGATAATCCCAGGTGATTCTTCATACTGTTGGACGTGATAGTTCATATCTGGATTATAGCCTTTGATATTGATGTATCCGCCAGGGGAATTGTGAGCGGCGTTTGTATTGAGTTTATCATAAACGGCCTTCCAATATTCTCTTGTGCCGTCTTTATGAATTCTCCAAACACGGTCGTGCGTCGCAATGTTTTGGTAAAAGCGAGGATCCCTATTGTCTTTCTCGTCCATTAGCGACTCGTGCCCTTTAAATAAGGGGCTGACCGCTATCGGTCGCCCGTCAATACACAAATAAGCATCAGCGAGTGCTTTGGTGATCGAATTGTCATTGGGGAACTCCATCCGGTGATTGCGGTCATTGGTAAAGTTCGAGTTGCCTCGCGATAATTCATTATTGTACTCTCTCCAAAACATGATTTCGGAATTGTTGGAGTAATCCTGCAAAGCAAATAAGTCGTAATAGTCGGATTCAGGGTTTCCGGTAGAATAAATGTCGTACACGCCGGATTGAATCAACTCCAAAGCGGCATCAGCTGCCTTCTCCAGGTACTTCTCGGGTTGCGGATTCGCAACACCGAAGGGAGTGTTAGCATGATACTTTTGCCAGGTACCTTCGTAAAGGGCGACCCTACTTTGGATCAGCAATGCCATCCATTTGTTAACGCGGCCTTGTCCTTTGGTTTTTTCGGCTGTCAAGTACATCGCTGCCGAATCTAAGGCAGCAATAATGTTCGTAGCCACTAGATCACGTGAATCCCGGGGATTGTAGAGTTCCGGGGAATCGGTTTTGAGCTCGTGGGTAATCCACTGGATATCACCATAATCTTGGAGCATGGTATAGTAAGACAATGCTCTGAAAAAATATGCCTCTCCCAAATACTGTTGGTAATCCTCTAAGGCATAATTTTCCTCCACTTTTTTATAATTGTCGAAGAAATAATTGACCCGTCGGATCCACCCAAAACCGATACTGCCGCTGGTGTTTATCACCCGTGTACCTTGCAGGCGGGTATCCACATTCGTCCCCACCTGGTTGTCACTATTGAAATCCGCTCCATGATTGGGATACTTAGAAAAATAGGTGGTGCTGTAAAAACTGTTCATGTACGTCTCCAAATCATCAGGAGTCGTAAAATAGTTTACATCAGAAATCGCATCTAAGGGATAGCGATCTAGAAAGTCCTCATTGCAAGCTGCAATTCCAACGAAAACCAAGAGACTGATATATATTGGTAACCTTTTCATAATACGATTCATTTTGATTAAAATGTGATATTAAGCCCTGCGGAAAAAACTCGGGAGAGCGGATAGATCCGACCGGGTTGGTACCCGTTATTTGCTGGATCAGACGCAAGGGTGGTTTCCGGATCAAATGTGCCCGGCAGACTGGTGAAGGTCAACAAATTTTCCCCCGATACATACACCCTAGCCCTTTGCAAGGAAATCTTAGTGGCAAGCTGCGAAGGAAGGGTATAGCCGATCTGAAGATTTTTCAACCTCAAGTAAGCCGCGTTTTGAACAAAACGAGTTTGTACCTGCCTGTTTTTATTGGTCTCAGCGGAGAAATAGGGTTTCGCGAAATAAGCATCCGTATTCGGACCTAACATATTGGTTTCACCTGCCGGTCTCCAATAATCCAAGGTAAAAGAATTCTTGTAAAGGCCTGAGCTACCTGTGGCGTTGAGCATCCCCCAAAACAGCTGCATGGTGTTCGGCGGGAAATAATCCCGTTTGCCGATCCCCTGCCAGAACATGCTGACGTCAAAGCCTTTCCATCTGACACTACCAGTGATGTTGTAGTTAAATCTGGGGCTTGTATTTCCGATAACAGTCAGGTCGCCGTGGTCGCTTAAGGTCCTGCTCCCATCATTAACTTTACCGTCCCCATTCAGATCTACGTATTTTATATCTCCCGGCCCCCATGTCGCAAAAAACCTTGACTGATCGGGCATTTCTTCTCCTTCCACCTGTATCATGCCGTCGCTCGTGTATCCCCAAATTTCTCCGACCATTTTGCCCGGATACCAAGTGTCAATCAATTCCTTCTCGTTGTAATATTTCAAAATTTTAGCCCGGCTGTCGCCGATACTAGCTTTCACATCGTAGGAGAAGTCAGGAGAAATACGATCTCTCCAAGCCAGTACCAGTTCAAATCCTTTGTTAGACAATTCAGCATTATTCATCTGAGGGGTGGAGACTCCCAAGGGGTAAGGTAGCTGCTGAGTGGGGCCTAACATATCTGTGGTCACCCGGTTATACCAGTCGAAGGTCACCTGTAACCTCTCGTTTAGGAAACCAGCGTCAAAGCCGATATTGGTAGTTGTAATGGTTTCCCAGGTCAGATCGCTGCTGATCAAGCCGGGAGGTGACGCAAATTGAGGTCTTTGCCCGTCGAGGATCCAATTCAGTTCCGCCCCTACTCCCATAGTGGCCAAATAGGAGTATAGACCGACATTTTGATTACCAAGCGACCCGTATGAGCCTCTTATTTTAAAACTGTTTACAACAGTCTCTATAGAACGCCAAAATTCCTCTCCCGAGATAAAATAGCCTGCCGAAGCAGAGGGAAAGAAACCCCAACGGTTGTCCGGAGCAAAGCGCGAAGAACCATTGTACCTCGCGCTAGCCTCAAACAAATACTTTTCTTTGTAATTATAGTTAACACGGCCAAAAACGCCTTGTGTGGCCCAGTGATTCAAGGCATCCGTCACGTTTTTCTCGCCTAACGCTGTACTTATGGATGGTACCTCATCCGTGATCAAGCCTGTAGCCGTTGCCGACATGGAAGTGTAATGACGCGCCTCCTGTTCATACCCTGCCAATACATTTAAAAAATGATTATTCATGGTCTTTTCATAAGAAGTGACCATATTGATCAAGGTGTAATTTGTTTGGTTGTAACTCGATTCAAAGGAAGATTCGGGCTTACCGACGTTACCAAACTGCCCCGTACCCAATTCCACCATTACCGGCTTTGGGTGAATCATTCGACGGCTGTTTATGATATTGTGGTTAAAGGAAAAACTCGTTACCCAGCCCTTGAGAGGTTCTACATCTGCTCCTAGGTTGACAAAAAAATCGTTGGTTTCAAATTTATCCCTACCTGAATCCTGTTGCCACCGCAGCAAGGGACTTTGAATCGTGCCGTTGATGTTATACATGGGCATCATCGGAGCAAAAGTAATCACCTCCCCCATCATGTGCTCCCTTCCTACAGTAGTCTGTCCTACCGGGTAATCAGCTAATCCTTTGGCATATTTAATACCCGTTTTGACATTCAACCAATCCGTCACCCGAGAATTCACGTTAGACAGGAAGTTGAATCTCCTATAGTTATCATTCCCGTATTTGTACACCCCATTCTGATCCACAAAACCGCCTGAGAGGTAGTAATTGGTTCTTTCCGTACCCCCCGAGAGGTTGATATGGTGCTTCTGATTAAAAGAAGTGTTGCCAATCAAAATCTGCGGCCAGTCATAATTGGCGTTGCCGTTACGTCTGCCTGCCCAGATGTTGTCAATGGGATTGTCAGGGTCGTATTCATAAGGAAACGTCCCGTTCATAAACCCCCGGATCCGTTCCACCTGTTCATCACTATAGACCGGTGTCAAGCCCGCATTGGCATTAGCTTGGTTATAGGCGGTTGCCCAAGTCAAGGCATCTACAAAGCTGGCTACGCCTATAGGCGAATTCATAGAGAAATTATTGTTGTATTCGACGCTTACTTTTCCTTGTTGCCCCTTTTTTGTCGTGATAAGCACCACGCCAAACGGCGCTCTAGACCCATATATAGCAGAAGCTGACGCATCTTTAAGGACAGACACGCTTTCTACCGACTCCGGATCAACGTTGTTAATATTGACCTCTACCCCATCCACCAATATTAAAGGAGAGGCGTTCGCATTGATAGATCCTAACCCTCTAATATTCCAGGAAGATGTAGAGCCAGGCTCACCGCCCCTCATCCCCATGGTGATGTTGAGGTTGGGCGAGGCTCCTTTCATGAGGTCCCCCATATTTACGGCAGGCCTGTTCCTGATTTCATCTCCTGAAATGGCATCCACCGAACCAGTCAACGTCATCTTTTTCTGGGTGCCGTAACCTACCACGACAACTTCGTCCAAGGAGGCCATGTCTTCACGGAGTACGACATCAACTACTTTATTCCCTCCTATGGGCATCTCCAACGTCTCAAATCCGATAAAAGAAAAAACCAGTATAGCCCCTTCTGGTACGGTCAGCCGATAGCCACCGTCCAGATCAGTTGCAGTACCCATATTGGTACCTTTGACCGACACCGTCACCCCTGGAAGAGCTTCCCCGTTACCGTCCTGCACAGTCCCAGAAATGGTGATATTCGCCATCTGTTGATAAAGCGGCAACTCAAAACTTGAGTCAAAACCTGCTTTGGCTGCGGACGTGTATGCGATAGGATGAGCGGAAAAGAACGCCGCTGCAAGTAATCCCACTCCGCACTGGGTTTTCACCCGACAATAAAAAGGTAATCGTTTTTTCATAGTACTTGGGTTTTTGATATTGATACTTTTCACCTTACCATTTCTTGATCAGCATGTAAAGGAAGTAACATGGAAGATTTACGGTAGTGGGTACGTACACAGCATTAAGAAAGCGGTTTGCCGTTTTCGATGGCAATATCACGATGATCTATATTAAGAATTTTTATTCGTTTTCTAAAGAAGTTAATCAAAAAGCTGCGGTTGTAAGAGAGGTACACGGCCCCTCAATAATCGGGATTTGCTAGGAAACTGGAAAAGAGAGATATTCTTCCAGTGACAGCAAGAATTAGTGATAAATCTTAAATTGTCAGCAGGTAGCCGCAATGGTACCTGCTGACGAAAGAACAGACATTGTAGATGTTAATGGCTAAGGCACCACGATGACCTTCCCTGCATTATGGATGACCTGTTTGTAGTCAGCCGTCTGATAGCCATGATTCGTAACTACAACGGTCACGTCAAACTCCCCGGCGCTTTTGTAGGTATAAGAGGTGTACCATCCTGTTTCACCCAGTGCCGTTTTAAATCCTCGGGCCTTCACCAAGCCATAATCAGAATGATAATCGCTCACGATGAGTACGGGATTTCCAAACATATCTACCGAATCGGTTTCAGAATTCTTCTTTTTCATAATTCTTCTCTCTCCACCCGGCCATACCGTTGCAATATCCGCATCTGTTTCCACCACGAACCTGAAAGCCTTATTGACCGTAGGCTGCGTAATGATAGAATCATTTCCTGCAATATCTGTCATATACATTTTCACCGCATCCACTGTGGGCGTCGGCACGATATCTTCCTCCAGGCAAGAGAGGAAAATGAAGGGAGTAAGTAGTCCCAAAATCGTAGAATATTTAATCTTTTTCATATTTCGTTTCTAAAGTCAGACCATTAAACGCGTTACGAGCACAATCAATTAATAACCAGGGTTCTGAAGCAGCGTTGCGTCCTTCTCTATTTCCCCTACGGGAATGGGAAGAAGTAACTGATACTCCTCAATGGGCTCCGTAGTGAAAATCCGGTCATCGAACACCACCGGCGTCATTAACGCCCATGATATTTTCTCGATAGCCTTACCCGTTCTTACAAGGTCAAAAAACCTATGACCCTCAAAAGCCAACTCCAATCGTCTTTCGTGAAGAATTCTATCAATATCTAGCTGATCGACCGTCAAGCCTTTCAAGCCAGCTCTTTCTCTCACCATATTGAAGTACTCCAGGCCTTCGGAAGCCTGGTTAATTCCTACCAAGGCCTCGCCATACATCAAAAGCGCGTCCGCATACCGCGTAATCATGTAGTTGTTATCAGTTCCGGTTATATTGTATTGTGCCAAGGTACTCTTTTCTGGAGTGAACTTTTTGGGCCAAGGCTGTAGCTCAGGGCTCCCTCCGATCAATATCCCCGAATCCAATGTAGCATTGTACCTCGTCCAGTCCGGATCACTGATCCAGTCATCTTCCGCGGCATAAGCCTCCATCAGATTAAACATCACTACTGGCCCACCGCCCGTGGAAACGCCATAACGGTAGCCATTTTCGTTGGTCATCCACCTGAACAAAAAGCTGGGCTGACCTGCCGTCGCGTTGTAATTAACTTCAAAGATAGACTCTGCATTAAACTTATTTTCCGCCTTATGGATCTCACTAAAGTCCGAAAGCAAAGAATAATTGCCTGCTTCCTTATCCACTACCAAGCGTTTTAACGTAGCGGCTGCTTTGGCGTGATCGCCTATCGTAAGATAAACCTTTCCAAGCATGGCCATGGCTGCACCTTTGCTGGCTCTGGCTTCCTCTCCTTGTAGATCCGAATCCCCTCTTTTGAAGCAGTTGTCGATCGCGAACTCAAAGTCCGGTATGATCACTGAATTGTAAATCTCATTGACGGAGGTTCGTCCAATACCAATGGCTGAAGAGGGATCATTTAAACGTTCAACTACCTTCGGAACGTCGCCATACAGTCTGACTAGGTTGAAGTAGGCCAAGGCCCTGAGGAAGCGGGCTTCTCCTTTATACGCGTTGAGCAAGTTTTGCTCACTAGCGTTCAACGCCGGGTATTTGTCGATGATATCAATGATGTTGTTAGCATTGACTATCATCTTATAATAGTTCTGCCAAAAGGATGGCCGAGAGTTACTGCTTGTTTTTTTAAACAAGTAGTCGACGCTTTGCCATAAAACATCTTTGGCGTCATCTGAGGCGATTTCTAGATACTGGGGCAATTGATTATGGGCATAAATGGCCTGTAATGGGGCGTAGCACGCCACCAGCCCTGCCTTGATCTCTGCCGGATTATTGTAGAAAGCTTCCGTGGATAGGGTATCTTCCGGCTGCCTGTCGAGGAAGTCTTCCGAACAGGAAAACAGCATTGTGATAAGTATAAAAGAGAATATCTTTTTCATAGTGATGTTCAGGTTTACAAGGACAAATTGATTCCCAACGAGAAGGTTCTGGCCAAAGGATATGCACCGCGGTCGATCCCTTGGGACAGTGCGGAATCTCCCTGATAGTTAACCTCTGGGTTGTATCCCGGATACTTCGTGAAGAACAGGGCATTTTGAATACTTAGGAAAAGCCGAAGGTTGGATATGTTTGCTCTACTCGCAATCTGATTGGGTAGAGTATAACCCAATACCACGTTTTGAATATTTACATAAGTTCCTTTGTACAACAGGCTCCCCGCTACACTAGCCCCGTCAGCGGATTTCCTAATGGGTGTTGCGTACTTGGCATCCGTTCTATACGGCGTCCAGTAATTGTTATAATACTCAGTAGTCATACTTCTTCTTCCTCCGCCTCTTCCTAGCATGCTCTCGAATTCAACCATGGACAGGTCACCCCCGTGGACGCCATTTACATGGATAGATAAGTCGAAGTTGCTATATTCGAAGTTGTTCGTCATGCCCCAGACAAAATCCGGATTATTTTGGCCGATGACGGTCTGGTCACTAGCGTCCAAAATTCCGTCACCGTTGACATCCGCCGCTTTAGGGGTACCTGGGTTAGAACGCATGCTCCACAAGGCCTGATGGGCATTAAATATGGGTGAGGTTTTAACATCTTGCCAGTCATCAAAGGCCCCTAGGTTGTGGTAACCCCAGATCCCAGCCAAAGGTCTACCCTCCGTAGTATATCCGTTGTTGTTGATAATCGGCCTCTTGTCCTTTCCAATATCCAACACCCTGTTCCTATAGTAGGATAAATTGGCACTCGTGGTCCAATTGAATTTACCGGTCATATTCCTGGTGGTGATGGAATATTCAAACCCTCTATTTCTCATTGATCCAACATTGGCCATATAAGAACCGAAACCAGTTATAATAGGAAGCGGCATATTGAACAGCATATTCTCGGTCTGGCGATAGAAATAATCCACACTCAGCATCACCCGACTATCAAGTAGCTCTACATCAGTGCCGAGTCCGTAATCTGTTGTCTCTTCCCATCCAAGCGAAGGATTGGCTACTTTACCATCTACATAAGATGGCGCAATCGTGGACCCTGCTCCTAACACATATGCACCGGAATTTAGGGTACTAAGTGCCAAGTAGTTGCTGATTCCCGCATTCCCAATAATTCCCCATCCACCTCTGATTTTCAAGTCGTTGACGTAAGCTCGCAGAGGCTCGAAAAAATTCTCGTCCGATGCACGCCAGGCGACAGAAAAGGAAGGAAACACGCCCCACTTATTGTCTTTACCAAATTTAGAAGAGCCATCTCTTCTTATACTTCCGGTCACATAATATTTACTCGCATAGTCATACATCACCCTGGCGAAGCTCCCGATCATAGACTCGCTGGACCTATTGGTACGGGCGTCATTCTGTGCATCCACTATCGTGACTCCTTGATTCAACGTCGGCAGAAGATCGGTTGGGTAGTCGTATTTGTTGATATATGTGCTTTTATAAATGGCTTCATCCACAGAATATCCAATCATGACGTTCACCGAATGCTTTTCAAACTTACGGGAGTAAGTCAGGAAGTTCTGGGAATTCCAAAAGAACTCAGAAGACACCTGGTTGATTCCCCTGGAGCGGGAGAAAGGCTGTTCAGTAGTAGGAATATAGCTGGGCAGAAAATAATCTCGTTCCCAGAAGCGAATTTGCGTATGAAGCTCAGAGCGGAAGGTCAAGTCCTTCATCAACTTAATCTCTCCATATAAGGTAGCTAAATTCTTGGTTGTTTTGCGTTTGTCCTGAATTTTGAAGGTCATTAGCGGGTTCACCGCAAAGTCTAAATTCCAGAACCATGGATTCTCATAAGTAGACTCGGTCCCATAATAATAAGGCACTCCATTCTCATCCGCGGGTGCCCATATGGGTGGCAGCGCCAAGGCATTGTAGAAGGGGTTGCTGCTCGCCCCACCCTCCGTATTGGACAAGACATCAGTATTTTCAATGGAAGGGGCCAACATCAATCCCGTTTTCAACCACTCATTCATCTTCATGTCAACGTTCGCACGAAAGGAAAACCGTTCATAACCCGAGGATTTGATAATCCCTTCCTGATTAAAATATCCTCCCGAGATCCGATAAGTCACATTTTCTGTCCCTCCGGAGGCAGAAAGCTGGATATCATTAACTTTACCAACTTGGCTGATCACGTCCTGCCAATCCGTATTATGCGGGCTGTTTTTGGTAGTATCGGTCACGGTGATCCAACGGTAGAACATTTCGTACGGATCCTGCATACCTTCTTTGTACTGGGTAAAGTTCTTCCAGTTGAAGATTCGGGTTTCATCAGAGTCGGTCCATTGCCATAAAGGAGCTTCTGGATCATTGGTGCCGAAGTTGGGGTCCTCAATAACATAGGCCGCTGCTCGGGAATCATCCATCATCTGGAGAAACTGATCCCGGTCGAGCACCTCTACTTTATTCAGCATCGACTGCACCCCAGAGGATACATTTACTGAGATGGTAGGCTTGCCCGATTTACCCTTCTTCGTAGTCACCAATATGACACCGTTTGCGGCCTGGGTACCGTAAATGGCACTGGAAGATGCATCCTTCAACACCTCTATGGATTCAATGTCCGCCGGGTTAATAGAGTTCAGCGGGTTCTCTGTCTTGTTATAGCCATCTTTAATGGGGAAACCATCTATGACGATCAAGGGGCTGTTGCTCGCATTGATTGAACTTACCCCTCGGATTACAATATTAGAACCACCCCCCGGCGCAGTATTGTTGTTGGTTATTCTTACACCGGCCATCTTCCCTTGAATGGATTGGGCAAAGTTGGTGGACGGTCGGTCTTTTAAATCATCGGAGGAGACCGAGGCAATGGACGTTGAAATATCTCTTCTTTCTTGGGTACCGTAGCCGATGACAACTACCTCATCCAAAGACGCCATATCCTCATTTAAGGTAATATTAATAACACTTCTCCCTCCTATCTGCACTACCTGCCGTTCAAATCCTATGAAGGAAAACACCAAGGTGCCCCCCTCGGGAACCACAATAGAGTAGTTACCATCAATATCGGTTACCGTACCAGTAGTAGTTCCCGGCACGGACACCGTTACACCAGGCAGAGGCGCGCCACTTTTGTCGGCCACTAAGCCGGTAACCGTTACGTCAACACTTTGTTGATAGGCGAATAAAGTGCCGAAGAGTTTGTGAGGATCCACACGAGGAGATGCCGCCGAGAAGCCCGGTGTAACCAGCATTCCCATCATTATCATGCCTAAGGAGCAGCTGCTTGTCCTGTAGCAAAAGAGGGGTAATCGTTTTTTCATATTATTTGGATTTATTGTTGAATGTTGCGCAGGATCATTAATATGGGCCAGTCAATAGCGATCGAACCACCGAGGGTACGTACCCAACTGAGTGCGAACAATATTTCATCACTCAGCCGGTTACCCCCAATTAAATTGCTACGCAACGATCAATAATAAGGATTATTTTCCTATTCGTAAAGAAAAATAAATAAAATCATGAACAAAAAAATTACACACCTCAGGAAGGACATGGCAAGTACAGGCACCTACTGAAAACGTACCTTCCCGGGCAAGGCTTTCCATACCAACCTTGACACGCATACAAACCATCATTGCCACAGCTCCGCTTCTGCTTCGGATCAGGGAGTGAAAATGTGCCTTACCCTTCCTCTTCTTCTAAACGTCGGTAGGCTAAAATACCTCCAAGCAAGTTACGGACCTTTTTATATCCTTTTGTTTCCAAAAACGCTTTTGCATTGCCGCTTCGTGCGCCGGATCTACAGTGGACGATGATTTCCTGGTTTTTGAAATCCTCAATTTGTTTCAGCTGATGCGGCAATTGCCCTAGTGGAATATTCAAGGCGCCAAGGTTATCTTCTTCGTACTCCCACTCTTCCCTCACATCCAAGAAGACAAGTTCTTCTTTATTATCCAATCGTTCCTTTAATTCTTCTACTGTAATATCTTCCATAATTATTTTACTAAGATTCTTATTGAATTGGGTTTGCTATTGGTCCAGGTGCGTACTACATAGACACCTTTTTCTCTCCCGGTAAAATTAAGGATTTTACCTCTTTCGAAGGAGTCCACCGCTACATTTATTTGCCTGCCGTAGGCGTCAAAGACCTTAATCTCGTCAACCTGCCCTTCCACAAAAAGCCTTTCCAATACGGGGTTGGGGTACACGATAATTTCTGCGTTGGCATCGTCATCGATCGGCGGAACAGGGGCTGTCAGGCTAAAGTGAGGCCGCATCAACAAGCTTCCACTTACTTCCCCATTTTGCTGCCAAGCGCCTGTGACATTAAAAAAGACTTCATCACCTGTATCGTTGGATTTGTCCAATCCGACGTGAATAAAATCATTTGTAAACTGAGCAAAACCAATGTAAAAGGTATCAGCCACAGAAAGAGTGGTATCTAAGGAAAAATAAGAGAATTCGTCAAGCCGCTCCTTTTCCGGGATTAATATTTCTTTTCGATATATGGGTCCCTCCTCCAAATCTCTCCAAACCATTAACTCCAAAGGAGATCCTGCCTGGGAAAAATTGACAAAGTTGACACTCATACCTTTGAGATAGGCCGTCTCAGAAACCTCATACCTCAACGCCAGCATCCCTGATCTTTGGTTGATACCTGCTGCATAATCCACCATCCCGTTATCATAGGCCATAAAATCCCTCAGTGCCAGTGTATGGTAAGCTGTATCATTGACTCTATAATCAACCAGTTCCGAATACAGCGTATCCTTACCCGAAATTCCCTCTATCAAAAAACGGTCACCAGTCGTTAAATAAACCACCGCCTCTAAATCAACTTCCTCAGTCAGCTCAAGATCGAGTTCTTTGAGCGCAATACTGCTAAAATCCCGCCTTTCCAAGGCTTGGGGGACTGGATTAAAAGGCGTCTGTGAATGAATCTGCCGCAATACCTCCCGGCTGGCTTTATTGCGGAGCAAGATGGAGTATTCCATCGCTCGAAATCTTCCTGATAAATTCTTAAACTGGCTCTGGATAGCGCTTAAATGAGTTAGCTTGGCCGTGTTCCATTCCCAAAAAGGCAAGGCACTGTATTTTCCCAACACACTGGTGGGGCTCTTAGTTAATGCCCTATCCTCATAGTTCACATCGAAGACACTTCTGCCTTTGTTGAGGTAGATATAATCCAGTATCCAACTATCGAACGCCCCTGAAAGCCGGCCTTTATGGAGAAAACGAAAGCGAAATTGACTATGAAAAAACGAATCTCTGACCCGAATCATCTCATGGCTGAAGGTCTCCCGTGTATTCATATCACCGCCACTTACATTCCAGACCAGCTCCCATTCCCCATCCTTATCTAGAAAATAAAGTTCCAGTTGATCCTGCTCGTCAGGCATTTCCGCTAAGCCACCTGCTTGCCAAAAAAAACTTAGGTAAAGCGAGTCAGCATCTTGATACGGTGACAAGTCAATCTCCTGAGAAGCAAGCTGATCGCCTTCCCCGTGCTCCAATGCACCAGCGGAATAAGGTTTCCCCTGCGCATCCACCCCGTCCAGGTACACGACCCCGAGACTCGGAGGATCAATCCCGATGGACTGGGACACAACGGCGCCGTTGTTCTGCCACTTCAATTCATCAATTTTTCCGGAAGAAAAATCTTCCCAGAACGGAATCGGAAGGGGCTCGGCCAGAACCTTTAAATGTGCACTTTCCACTGTAGCCTTATCTATCTTACTCACCGGCAGTTGGCTAAATTGTGCCTTGACCCCATCTACCCATATAAGAGACAGAAAAGCAGTAAGAACAAAATTACGCGATACAGCGGTCCTACACATCTTAGAAATCGGTTACATCACCCAATTCAGAAATCCAGAGATCGATAACCTCACCTGTCTTCGCACTGACGCCCGGGGGAGGTAGCTGCTGTACAATGATACCTTTGGGCACGGTATCCGTCGGGACATAAGTGACATTTCCCATTCTCAATCCCGAACCGACTACCAAGAATTCGGCTTCACCTTCGTCCATTCCCAGGAGATTAGGGATATCAAGGGTTTGGTTGCCCAAGCCATCACCTACCACAAAGTCAATCTGGGAACCTTTAGCAATTTCCATCCCTTCCTTAATGTCCCGTCCTCTGTACTTCTGTTCCAACACTACATTACGCCCAATGTCCGGTACGTAAATGATCTCACCTCTTACCAATCCGTAATTGGCCAAAATCTCCTGAGCATTCTTTAAAGGCGTGTTCACCAAATTAGGCATAATCACCAGGGGAGGATTGGCGGCATTTAACGTAACATAGATCTTCCTGTTCTGTTTTACCTTGGCGCCCGGTTTGGGATTTTGTTTTAATACCTGCAAGGGGGGTATGTCCGCTTGGAACCCACTATCCGGCGTCACTTTCAACACCAAATCCCTTTCATTCAGGTACTTCTCTAACTCCTGATGATGGAATCCGCCTAGATCAGGTACGGTAACGGTCTCTCCATGATTGGTGTAATTGGGTAAATAGACTTTGAAAAAAACGAAAAGCAGGACGAATAATATCCCCACAATCATCAAAACATGAACACCAATTTTTTTAAATCCTTGTTTAACTTCATTCATTTACCCTGTGCTTGATTTTGTTTCAAAACATAAATTTATGACAAAAACCTTATTATCCACTATTTCATTTAACGTGCCAAAAGCAGCAAGCGACATAGCTACTGGATTATTAACCTTTTTGTGGACAATATCCCGTCCCCTGTGATTTTCACGATAAACACGCCTTTTGAAAACAGCGCAGTGCTAAAGGTATAGGTTTGGTTTAACGTTCGGGGATAGACGACATCGTGAACCACCTTTCCTGATGTACTAATGATCTGGATATTGACATCCTCATAGTCTGCTAGATTGAAGGCAACGCTGAACAGGTCAAAAGCAGGATTGGGGTAGATCACCGTATTCCCCAATTCCGGATGTACAGGCTCGGGATTAGCAGAAAGGAAAAGTTCAATGTCATCTAAATAAATAGGAAGGCTCCTTCCATCCTGGTACTCGACTTTAAAAGCAATCCTTACCTTATCATTGCCTTCGCCTGTAAACCTCGAAAGATCAATAAACTGGCGAGTGAAATCTTCACGGTTACTGATCATCGCGCCCTCAGCCGTGTTGATCTCTGCATTTTCCTTTCTCCATAGCTCTTCATAAGAATTACCGCCATTCACACTCACCATTACACTTAATGAAGTGTGATCTGTCGCCCGGAAGCCTGCGCCTCCCCACTTGAAGAAAATACTAGCTTGCGGGGTATTACTCAAGTCAATTAGCGGAGAGCCTAGCCAATAGCTGTTTCCCCTGTTAGCATTGCTTAAAGAAGCAAGCCGATTCTCCCCTTCCGCCGGCAACGTATGGAGCTGCCAAGCAACTTTTCCGCTTTCCGGGTTTATAGTTAACCAAGGTTCCAAACCAGCGGGGTCATCAAAATTTTGCCTCCAAGGAACCGTGATCGTCGAATCGTTTTGGATATAATGCCAAGTCAAAGTACTCGTATTCCCGGGGTTTTGGTCGTAGTTGGGGTTTAAAACGGAGTATGCTATCTCGGCAGTTCCCGGGCTCAGGCCCACCTGGAGATCAAAGCTAGCCGACTCGCCAGGATGTAGCGTTTCGTCTTCCACCAAGAAATTCTGCGACCTGCCGTTAGTGACCTCCCGCCGGATCACAAACTCCGATATAGGAAGATTCCCAGTATTGGTAATCTCCAAGACTTCCTCGGTCCCGCTTCCGTCATTGATAGGGCCTGGCTGAATCACCCGATTGATTTCAGCATGATACCGGTAAGCTTCCTGTGTAAGGATTTCAACATCTTTTATAAATAGGTTGTTGCCGAAACCGTTTACGGCAACAAAAGCGATTCGGATCTCGCCCAGCTCAGCATAGCGGCTTAGATTGACCAGTTCAGTTCTGAATTGCTGTTCCGAATTGGGGAAAAATTCATCTGATGTGAGCTCGGCAGTTTGTAAAGACTGGCCGGTTTTGTAATAAGGAGCATCCAGCAATTCAAAAGTATTCCCGCAATCCGTTGAAACCGCCACCAGTAAAGACTCTTGGAAGTCGGTGTTGGGATACGCTGCATAAGCCAATTCAAATTTTAATTGTGCGTTGGGAACATCCGCAAGGTTAATGATCGGAGAGATCAAATAATCCAGCTCGCCTTGGGTTTCATAATTGTAACCATTCAGGTAAAACAGGGCTTGCTGCTGCCCGTCGATATTGGCTGCCACGTCATTCCAGGTGATTCCGTTGTCCGAATTCTTTCGCACCCACAAGCGTGAAAAATCACTTCCTGTTAACTCATAGGGCAACTCAATCCTTGGCTGAACCCGCGGACTTGATGTCAGGAAATTATCAGAGGGATCGGGATCCGTAGTACCATTAACGGACGTGATTTCTACACGGAATTCGTTCGCTGTGGAAGTCGGCAGGGAAATCGGGTTAAAGGTCAGCTTCAACTCAGCACCTGGTGCTATATTCAGGCTGAAGTTTCTGCTTTGTAATACTTTTCCGTTTAGGGATAGGACGATGGTGGCCGAAGTGACGGGATTATTTCCAGCGTTGAGAACGGTGATTTCCGGCACAACATCTCCTGTGCAAGAGAAGTCCTGCGGATTATTGATTGTAAGAAGTGACAAATTATTTGGTGAAAGCACGGGATCTTGCGTGGCGCGTCCATTGACCAATGAAGCCCTGCGCGGACTGAAATTCAACACCACGTCCATTCTCTCCACCTGCCCGAAGGTGAATAAATTCATACAGCGATCTGGCGTGTAGTCCATGAAATTCTCATTCATGTCTCTGGAATCGCAGGTGTATCTTGGGGCTACAGGACAGCTGTTGTTGGACATGGATTGATTTGGGGTATCATCCACAAAGTCATCCACCTCGCAGCCCCCATCCCCCCAAATATGGCGCAAGCCAAAATAATGGCCAATCTCATGGGTGGCCGTCCGGCCAGCCGAACTGCTGGAGGCATTACCTCCACTGCCAAACATGCGATAGTCAATAGTAACCCCATCAGTTTCCCGGGTGTTAGGTGGGAAGTCCAATCCGGGTAGCTCGGAAATAGGAAAAGAGGCGTAACCCAGATAGGGCGCCTGCAGTGGCACGACCCAAATATTCATATATTCCTCCGGGGGCCACAATGCCAACTGCCCGATCAATGCATCGTCATCCGGTGTATACACGCTCTTGGAACCCGCTAACCTGTTGACCCCGTTGGTGGGCAAACCATTTGGATCCTGTTTTGCTAAGACGAACTCTATATTGGCAGCAGCTGCTACCTCCACAAATTCATCAGCGGTATTGGTCGCATCCGGATTCTGGCGGGAGTAATCTTGGTTGAGTATATCTATTTGGGCTTGTATTTGCGAAAAAGGAATGTTGGCGCCTTGCCCGACAGGCGTTCCGTTATGGATAACATGGACAACCACCGGAATCTGCCTTTTCCCATCAGCCTGAGTCCGAAACCTGTACGGGCTTCTTTGCATTTCCCTTTTCCTTTCCTGTAGCCACACTTCGAAATATTCACGGCTACCGTAGATACCCAGTTGGTCGACCTGTTTCTGCTCAATATACGTAGCAGCACATTTTTCAAAAAATTGCACATCACCCGGTACAGCATTGATTTGCTGGGCCCCAGCAATGTTAGCCCAAAAACCAAAGAAAAAGGATAAGACGAATCTTATCCTATAATTTAAAAATATGCTTTCCATATATGAATGTCCAATTAG
>Ga0079224_100005099_pt1 | contig 17188 bp, 13 predicted proteins | sample Stecom2015_FD_80414 | JGI IMG/M metagenome (GOLD analysis project Ga0079224, IMG submission 80414) | Agricultural soil microbial communities from Utah to study Nitrogen management - Steer compost 2015 | ecosystem: Environmental > Terrestrial > Soil > Agricultural land | place: USA: Utah... | reverse complement strand
GGACCTCGTGCGCGCCGAGCTGGTGCGCGAGGCGGTGCGCCTCGTCGGCCTGCTGATCGCGATGCCGGTCACCGCGCTGCCGAAGGTGCACGCGCTGCGGGCGCTCATGGCGTTCCAGGCGGCGCGCCTGCCGGCGCGCACCGGCCCCGACGGCGAGCCTGCGACGCTGGTCGAGCAGGACCGCGGGCGCTGGGACCGCGCCGAGCTGGCCGCGGCCTGGTTCCACTTCGATCGCTCGATGGCCGGCGGCGAGGTGACCGCCTACCACCTGGAAGCGGCGATCGCGTCGTGCCACGCGGCCGCGCCGACCTACGCGGCGACCGACTGGCCGAGGATCCTGCGCCACTACGACGCGCTGCTCCGGCTCGCCGACTCGCCGGTCGTCCGGCTGAACCGCGCGGTCGCGGTCGCCAAGGTGCACGGCCCGCGGGCCGGGCTCGCCGAGCTGCACGGCCTGGACCGCAAGCTGCCCGCATATTGGCTGCTGCCCGCGACCCGCGCGCAGCTCCAGTGGGCGGCGGGCGACCGTGCGGCGGCGCTGGTGGCGTTCGACGCGGCGCTCGCGTGTCCGTGCTCGGCGCCGCAGCGGCAGTTCCTCGTGCGGCGCCGCGCGGCGTGCGCGGCCGGCGACCCGCCGCCCGACTACTGATCCGTGTCCCACGCCGAGACGCGCCGGCGCAAAGCAGGCAAAGTCGAGCGCCGCGCGCGCGCCCCCCGGCAGGTAGGCTCATGCGCTTCCGTCGTGCGTGCGTCCGCGCGCGCACCGCACTTCGCCAGAGCTGCTTCGTGACCTTCACCTCCGACACCCTGGCCGCCGACGCGGGCGGCCGTCGCGCCGTCGGCGCGGGCCTGTTCCTGCTTTCCACCGCGCTGCTGACCCTCGAGATCCTGCAGACGCGGCTGCTCGCCTACTGCTTCGCGCCGCTCCTGATCTACACCGCGATCGGGCTCGCCCTGCTGGGGCTCGGCGCCGCGGCGAGCGCCCTGACCCTGTGGCAGGGCTGGCGGCGCTGGCGGCTCGGCACGATCGGCGCCTTCGGCGCGGGGGCGTTCGCGGCCAGCGCGATCGCGGCGCACCGCGTGCTCGCCAAGTTCTCGCCGCAGATCATCGACCTGGCCGACATCACGATGCCGGGGCTCCTGCGCGCCGACCTGATCGCGGTGTGCGCGGCGCTGTCGGTGCCGTATTTCTTCGCCGGCCTCGCGATCACCGCCTGCCTCGCGAGCAGCCGGCGGGAGGTGCACGGCGCCTACTTCCTCAACTTGCTCGGCTCGGCCGCGGGCTGCTTCGGCGTCGCAGTGCTCCTGCAGCCGCTCGGCGCGCCCGTGTTGCTCGGCGCGGTCGCCGCGTTCGCGGCGCTCGCCGGCCTCGTGTTCCTGCGCGACGGTGCCCACCCGATCGCCGGCGCCGCCGCGGGCGCCGGGTTGATGCTCGCGCTCACGGCGGTGTGGCGGCCGCACATGTTCTTCCCGTTCCGCCCCGACCCGAGCGGCCAGCTCGCCGTGCTGCAGGCGCAGTGGAACGAGGCGCCGGGTCGGCCGCAGTACTACACGGTGTGGGAGTCGTGGGACGTCACCGGCCACGTCGGCTTCCACGAGTTGCCGGACGTGCCGGCGCTGGTGCCCGAGCCGGTGCGCTGTCTGTGGTACGCGCAGGACGGCAGCGCGGGCTCGGTCGTGTTCGGGGTCAACGACAACCCGGCGGTGATCGGACCGTTCTTCGCGCGCACGATCTACGGCGCGGCGCACGAGGCGCGCGGGCAGGGCGGCGCGCGCGTGCTGGTGATCGGGCTCGGCGGCGGCCCGGACGTGATGTGCGCACACCACTACGGCGCCGCGCACGTCACCGGCGTCGACATCAACGGCAGCGCGATTGCCGCGCTGCGCGGGCCGCTGCGCGAGTTCGCGGGCAACCCGTACGACCGCGACAACGTCGTGACGGTCCGCATGGACGGACGCAGCTTCGTGCGCTCGTCGCGCGACTCGTTCGACCTGATCGTCATGTCCGGCGCCGACACCAAGTCGGTGCACGCCGCCGGCTCGCTCGCGATCAGCGAGAACAACCTCTACACCGTCGAGGCGTTCTGCGACTACCTCGCACGTCTGACCGACGACGGGTTGCTCGCGGTCTCGCGCTTCGGCCGCTACGACCGGTTGAAGCTCACTTCGATCGCGATCGCCGCGCTGCGGCGCGCCGGTGCCGAGCACCCCGACCGGCACTTCGCCGTGCTGGAGCAGGGCGCGTGGACCACGCTGCTGGTCGGCAAGCAACCGATCGCTGCGGAACGGATCGACCGCCTGCGCGCCTGGCTCGCCGGCATCCCGGAGGAGACCGGGATCTTCATCCCGCACCTGGATCCGATCGGCTTCGGGTTCGGCACCAGACCGGTGCTGCTGTGGCCGCAAGGCGAGCAGGAGCCGCCGAGCGACGTCGCGCCGTTGCTCGCGGCCGCGGCCACGGGGACCGAGCACGAGTACCTCGCGGCGCGGCCGCTGAACCTCGACCCGACGACCGACGACCGGCCGTTCTTCTTCGACCAGCAGAAGCGCGCCGACGTGCTGCGCTCGCCGAAGGGCGCGTACCGCGTCCTCGGCAAGCTGCTCCTCGTGCTCGCCGGGCTCGCACTGGTGTTCATCGTGCTGCCCGTTCCCGTGCTCCGGCGCACGGCGCCCGACGCCGGTCTGCTGCGCAGCCTGGCGTACTTCAGCGCGCTCGGCTTCGGCTTCATGCTCCTCGAGATTGGGCTGATGCAGAAGCTGTCGCTGTTCCTCGGCCACCAGAGCTACGCGATCACCGTCGTGCTCGCGAGCCTGCTGCTCGGCGCTGGGCTCGGCAGCGCGACCGCGGGAGCACTCGGCCTCGGCCGCGGGATCGTGCGCTTCGTCGCCATCCCCCTGCTGATCGCGGCGGGCGCGGCGCTGTGGTGGGCGCTCGACCGGTACGGCGCCGAGTACGCCGCGTGGCCGCTCAGCCAGCGCGTCGCCTTGACCGGCCTGTCGCTGCTGCCGCTCGGGTTCCTGCTCGGCATGCCGTTTCCGACCGCGTTGTCGCTCTCACCGCGGTCGGTGCTCCCGTGGGGTATCGCCGCGAACGGCTTCATGTCGGTGCTCGGCGCGTCGGCCGCGCTGCCGATGGCGATGCTGGTCGGCTACCGCGCGATGCTGATCGCGGCGGGCGCGTGCTACCTGGTCGCGCTGCTCGTGTTCCCGCGCCCCGCGCCGCCGGTCGCGGACGTCGTCGAGTTCGACGACTGACGCGCGCGGGTCGGCTCAGCGCTTGCCGTCGGGGAGCTGCGCCTGCGTGCGCAGCCATGCGACGAACGGCTTGTCCATCGACTCGATGCTCCGGCCGAACGCCTTGTCGAAGGCCGAGCTGCTGTCGCCCTTCTTCTCGCGCATCGCGACGTACACGTAGCGCATCGCCCGGCTGCGCGTTCCCTCGTCGGACATCAGGAAGCCGACGAATCCCTCGGCGTACGCCCAGTCGAGGTCCTTCGTGCTGGTGACCGAGTCGTAGTAGTCGTCGTCGACGTTGCGGCCGAGCAGGTTCGGCAGCGGATAACGGTTGCTGCCGAGCAGCAGGCGTGCGCGCTCGGGGGCGAACGAGGGCGCGCGCGGCGCGGCGCGGCCGGGCGGGCCGTCGAGCTGCGACTCGACCCACTGGCCGAAGCCGATCTCGAACCAGTCGACGAGGCGATGCTCGGGCGAGGGCGCGGTGAAGTCGATCGCGACGCAGCGGTTGAGCAGCGCTTCGGTGCCGGTCCGGAACAGGCTCGCGGGACGCTCGGCCGCGCCGGCGAAGAACGAGTAGATCCCCTCGTCCGTGCCGGGCGGGCTGTAGTACGGGATGCGCAGCTCGGTCCACGACGGCATCGCGTCCGCGTTCCGCCAAACGAGGACCGGCACCGGCCGCAGCACCTCGTACGCGTCGAGGTCGTTGCCGAAGCGGTCGAAGAAGAACAGGTACAGGCGCTCCAGGTCGAGCAGCGCGTCGACCGCGCGGCGGACGCCTGCATCCGTCTTGATCCACCAGTGCTCGGATCGCAGCTCGAACGGGTGCCCGATGTCGGCGACGTACGCGTCGAACGCCGCGCGCGGCATGAACCGGTCGCCGCGCCGCCACAACCATTCGCTGCCCCGGCGGCGGTGGCCGAGGAGCTGGTGGGACTCCGCGTGCTCGGGATCGATGCACAGGATGCGGTAGGCGAACACCTGGGCCATCGCGTGCAGCTGCCGGCTCGCCGCCCACTCGGCCAGGATCCAGAGCCGGTCGGGCTCGTCGGGAACGACCGCGTGCATCTGCAGCAGCTCGCGCAGGCGCATGGTCACGGTGTCGAGCGCGGTGACGTCCTTGCGCGCGACGCGCACGCGCTTGCCGCCCTGCAGGACGAGCAACTCGTCGGGGTGGAAGGGGTTGGCCACGCGGCCGGTGACCGGCTTGCCGCGCGCCACGGTGACGACGTCGCGCAGGTCGTCACGGCGGTCGGGATCGACCGCCTGCCCGACGAGCGCGCAGGAGAAAACCGCGGTCAGGGCGAGGGCGGGCGGGTTCATGCAGGACCGAGCGCGGAACGGCGTGCGCGCGAACGCGCCCGTGCCTGGGATTTGGAGCGGCGTAGCGGTCGCGAACGCGGATGGGTGCTGGAGGTGGAGGAACGCGTCGCCTGGCGTCCCGAGGGGCCTGTCGGGCAGCCGAGCGACTCCCCGCCGGCGGCTCGGCGCACGGCATTGGCACCGCGTGCGTGCTCTCGAGCGCATGACCACGGTGCCTCCGCGGCCGCTCTCTGCGGCAGGTGTCGCGCGGGCGCGTGCGTTCGCCCGGGTGCACGGGACGGAAACGCAGCTCGGGGCCGTGCGCGGCAAGGCGTCCGGAGTGCACCGCGTGCAGCACGCGTGACAAGTGTTCGACGCAGCGCCGTGCGCGGAGCACACGGCACGAAGCCGGGCACACATCGCAAGGGATCATCTTTCCATTGTGGTTCACGGCCGACGGCGTGCGGCCTCTTCGCACACACCTTGCTGGCGGACGTGTGTGTCCGGTTGTGAGGATCGTGGTACGGCAATGTGCGTGAGCAACCGACGCGCCGTTCGTTGCAAGCACCCGCTTTCACCCCGCCCCTTTCACCATCCTTCGTCGCGCCCCGCGCTCGCCGATTTCACTCATGCTCTCCTCATGCGCAACGTCCTCCCCATCGCGAGTCTGGCCGTGCTCGCGAGTCTTTCGACGGCCCAGCAGATCATCGTTCCCGCCGGTCAGAACTTCGCCAACACCGGCTCCTCGACCGCCGTGTTCCGTACCACGGCGTTCCGCTTCCAGATGCAGTACGACGACACCCTGTTCACCGCGGCGGGTGTCACCGCGCCGATCACGATCACGCGGCTGCGCTTCAAGGTCACCGACGGCACACCGCACGCGGGTGGTCAGGTCTACACCGACATCACGGTGCGGTTGGCGCACAACACGCTCGACTTCAGCGCGATGTCGACGACGTTCGCGACCAACCTCGCGGTGCCGGACGGCGGCACGGTCGTGTTCGGGCCGGCGGACCTGACTGTGGGATCGAGCTCGGGCGCGGTGCCGAACGACTGGGCGTTCGACATCCCGCTGACGACGCCGTTCTCCTACGACCCGACGCTGGGCGACCTCGTCGTCGAGGTCGATGCACCGACCGCGCCGTCGCCGGCCAACACCCCGTCCGTCGGGACGAGCCACCTGCCGGCGCACAAGGGCCGTCGGCTTTCCGGCTCCTCCGGCGCAGCGACCGGCACGCTGTCGGACTTCGCCGCGGTCTGCCTCATCGACTTCACCGGACCGGGCGGCTACGGCGACCTGACCGGCGCGCGCGTGCGCTTCTACGGCGCCGCGTGCAACAGCACCGCATCGTCGTTCTACGAGGCGTTCAACTTCGGCGACGTGATGGATCTGTCGAACAGCGGCCTCACGCTGACCCCGGCGGGTCCGGACAACTACACGGTGACCTCCGGCGCCGCGCCGATCCAGACGCCGTCAGCCGCCGCGTCCCTGCTGACCACCGGCGACGACACGACGGTGCCCACCACCCTGCCGTTCACGCTGAACTTCCCGGGCGGGAACACGACGGTGATCTCGCCCTCGGCCAACGGCTACATCTGGCTCGACTCGAGCACGGCGGGCGACTTCTCGCCGAGCGTCAGCGAGTTCCTCAACCTGACGCCGCGCCTCGCGCCGTTCTGGCACGACTTCCACGCCGGCCGCAACGTCGCGACGCACCCGGCGGCGGGGCTGTACTTCGAGTACGACGCCACGACCAACCCGGCCGACCCGGTCGCGCTCGTGACCTGGCAGGACGTCGGCGTGTTCCGCTCCGGCGCCGCATCGCCGACTGCGGGCCACAGCGTCAACAACTTCCAGGTTGCGATCCACGAGAACTCCGGCGTCATCGAGTTCCGCTACGGCGCGGTGCCGGCCGGCCTCGGGGGCATCGGGATCGTCGGCTTCTCGCGCGGCAACATGGCCACCGATCCGATGTCCCGCGACCTCTCGACGGAGCTGCCGTTCACGACGACCGGACCGGACAGCGCGACGGTGCCGCTCGTGCTCGACGTCGACGTCGCGCCGGCGCTCGGCGCGACGATCACGCTGACGACCTCCAACATCCCGGCGAACGCGATCACCACCTTCAACATGCTGAGCGCGGACAGCACCACGGGCGTCGACCTCGCGTTCCTCGGCGCGCCGGGCTGCTGGTCGAGCCTCGACCCCACCGTCGTGATCCTGTCGCTACCGCTCGGCAGCGGCTCGAGCGCGGGCTACTCGCTGACGCTGTCGCCCGAGCCGGTCTTCGTCGGGCTGAAGCTCTACTCGCAGTCCGCGTCGTTCGTGATGGGCGTCAACCCGGCCAGCGTGCTGGCGAGCAACGGCCTGGAGCTGACGATCGGCCATCCGTGACCGCTCCGCGCGGCGGACGCCAGACGCGTCGGCCGGAAGCCGCCGCGCCGCGAAGCAGAAGGGCCGCGGCGCTCGAAGGCGCGCCGTGTGCCGGTCGCGCAGGGGCTACCGACCGCGTGCCGCGCGCTCGGTCGCGAACCTGCGCCCCAGGTCCTTTTTCGACGGGCTGTCAACCGGGGCGCGTCACCGAGCTAGCATCGGACGGGCTCTCGGCCGGCTCCGGCCGGCGTCCGACGCATCTTCCATCCTCACATGTGCACTCCTGTTCAGACTTCCGCGCAGACTTCCACCCAGGCGGCCGCTCCGGCTCCTGCCGTCCGTTCCCTGCCGCGCATCGGCGACAAGGCGCCTGACTTCACCGCGATCACCACGCACGGCGAGATCCGTTTCCGTGAGTGGCAGGGCGACAAGTGGACGCTCCTGTTCTCCCACCCGGCCGACTTCACGCCGGTGTGCTCGACCGAGCTGACCGAGCTCGCCAAGCGGCACAAGGAGTTCGAGTCGCGGAACTTCAAGCTGATCGGCGTCTCGGTCGACTCGATCCACAGCCACCTGGCTTGGGTCGAGAACCTCGCGAAGATCCTCGACACGCGCCTGCCCTACCCGCTGATCGCCGACGTCGACAAGAAGGTCAGCGAGCTCTACGGGATGATCCATCCCGGCGAGTCGTCGACCGTCACCGTGCGGGCGCTCTTCTTCATCGACCCCAAGGCGACGATCCGCGCGATCATCTACTACCCGCTGAACGTGGGCCGCAACGTCGACGAGATCCTGCGCGTGGCCGACGCGCTGCAGACCGCCGACGCGCACAGCGTCGCGTGCCCGGTGAACTGGAAGAAGGGCGACAAGGTGATCGTGCCGCCGCCCAAGACCGAGAAGGAGGTCGAGGCGCGCAACGCACTCAGCAACGTCGAGCGCCTGGACTTCTACCTCGTCAAGAAGTCGCTTTAACGCGCTCCGCGCGTTCGAGGGCGCGCGGCCCGCGCCGCGCGCCTCGCCCTGCGCCCCGCGCGCACCGTGATCGTCAGGGGCTGCTGCCGGGTGTGCGGACGTCCTCGTCGGCGCCGGCCTGCTGCGGAGGCTGGGGCGGATGTCGTGCGGCCAACGTCGCGCGCCGGGCGGAACCTTGCTGTTTCGCGTGCAGAACCGTCCATGCGTCGGGACGCGGTCCTCTCGCCGGCCGGTGTGGCGCGGAATGCGCACGCAGGCGCGCCACCGGCGCGCAGCTCTTTCGAGGGACCGTTGCCGGCACGCGGATGTCGATCGCCGTTGGTGGTAGCGGAAGACCGACGGATCGGAGGGCGGCGGCTGCTACCAGCCGAACTGCACGACCGGCGCGCGGGTGAGGTACACCCGGCCGGCCTCTGGCGCCGGGTCGGTGTCGCCGAGCAACACCGACGTCACCATCGCGACGTCGACCTGCGGAAGACGGCCGGCCAGCGTCAGATCGAGAGCCGGTGACGTCGCGAGGCGCGCCGTCTGGCCCTCGAGCCACACACTCACCGCCTGGATTGCAAGCGGGGCGCCCAACAGCTGCCCGTGGGCCGGCAGCTGGACGACGTGGTTCGCCGCTCCGCCGGAGCCGTGGAATCCGGCAGACACCGGGCGCGTGAGGAGCACGTCGAGCGGCACGTGCAGGGTGCAGCCGGGATATCCGAGGAAGCCGAGGTCCACGGCTGGCATGCGCGCGGGCGCGATCGCCAGGACGCTGGTCGACAGCGGCGCACCGCCAGCGACGAATCGCACCGAGGCACCCGGCACGAGTTGGTCCGCGGCGACGTTGAGGTCATTCCTCCCGTCGCACGCGGTGCCGACGCTGGCTGCCGTGCCGATGATCGGCTCCATGTACTGATCGATCGGCCACCATCGTGTGCGGTTGGCCGCGTCCGGCTGCCCTTCGATGTCGAGCGCGAGCTGGCCGCCGGTGTAGTGGAACGAGGTGCTCAGCGGGATCGTCACCGCGTGCGGCGAGGTCCACGTCGGCTCGTCGCGATGGGTGAGCGCGGGCGACGCGGGCAGGTCGATCATCCCCTGGAACACGGTCACCACGCTGCCGTGGTTGTCGGCGAACATCGGGCTCGTTTGCAGGACCGCCCGCGTCGTCGCGGACATGCGGACCGTGAGCCGTGCGCGTCCGGCACCGAGGGCGCCCGCGAACTGGCCATCGCGCCGGAAACGGATCTCCCGGATCGCGTGTCCGGCCAGCGGGGTCAGCAGGGACGCGCCGTAGATCGCCTGCTGGCGGAAACGCTGGGTGAACCCCGGCACGGCGCCCAGCCCGGTCGCGTCGGTCGATGCGAACGCCGCGGGCAGGGTCCAGCTCTGACCGAGCGCCGACGCCGCGAAGACAACCCAGATGCACAGAGATCGCTGCATGGCTTCGATCAGTCCGAGGCCTGGATGGGGACGGAGATCTGATCCGGCGATCCCTCGTCGCGATTGCTGATGTCGATGGTCTGCGGCGGGCTTCCCACGACGTCGATCGTCGCCTTTCCCGTTTCCGGATCGATCGGGAGCGGTTGCCAGTCGCTCGAGCTTCCGCCCGTGCGCACGAAGTACGGTCCGGGACCGTCGACGGTCACCGTGATGCGCCCACCCTCGGGTGCCGGGTCGGGGTCCACGATGATCGTCATTCAACGCCCTCGGACGGACTCGGCGATCGCCGCGAAGGTCGAACGCAGCGACTCCGGGACGCGCACTGTGCTCGCCAGCGCGTGCAGACGGCGCCGAGCGTTGGCGCGTGCCGGCTCGGCCAGGGCACGCAGCGCGAGGCGTTCGACGCCGATCCAGAGGGCAGGTGTCTCCCGACCGGTTTCGATCGCGGCGAGCACGTCGAGCGAACGCGCTTCCAGCCGCTCGATCGGTCCGAGGGCGATTTCGTCGAGCGGGTGCCCGGGCTTGGTGGCGTCGTCCCGTGCACCTGTCCCTACCGACTTGCCCGCAGCGAAGCCCGCGATGGTCGCGGAAGCACCACCGAGGATGACAAGGAAGAACGCTCGACGCGTGCGCTGGCGGAAGCGATCGAAGGCGTGGGCCTTCTTCACGAGTTTGGCCAACTGCTTGCGCTGGCCGGGGAGCAGACCGAGGCGCATGGATCCAGCCTCCACGGCGAACGCTAGCTGCCTGCATCTCGGGCCGCAAGGCGGCGGGCCGGGTAGGGCACCCGTGGTGGTGCCGTCGGCTCGGGTCGCCGTAAAGAAGTCGGCGCGGGAGTTCGGGCAGCGGAGTTCCTCGCTCGGGTAGGTCCCGTCAGAGGAACTTGTGGTGTTGCGGTGCGGCGCGCCCTCCCACCCCGTGCGCCACCACCTCCCCTCACCCCGCCCGCTCCACCGGCAGCGCGTTGGCGCGCCAGCCCGTCATCCCGTCCACCACGTTCCGCAGCGCGGTGAACCCCATCGCCTGCAACTGCTGCAACGCGGCGTTGCTGCGGTAGCCGCCTTCGCACAGCACCGCGGTCGGCCTGGCGCGATCGAAGTGCGCGAGCGCGGGGTCGGCGGACAGCTCGGGGCCCAGCTCCGTGTTCACGGTGCCGGGCACGTGACCGGTCGCGTACTCCGACGCGCGGCGCACGTCGAGCACCTGCGCGCGCGGGTCCTTCTGCAGTTCCAGGAACAGGTCGACGGCCTCGATCTGCGGGACCTTGGAAGGCGAAGGCGGCAGCTCGTCGGTCCAGCCGACCACGTCCTCGGCGCCGATGCGCAGCAGGCGCAGCCACGCGCTGTGCGCCTGCTCCGCGTTCTCGGCGTGCACGACGACGCCGCCGTCGGGCAGGAGCGCGCCGGCCCAGGCTTCGAACTCGCCGCCGTCCAACCCGACACCGAGCGCCCCCGGCCAGTGTCCGCGGCCGTATGCGATGCACGTGCGCACGTCGAGCACGGTCGCGCCGGCGGCCTGGGCGCGCGCGACCTCGTCGACGGACAGCCGGCGCGGCGGAGCCAGCTCGGCGATCAGGCGCGGGCCGCTCTGGTTGAGCGCGGCGACGCGCGCGAAGTAGCGCGGCGGCGGCCGCAGCGCGCCGAGCAGGCGGTCGCAAAACCGCTCGACGTCGGGCTCGCCGAGCGCCCAGTTCGCGAGCCGCTGCAGCCCGATGGTCGACGACGCCTCGCACGCGATGTTGACGCCGCACGCCGAGCCCGCGCCGGGCGCCGGCCACACCTCGGTCGCGTCCGGCAGCGGCGCGATCTTGCCGTGCACGCTCGCGTGCAGGCGGCGCGCCATGTCGCGCGCCGAGCGTCCCGCGCCGGCGGCGAGGTCCGGCCGGCCGACGTCACCGAGGAACAAGGTGTCGCCGCTGAGCAGGCGTTCGGGCGCGCCGTCGCCGTCCGGCGGCACGACGAGCAGGCACACGCTGTCCTCGGTGTGGCCCGGGGTCTCCAGCACCTTCAGGCGCGCGCCGCCGAACTCGATCTCGGCGCCGTCGGGCAGGCGCCGGCAGGGCAGCTTCCCCGCGAACCGCTCGCCCATCGCGATCTCGGCGCCGGTGGCCGCCGCGACCTCGGCGAGCCCGGCGACGAAGTCGGCGTGCACGTGTGTGCCGATCACGTGGCGCACGCGCAGGCCGGCCCGCGCGGCGCCGGCGAGCAGCTCGTCCGCGTCGCGCAGCGGGTCGACGATCACTGCCTCGCCGCCGTCGCCGATGAGGTAAGCGGCCTGCGCGAGCGGCGCACACCAGAAGCGCTGGAACAGCACGTCGCCAGGGTAGCACTCGCATGCCGGCCCCCAAGGCGGCGCGCGCGAGGCGCGGCGGCGCCTCGCAGATCGGGGCGGCATCCTCGCGGTCGCGAGGTTCGCGCGTGCCCCGCGCCCTCCGGTCGGTCGTCGAGCGGACCGCGGATTCTGCGTCCTCGCTGCTCAGGAGGCGCGCGCAAAAGCCCCTTCGCGCCGTCGATCCCCGCGCACTGGTGCACTCATGGGACACCCTGCCGGTTGCCGCACACGTGCGGTCCCATCCACCCATGCTCACTCGCGTTCCTTCTCTCGCGCCGCTCGCCCTCGCCTCGCTCGCGGCGGCACAACCTCTCACCACGCTCGTCGGCGGTGCAGACCAGGGCGGGACGACGGCCATCCAGCGCCAGGTCGTCTGCCGGCCGGCGTCGGTCCTGTGTTCCCCCGTTCTCGGCCTGCCCACGCAGCGCTTCGCCGGCGGCACGGCGGTCGACCCGATCCGGCAGGTCGTCTGGGACACCGACGGCCTGCGGATGGTCTCGGTCTTGTCCACGGTCAACGGCGGAGCCTGCCGCATCGTGTGCGGGCCGATGCCCGTCCCCGGGCTGCCGGCCGGCGCCGTCGCGACCGGCCTCGCGTTCGAAGAGGACGGCACCTCCGCGGGCGCGCTGTGGGTCGTCGACAGCGCGCTCGGCCTGCAGCGCCTGACCTGGCCGACGCGTTCGTGCCCCGGGCCCGGCCAGCGCTGCAACATCGCCCCGTTCATGCCGACTCCGAACCACGTGCCGGGCGGCCTCGCGATCAGCGAGGTGCACGGCGCGGTGTTCTTCTCGGCGAGCGACTTCTCGGGCGGTGCGCCGAACAACTGGGTGTTCGGCGTCCGGCTGGGGAACCCGTGCCAGCCGTTCTGCCGGCTGCAAGTCGGCGACTGCGGGGCCGTCAGGCTCGGCCCGATCACCGGCCTCGCGTTCGACGACTGCACGAGCACGATGTACCTCACCGACGGCCGCATCACCATGGTGGCCACCTACACGCCGCCGAGCAGCACGATGCCGTGCCAGCTCCAGGTCGTGAGCTGCTGCACGCAGCAGGTCGGCCGGTGGTACGGCCTGTGCGTCGAGCCGGTGCACGCGACCAACGTCGGCCGGGCGTGCACCGCCGCGCCGTGCCCGAACTGCGCGGGTTCGATGAGCCTGAACGCGCTCGGCGACGCGTCGCTCGGCAACGCCGCCTTCGGCTACCGGCTCAGCGGCGCGCCGCCGGGAGTGCTCGCGTTCTGCTTCGTGAACATCGGCGGCTGCACGCCCGGCATTCCGCTGCTGTGCGGCACGTTCCACGTGCCGCTCGCGCCGCCGCCGGTGAACCTCGGTGCGGTCGCGACCGTCGGCGCGGCGTGCGCTGCGAACGCCGACCACCTGCTCCCGATCCCGCTGAGCCCGTGGCTGTGCGGCATCCAGCTCAGCGCGCAGGACGTGATCCTGTGCCCCGGCACCACCGGCTTCGGCGTCGGCCTCAGCAACGCGGTCTGCACGACGATCTCGGACACCTGAGGAAGCGGACCGCGCGCGGGATCGCGAGGTCGTCGCGACCCGCGCACGGACTTCGCCTCGGTGTGTCGAGAAGGGGAAGGAGGCCGCCGGCGGCCGGAGCGTGGTGGTTCGTGGTGCGCCGCGAACTCAGGGTTCGCCCGGCTCTTCGAGCACGGTCTTCGACTCGTCCTCGCGCACCGACCGCGCGGCCTCGGGCGACGAGCGCCGTGGCGAACTGGCCCGCGCGCGGTCGAGGTCGAGCGGGTTGCGCGTGAGCTGGTCGAGGAGCGCGCCCTCGTCGGTGAGGTCGAGGCGCAGCGGCGTGAGCGACACCCAGTCCTGCTCCAGGGCCCAGCGGTCGGTGCCCTCGTCGGCGCCCTGCAGCGGCCGCACCGTGAACCAGAACAGGTCGCGTCCGAGGGGATCCTGCGTGGGGACGATCCGGCCGTCGTACTGGCGCACCGACACGCGCGTCCACAGCATCCCGCGCGGCGCGCGCGGCAGGTTCACGTTCACCAGGTGCAGGCGCGGGTCCTCCAGCACGGTCTCGATCGCGCGCCGGCACCACGCCTTCAGCGGCGCGAAGTCCTCGGTCGTCGCCGGCGCGCTCAGCGCGACGCCGCGCTTGCCGAGCAGGGCCGCCTGCTTGGCCGCGGCCAGCGTCCCCGAGTGCCACACCGACGTGCCGAGGTTGAAGCCGATGTTGATCCCCGACAGGACGAGGTCGACCTCGCCCCACAGGTGCGTCCCGAGCGCGACGCAGTCGGCGGGCGTGCCGTCCACGCGGTAGGCGTGGAAGTCCGCGATCCTCGTCTTGCGGTAGGACAGCGGCCGGGTCGCCGTGATCGCGTGCCCGCTGGAGGAGCGTTCGACGTCCGGCGCCACCACCCTGACGTCGCCCAATTCGGCGGCGACCTCGGCGAGGGCGAGGATGCCCGGGCTGTGGATGCCGTCGTCGTTCGACACCAGGATGCGCACCCGATGCGCCCCGCAATGCCAGTGCCGGAGGCTCGTCGAGCGCGGGTCGTTCTGCCTGCCGGCGCTCGTCGCGGCATGCCGCTTGATGACGCGCGGCGTGCGCGTCGCCCTGGTGCTCAACGAGAATGCGGGCAGCGCCCCGTCGGCCGGTGCCGCCCAGCGGATGATCGAGGCCGCCGGACACCGCGTCGTCGCGCGCCTGCACGACCATGACCTCGCCGGCCTCGACCCGGGCGACGTCGACCTCGTCGCGGTCGCGGGCGGCGACGGCACCGTGCGCGGCGCTGTGATCGCGATGGCGGGCGTGCGCATCCCGCTCGCGGTGATCCCGTTCGGAACCGCGAACAACGTCGCGGCGACCCTCGGCTTCTCCAGCGACCCGGAACAGGCGGTGCGCGCGTGGCGCCGCGCGCGGCGCATTCCGCTCGACCTCGGCATCGCGCGCGGTTCGTTCGGCGAGCACCGCTTCCTCGAGTCGGCGGGCGGCGGCCTGGTCGCGCGCGGCATCGCGGTGATGGACGCCGAGGCGCCGCACCCCGAGGAAGGCGACCGCTACGGCATGCTGCGCAAGGCGCAGGCACGCTTCGCTTCGGTGCTCGACGGCCTGCGGCCGCAACCGTGTCGCTGGTCGCTCGACGGGGAGGAGCGCGAGGGCGAGCTGCTCCTGTTCGAGGTCCTGAACTCGCGCTCGGTGGGCCCGCGCCTCGCGCTCGCGCCCGAGAACCGACCGGCCGACGGCGCCTTCGACGTGGTGATCGCGGGCGAGGCCGAACGGGCGGAACTCGCGGCCTACCTGCGCGACCGCGCCGCGGGACGCCGGCACGGGATCCGCCTACCCATGCAGCGTGCCGCGCACGTCCGCGTGCAGGGCTGGGACGACCTGCACGTCGACGACCGCGTGCACCACGGCAGCGGCGCGGCGGCGCTCACGCTGACGGTGGATCGCGCGGCGATCGAGGTGCTGGCGCTGGTGGAGTAGACCGACGGCACTGGATGCGTCGCCGATGCGATCTTCGCGCGGCGACCACCGTCGCGTGCGCTGCCGGACATGACGACAGGAGCGCGAACGTGGCACACGTGCCGGCGCTCCCGCCCGGCCGCGCCGCCACTCCTCACCGCGCCTGCGCCGGCGGCAGCGACGCGTAGAACGCCGCCGCGGCGCGCATCTCGTCGGGCCGCAGGCGGCGCGCGACCTTGTCCATGAGGTGCGCGAACTTCGAGCCGCCGCGGTATCCGGCCGCGAACAGCTCGAGCTGCAGCACGAGGTAGTCCTCGAACTGGCCGGCGAGGTCGGGATACGCGGCGTTGCGGCGGCCGGCGTGCGGGCCGTGGCAGTCGATGCAGGACGGCACGCCGCGTTCGGGGATGCCTTCTTCGGCGATCCTGCGGCCGCGCGCGATCCGTGCGGCCGCGTCGGCGTCGGTGGTCGCCTCGTTGCCCGCGCCCGGCAGGCGCGCGTAGAAGGCGACCACCTCCTCGTGGTCGGCCGGCGACAGGCCCGCGGCGATCGGCTGCATGATCCCGCTCCGGCGGCTGCCGTCGGCGTAGGCGGCCATCGCGTTGCGCAGGTAGGCGACGCGCTGGCCCGCGAGCTTGGGGAACGCGGGGCTGCCGCGGCTCAGGCCGTCGGTGCCGTGGCAGCGCGCGCAGCTCGCCAGCACGCTGCGCGGCGCGGCGGCCGAGCCGGGCAGGTCGCGCAGCGGCAGGTCGCGCGGGTCGATCGGCTCGTCCCCGTACACGAGCCGACGGTAGCCCGCGGCGTCGAGCCCCGGCAGCTCGCGCAGGAAGGCGACGACCGCGTGCACCTCGTCGGTGCGCCCGCGCGCCGGCCACGCCGGCATGCCGGTGAACTTGATGCCGTGCTCGACGATGTAGACCAGCTCCTCCGGATCCCAGCGCCCGACGTGGTCGGGCAGCCACGGCGGCGCGGGCGTCATCGCCGCGGCGATCCGCGGCCGGCCCTGGATCGGGCTGCCGTGGCACGGGCTGCACCCGCCTTCGTAGTGGCCGGCGCCCTTCAGCACGAGCCAGTCGGCGGAGAGGTCGGGCGCGTCGGCGCCGAGCGTCTGCGTCGCCACCGAGCGGCGCTTGCTGAAGTCGAGGAACCAGTGCGTGACTCGCCAGTGCCCAGAGCTGGCGCGGATCGGGATGACGCCCGAGGCCGCGACCAGGAAGCCGAGGAACGCGAGCGCCGCGACGGCGATCGCGGCGCGCTGCAGACGACGTCGCGCGGTGCTCACCGTGCAGCCTCCGCCGGCTGCGCGCCGGCCGCGGGTGTCTTCAACAGCGTCGCGGTGAGCCACAGCCCGCCCGCGAGGTAGGCCGCGCCGCCGACGACGAGCATGATCGCGCCGCCGAGATGCTGGTCGGCGAGCGGGTCGACGTCCGCCGTGCCCGCGCAGGCGTGCGCGCCCGGATACAGCGGCCGCTGCGCGAGCGCGAGCAGGGCGCCGAGCAGGGTCATGTGCATCGACGTGAGCAGGAGCGCGACGACGCCCGCGCCCGCGCGGTCGCGGCGTGTGCCGCCGAACGACGCGAGCCACACGAGCACGCCGCTTCCGAGGAACGCGCCCTGCTCGGCGACCAGCCCCGCGGCCGTCGTGCGCGCGAGGTGGTGCAGCGCGGGCGCGTGGAACGCCCACACTGCGAGCAGCTCCACGACCGACAGGAAGATGGGCGGGAACAGCGCGGGTCGGCGGCGCACCGGGTCGCGCCGGCTGCCCGCGAGCGAAAGCGCGAGGAGCGGCGCGGCGACCGCGACCACCGCCACGTGCATGGTCATGTGCGCGGCGAACGCGCCCGGTACGTGTTCGTGCAGGCGCATGCCCCACACCGCCACGAGGGACGCGACTCCGAGGACCAGCGCGGCGGCACGCATCAGTGGCACGTCTCCATCGCGAGCACGGCCATCTGCGCGTAGAGCACGGCGACCGCGCTCAGCCCGGCGAGGAGCAGGGCCGCGTGGCCGAGGAAGCGGTGCCGGTCGGCGGGCGTGTCGTCGTCGTGCGGCGGGCGCGCGCCGCCGAGCCGGTGCCGGCGGAAGCCGCGCCAGCCGATGTAGCCGATCCCGGCGAGCGCGAGCACCGTG
>Ga0079224_100005098_pt1 | contig 17188 bp, 14 predicted proteins | sample Stecom2015_FD_80414 | JGI IMG/M metagenome (GOLD analysis project Ga0079224, IMG submission 80414) | Agricultural soil microbial communities from Utah to study Nitrogen management - Steer compost 2015 | ecosystem: Environmental > Terrestrial > Soil > Agricultural land | place: USA: Utah... | reverse complement strand
TTCGCGTCGGTTTCTTGAGCATGGACCGTTGTCACGCGCACGAACCACCCCGGGCGGCGCCCAGCGGCGCAGCCTCGACGTCGCCTCCGTGCCGGCCAACCAGATCCCAGGGACCTTGCAATCGCGGTAACACGTATCGCCGCCAAGATCCCGGTCAACGAGTCGTCCGCCTCCGGCTCGGGCCGGAAGTCGAGCGCGGGTGTCGACAGAGCCAGGCGCATCTGGGCCGTTACTCAGCGCTCGAGTGGGACAAGTGCCGCGGCTGCTTCGTCCGGAGGAAGGAGCAGGTGCGCGATGCGCGCGCGTTCCTCGTCGTCCTCTTCGTCTTCCCAGAGGTCGGTGAGCAGCTCCCGCACCAACTGCGCGAAGGTTTCGAAGACCGCACGTGGTTCGTCGCTCTCGGGGTCCCAGATCAGGTAGCGGTCGCGGCCTGCGAACGCATGCTCGATGCCGCACGACCACAGCGGAACCAGATCCTCAGCGGTGCTGCTCATCACCGCCTCAGCAGGATCATGATGCACGGACTCAGCACGGTAGAACAGTGCGGGGCTGACCGTCTCACCGCCGTCTGTCGCGATGCGAACGACCGTCTCTGGCAGGCCGCGCTCTCGGATCCGCTCGGCGAGTTCAGCGTCCGACATCATGCGGTGCGGGCCTTTCTGCTCTCCGTGACTGGCATCCAGCGCACCAGCTGAGGCTACCGTCTCGGTGCCCCCACGGGGCGATCCACCCTTCTCGGTCACTGCAGCCAACACGAGTTCGTCGAATTCCGGCAGGCCGTCGAGGTCGTCTGGCCCACGTCGTGATCATCGGTGTGCCGGATGCTCGTCGCTCATGCCGAGCGTGCTCTCGCGGGCGACGAGTTGATGGGTGGCGACGATCTCTTCGGCCGGCGTCTGGGGGTTCTCGATCCGTGCGGCGATGCGGTGGACGGCCTCGCGAGCGATGAAGGGGATGTCGAGCGAGACGGTGCTCAACGACGGGCGGGCGAAGCGGCCTTCGTCGATGTCGTCGATCCCGATGACGGCGACGTCGTCGGGCACCCGCAGCCCGGCGTCGAACACCGCCCGCATGGCCCCGATGGCCAGCAGGTCGGAGAAGCAGAAGATCGCGTCCGGCCGGGGCGAGGTGGTCAGCAGGGCCACGCAGGCGGTGTAGCCGCCGGTGCGACTGTAGTGCGCGGCGGGGATCGTGTGCTCGGGGCGGACCTGCAGCCCGGCTTCGCGAAGCGCGGCTTCGTAGCCGGCCGTGCGCTGCAGGGGAGTGGCGTACCCTTCCAGCGGCTGGGTGCCGACCGCGGCGATCCGCGTGCGGCCGAGCGAGATCAAGTGAGTCACCGCGTCGTGGGCGGCCTGCACGTTGTCGATGGCGATGTGGTCGTAGCGGCCGTCGAACTCGTGCTCGCCCAGAAGCACCAGTGGCATGCGGCTGCTGCCGTGCATGTCCAAGAGCTCGGCCTTCGTGACCAGCGGGCTGAACAAGATCCCGTCGAAGAGCATGGTGCGGTTTTCGCCGAGCAGTAGCTGTCGCTCGCGCTCGTGGTCGTGCCCGGTCTGGTCGACCATCACCCGGTAGCCGAGCTCAGCGGCGGAGTCGATCACCTCGCGCGCCAACTCGCTGAAGTACGGCACGTCGATCTCGGGAACGACGAGCGCGAGCATGCCGGTGCGCCCGGTACGCAGGGTCCGCGCGACCGGATTCGGCCGGTAGTCGAGCTCCTCGATGGCCTGCAGGACCCGTTGCCGCATCTGTGGGCTCACGTGCTGGTAGCCGCTGACCACGTTGGACACGGTGCGGACGGAAACCTGGGCGCGGTCGGCGACGTCACGAAGTGTTGCGGGCATGAAAGTCATCGTAGCGTTTGCAACGTGTGCAAACCGGCGCTAGGGTCCTTTGCACACGATGGAAAACCGGGAGGGGCCATGGACCGACACCACCGCCGACGCCGGCCCGCACGACTGACGGGCGTCGCTGTCGTCGCCGTCGTCGGGCTCGGGCTGGCCGCATGTGGGCCCGAGGTGACCGGGGGTGACGACACCGGCGATGCCGGGACCCTTCGGGCACCCGATGCTGAACAGCCCGCGGGAGAGATCACGATCTGGGACCGGTCCGGCGATCTCTTCGAGGTCTTCGAGGCGGTCATCGACGACTTCAACGCCGTGTACCCCGACATCACGGTCAACCACGTCGCCGTCGACATCGACGCGCGACTGCAGAACACCCTGATCACCGGCGCCGACGTGCCCGACGGCGTCTTCCTCGACGACGCCAAGGTCGGCGGTTACGCCGAGTACCTGTGGGACCTCAGCGACGTGCTCGCCCCGTACCTCGACGACATCGCGCCGCAGAAGGTCGAGGTGAACTCCGTCGACGGCGGAATCTACGGCGTGCCGTTCGATTTCACGCCGGGCCTGCTGTTCTACAACGCAGCCGCGCTCGATGCCGCCGGCGTGGACGTCAGCGCGATCGAAACCTACGACGACCTCCTGGACGCCGCCCGGGCCTACAAGGCGGCCAAACCGGAATCCGGTCCGATTCACCTGGAACGATCCGAGTTCCTCGGCCAGCTTCAGCTCGAGATGTACGCCGGTCAGCTCGGCACGTCGCTGGCTGATGCCGACGGTGAGCTCCGCTTGGACAGCCCCGCGTTCGAGCAGGTCCTGACCTTCCTCGATACCGTGCGTGCGGAGGAACTGGGCACCCGCGCCGAGTACTTGTCGCCGACTGACCTCGCGGAGCTGGAGAACGGCAACCAGGTGTTCTATCCGTGGGCCATCTGGTTCAGTTTCGCGCCACAGCAACTACTCACCGACACCGCTGGCCAGTGGCGGGCGATGCAGTTGCCGGCCTGGGAGCCGGGCGGCGCGCGCAGCGGCGCCATGGGTGGTTCGTCGTTCGTGGTGCCCAAAGACGGCGAGAACGCCGAACTCGCGTGGCTGTTCTACGAGTTCCTGATGTTCGACGAGGCCGGTTACACGGCCGTGTGGGGGCCGAACGACGTCTACCCGCAGGGCCTCAACACCTCGATACCGAGTTACCAGCCCGCAGCCGACCCGTCAGCGCCGCTGTTCGAGCCGGTCGAGGCTCTCGGGGGCCAGGATCTGTGGGCCGTGGCCACCGAGGCGGGCGCTCAGATCCCCGGTGGCACACCGATACCGAGCTGGTGGGACGGGGCCGTCGACTATCTCGGTACTGACCTGCAGCGGATGCTGGACGGTGACCTCACCCCCAGCGACGTCATGACTCAGGCCACCGAGTCGATCCAGACGAACCTCATCGACCGGCAGTGACCACCGTCTCGGCCGCCCACCACTCCGTGGCTCGCCGGCGGCGAACCAGGACCACCGGCCTGCGCCGCAGGTCGGCTCCCTACCTGTTCGTCCTGCCGTTCGTCGCGGTGTTCCTCGTGTTCAGCGTCTATCCGTTGATCTTCACCGCCCGGTTGAGCTTCACCAACTGGCGGGGGACGGGAGCCGCGCAGTGGGTCGGCTGGGACAACTACACCTACCTGCTGACCAGCTCGGCTTTCTGGGGCTCACTGGGCAACTCCGGCGTGTTGTGGCTGCTGATCGTTCCGATCCAGCTCGTGGTCGCGATCGTGGTCGCGGTGCTGCTGAGCTCGGCCACGCTCAAACTGCGCGGGCTGTACCGCGTGGGGTTCATCGTGCCGTTCGTGACGCCGCTGGTTGCCGTCGCCCAGATCTGGGTCGTCCTGTTCGACCAGGAGTACGGCGCGGTCAACGCGTTGCTGGGGCTGGCCGGGCTGCCCGACGTCGGCTGGTTGACGACCAGCGCTTGGGCGAAGCCCACGTTGGCGCTGCTGTTCTTGTGGAAGACCACCGGATTCGTGGTCATCATCGTGTTGTCGGGGCTGCAGTCGATCGACGCCGACCTCTATGAAGCGGCGGAGCTCGACGGCGCCTCGAAGTCCCGCCAGTTGCTGAGCATCACGGTGCCGCTGCTGCGGCGGACCGTCATGTTCGCCGTCGTCCTGCAGACGCTGGCGGTGTTTCAGATGTTCGCCGAGCCGTTCGTCCTCACTCAGGGTGGTCCCTACAACTCGACCACCACGGCCGGCTACCACCTCTACAACCACATCACGCGGGCGGACCTGGGCACCGGCGCGGCGAACTCGTTCCTGCTGGTGTTCCTCGTCATGGGCCTCTCGTTGTTCTTCGTCCGTCTCCTGCGAGCCAAGGACTAGCGATGACCGGGACCACAGCCGCGATGAAGCAGGCGCAGCGACCCGCAGCGGATGCGGCGCCCGTCGGCAGGAGGCGCCGCCGGCGCAGGCACCTCGGCTCGCACGTCTTCCTCATGCTGCTGCTCGCCGCGCTGCTGGCTCCGGTGGTGTGGGCGCTGCTGTCGGCTTTCAAGCCGGCGAACGACATCGTCCGATCGCCGCTGACGTTCGACCCGTCGGCGGTCACGTTCGACAACTACGCGGCGATGTTCCAGGACGTGCCGCTCGGGCAATCCTTCGTCAACACCACAGTCGTGCTCGTGTTCAAGGGTGCGATCACGATGTTCTTCGCGCCGTTGGCGGCGTACGCCTTCGCGAAGTACCGGTTCGTCGGGCAGAACCTCATCTTCGGCGCCGTGCTCGTGACGCTGATGATGCCGACGATCGTGTTGATCGTCCCGCTGCTGCTGCAGATGAAGAGCCTCGGCTGGGTCGACACCTACCAGGCGCTCATCCTGCCGGGGTCGGTGGACGCCTTCGCCATCTTCTGGATGCGGCAGGTGATCGCCGCCGTGCCCGACGAACTGCTCGACGCCGCCCGGGTGGACGGTAGCGGTGAGTTCGGCACGTTCTTGCGGGTGGTCGTGCCGGTCATCCGCCCCGGCCTCGCCGGCCTGGCGGTGCTCACCATCATGAACATCTACAACGACTTCGTCTGGCCGGTGGTGGTGGCGAGCTCGGAACGGATGGCGACGTTGCAGGTGATGCTGTCGACGCTCGCCCAGAACATCACCGGGAACCGGATCGGTGCCGACTACGCCACCGTGACAGCTGAGTTACTCGCGGCGAGCTCCGTCGCGCTCGTGCCGCTGCTGGTGCTGTTCATCGTGCTCCAGCGGCATTTCATCAACGGCATCCTGGCCGGCAGCGTGAAGGGTTGATGCATGACAGTGTTCCGTTCCGAGGCCGCGACGTTCCGCGCTGCGGACGACTCGCCCACGGTTCCCCGGCCTGAATACCCGCGACCCGACCGGGACCGCTCCGACCGGTGGCTCAACCTCAACGGTCGCTGGGACTTCCGTGCCGACGGGTACGAGGGGCCGATCACCGTGCCGTTCGCCTGGGAGACCCCGGCCTCGGGCGTGCACCGCACGTGGTTGGAGGAAGGGGTCTATCGTCGCGCGGTGATCCCGCCGACCGCCTGGACCGGTGCCCGTGTCGTGCTCTGTTTCGGGGCCGTGCACCATCGTGCTGTCGTCCGTATCGACGGCGTGGTCGTCGGCGAGCACGTCGGCGGCTACGAATCGTTCGAGTTCGACGTGACCGATGTGGTGGCCCCGGGCGAGACACACCACCTCGAGGTCGCGGTGATGGCCCCGGCGGACAAACGCGCCATCGCGCACGGCAAACAACGCTCCATCCCCCGCGACGACTATGACGGCGTCGCGTTCACCCCCACGTCCGGCATCTGGCAGACGGTGTGGCTGGAAGCCCGCGGGCGGACGTACGCGCGCAGCGTGGCGCTCCGGGGCGACAGTCTGACCGGCATCGACGTGACGGCGGAGCTCGCCGGCGACGCGCCGGGCAACGCGCCTGTCACCGTCACGGTCCTCGGCTCGGGCGAGACGGTGCACCTCACCGCCGACGAGCACGGGCACGTCTCGGGCCGGATCGACCTCGACCAACCGGTGACCTGGACCCCTGAACGTCCGCACCTCTACGAGGTGGCGGTGCGCACCGGCGACGGCGATGGTGCAGACCGGGTCGTGGCGACCACTGGCCTGCGCCGGTTCGAAACTCGCGGGGAACAGCTGTACCTGAACGGCAAGCGTTGCTATCTGCGCGGTGTGCTCGACCAGGGGTACTGGCCCGGCACCGGGCTCACCGCAGCCGACGCGCCGACGTTGTTCCGCGACCTGGCCCTGGCCCGCGAGCTCGGGTACAACCTCGTGCGCAAGCACCTGAAGTTCGAGGAGCCGCTGTGGCTGCACGAGGCGGACCGTACCGGCATGCTCGTGTGGGCCGAACCGCCCAACCCGAGCCGTTTCTCGGCTGAGGCGGTACACGCGTTCGAGGCGCAGCTACCGGGGATGGTCGAACGCGACGGCAACCATCCGAGCATCGTCATCTGGGGGCTCTACAACGAAGAGTGGGGGCTGGACTGGAACATCCCGGGCAGCGCCAAGTGCCGGGAGGCAGCCGTCCGGGCTTACGACCTGCTGCGCGAACTCGACGACTCCCGGCCGATCGTGGAGAACTCCGGCTGGTCTCATGTCGTCACCGACCTCGTCGATTGGCACTATTACGAGCCTGACGTGGGGGAGTGGAAGCATGCGCTCGCCCGGATGGCCGCGGGCGAGCAGGAGACCTTCCCGGTCCGCCTCGGCCCGGACTTCACGGTCGACAAGTCGCTCTACGCGTCTTCAGCCGTGCCTCGTCGTGGGCTGCCGATCATCAACAGCGAATACGGCGAAGGCGCGACGAGTCTCGAACGCGCCTGGCAGCTGCGGTGGCAGACCCAGGAACTCCGGCGACAGGATCGATTCGCCGGCTACGTGTACACCGAGTTGGCCGACGTGGAACACGAGGCCGCCGGACTGCTCGACGCCGAGCGCCGGCCGAAGGACTGGGGCGGCTGCATCCCGGCATTCGTCAACGCCGAGACGGTGCTCGTGCTCGACATCGTGCCCCGCGTCGCCGGAGCGGACATCGAGCCGCCGACCGATACGTTCCAGTTCGACCTGCACGTCTCGCACCACGGGAGAGCGCCGCTGTCCGGCGTCGTACACGCCGCGTGGGTCGCGTCGGGGACACCGGTTGACCGCGTCGTGGATCATCCCCAGGTCAGTACGGCACCCGTGACGGCCGAGCCGTTCCTGCTCTCACCCGCGGTGACCATCGCGGTTCCGCCACCTGCCGGCCCGGCCCGGCTCCTGCTGTGGCTCACCGACACCGACGGCCGGGTGCGTGCCCGCTCCTTCCTGGACGCGGCGGAGGTGGAACAGCCGAACCGGGCCGGCGCTCGGCCCGGCGAATAGATGTATCCCGGCCTCAGCGGACGATGCGCTCGGGGTCGCCCCGGTCACCCCGCCGGACGAGCCAGGCTTCGGTGATGTGGGTGTACATCGCCTCGGTGGCGCCGTCGGGGTCGTGGGCGGCGATGCGCTCGTAGATGCGACGGTGACCCAGGTTGGACGCCACGCACAGTTCGCGTGCGGTCTGGCCCATGTAGCGGGCGGTGTTGACGACCTGGCTCTCCAGCGAGCGCACGACGGCGCGAGCGATGCGGTTGCCGGAGGCGCGCATCACGGTGTCGTGAAACTGGCGATCATGGTCATGATAGGCGGCCTGGTCGTCGACGAGCTGGTCCATCCGATCGACGAGGGACTCCAGCTCCTCGAGAATCTCCGGCGTGGCTTGACGTGCGGCGACATTGGCCATGTCCGACTCGAGTAGTCGCCGGGTGACCACGAGGTCATCGAGAATCGACAGGGTGTCGTCCTCGGCGATGACCGCGGCCAGAACGACCTCGTCGAGCATGTTCCAGGCCGTGGAGGGCTGCGCGATGGTGCCCGATCCTTGGCGGATCTGCACCAGGCCCTTCTCCTGGAGAATCTTCACCGCTTCACGGACGACCGTGCGGCTGACCGAGAACGCTGTGCACAGTGCGGGCTCTGGCGGCAGTGCTTCACCGGGCCGGTACTGTCCCCGGACGATCCGCTGCACCAGCTCGGCCGTGACGGCTTTGGCCAGGTTGGTCGGGCGCTGAGGCCAAGGTGCAGGCGTGGCCACGCTAGCCGTTGCGTCTTCCGATGCCGTCATGTCCCCTCCCCGTAGCCAACGGCGCCAGTCGCCGTAGCCCGGCTCACATCATACGTCACTCCATTGACGTTAGACGTCATACGAGTTACGTTTGCGGCCCATCTACACACCGTTGGCCGGTGATCCGGTCACCCACGAGAAAGCGAGCGGCAATGAAGCAGCGAGCACTGTTCTCGGCGGTCCTGATCGGGGGGCTGGCGTTGACCGGCTGCGGCAGCGCCTCGGAGCCGGGATCGTCGTCGTCGACCGGAGGCAGCACAGACAAGCTGGTGGTCTGGGATTGGAAGTCGGGTGAGGAGAACGCTGCGGGGTACTTCGAGCAAGCGAAGGCGGACTTCGCGGAGAAACACCCCGACGTGACCGTCGAGTTCGTCGCGCAGCCGTTCGATCAGTACTACACCTTGCTGGGTACCGCGATCCAGGCGGGCGAAGGGCCCGACGTGGTGATGTTCAACGGCGGCGGCCAGATCCGGGACCGCGTGGATGCGTTGCTCGTCTTGGACGACTATGTGGCCGACGACCGTGAGCGCCTCGCCGGATGGGAGGCGTTCAGCAAGGACGGCGAGGTCTTCGCGGCGCCGCTGACCCTGCAAGGGCACCCGATCTACTACAACAAGGCTCTGTACGAGGAGGCCGGGCTCGACCCGGACAACCCTCCGAGCACATGGGAAGACTTCGTCGCCGGCTGCGAGAGCATCAAGACGAAGACCGGGGCCGCCTGCATCGGGCTGGGCAACAAGGAGGGCTACGGCATCGAGTTCTTCCTGTCGGCGATGGGTTCGGCCGTGCTCACGCCGGAGGAGTACGACGCCTGGATCGCTGGTGATCGGGACTGGTCGGCGCCGCACGTGAAGCAGATCTTCGAGCTGTGGCAGACGGCAGGCGACACCGGACTCAACAACGAGGGCGCGAACTCGACCGCGATGTTCAACGACTCGTTCGCGATCTTCCAGGCCGGTGAAGCGGCCAACATCATCGGCTTGATGTCAGACATCGGCCATTGGAAAGACTTCAACGAGTTCCTCGAGCCGGACAACGTCGGGGTGATGCCGGCGCCCGTGGTGAACCAGGAGGCCACGCCGAGCCTGCCGTACGACGGCGGCATCGGGTACGCCGTGATGAACTGGACGCCGAATCCGGACCTGGCAGCTGACCTCGTCCGCTCGCTGACGTCCTCGGAGGCGCTGGAAGCGTTCTACGCCGACGCAGGCGCGATCGTGTCTGACACCACGATCGACGTGTCCGGCGCCGGCCCGGCTGTGTCGACGATCGTCGGTGAGCTCCAGAACGGAAAGCAGGCCCTCCACGTGGCGTTGTCGTCGCAGACGCTGGACCTCATGCATCGCCTGTCTCAGCAGTTGCTGAGTGGCTCGGTCACCGTGGACGAGGCGGTCGAGCAGCTGGCGGCTTCGGACGAGGCAGGCTGATCGAGTGCCAGACGCAGGCTCGTTGCCGTCGAGCGGCCCCACCATGGTCGGGCCGGTCGGCGGAACCGAGACACGAGCCGCGGGCGACCGGTCCGGCCCGGGCTCCGGCCCGCAGGCTCGGTCCAGACGCCGTAACGCCGAGCGCTGGGCGCCGTACATCCTGGTCGCGCCGGCGGTGCTCATCATCGCCGGGTTGCGGCTGTATCCGCTGCTGCTGGGGGTGAACTTCTCGTTCACCGGCGATGGCGACCGCAACGGGCAGTCGGTGGGTCTGGACAACTATGTAGCGCTGTTCGACGATCCGCTGTTCCAGCAGGCCCTGCGCAACGTCGGCCTGCTGGTGCTGCTACTGCCGGTGGCCGTGGCCATACCCGGCCTCCTCGCGACGTTCATCTACCTGCGCGTCCCGGGCCATCGGCTCTTTCGCAGCGTGTACTTCTTCCCAGCGGTGTTGTCACCGGTCATCGTCGGTGCGATCTTCAACCTCCTGCTCGCCTACGACGGCCCGCTCAATGACGTGCTCGGTACCGTCGGAGTCGCGCCGATCGACTGGCTCGGTGATCCGGACATCGCCGTGTTCGCGGTCGTCGGTGTTCATATCTGGGCGACGTTCGGCATGGCGCTGGTCGTGTTCCTCGCCGGTTTCGCCACGCTGGATCCGACGCTGCTGGACGCGGCGCGGGTCGACGGCGCATCGCTTCAGCAGGTGATCCGGCACGTGATCGTCCCCGGGCTGTCACGCACGATCCAATTCGTCTTCGTGACCACCATGCTCGGGATGCTCACCTCGATGTTCGGCCTGCTCTACGTCATGACCAACGGCGGGCCGGAAGGCTCCACGTACCTGCCGGAGTACTACATCTGGATTCAACAGGGGCAGATGAATCGCCCGGCGCTGGCCTCAGCGGCTTCCACGGTCCTCTTCGTGATCATGCTCGTCGTCGGGCTCGCGCAGATCAGCATCCTGCGACGGTCGGGGAAGGAGGACTGATGGGCACCGGAGTGCGGCTCGGAAAGTGGATCGTCGCCGTCCCGATGGCTCTGCTTGCTGTGGCCACGGTCTACCCGCTGGTCTTCACCACCAATGTCGCGATGAAGACCCGGCACGAATACATCCTCGACCGCTTCTCGTTGACGTCGGCGCTGCGCTGGGAGAACGTCGACACGGCGTGGAACAGCGTCGGGATGGCCCGGTACTTCGTCAACTCCGTCGTCGTCGTCGGGTGCTCGGTGGCGATCCTGCTCCTTTTCGGCTCGATGGCGGGCTTCGCCCTGGGCCAGTTGCGCTTCAGGGGCTCGCGCGTCCTCTTCCTGGCCTGTCTCGCGGCGCTGTTCATCCCGTTCCAGGTGATCATGGTGCCGCTGGCGCGCACGATGGCCGACACCGGCCTTCTCGACACCTACCCGGGCTTGATCCTGGCCTACGTCGCGCAGTTCCTCCCGTTCACGATCTTCCTGATGACCAGCTACTACGCCGGTGTTCCGAGCGATATCGTCGACGCTGCTCGCATCGACGGCAACACGTTGTACGGCGTCTACCGGCGGATCATGCTGCCGCTCGGCAGGCCCGCCCTGCTGTCGGTGGGGATCCTGAACGCCTTGTTCTGTTGGAACGACGTGCTGATCTCGTTGATCCTCATGCCCTCCGCCGAGCACCGAACGCTCATGGTGGGCGTGACCTCCCTGCGGGGGCAGTATTCGGACAACATCCCCACATTCGCGGCCGGAGTCCTCATCGCTGCCGTGCCGGTTCTCTTGATTTATCTGTTCTTCCAGAGGCAGATCGCCGACGGCGTCACGGCCGGTTCCACGAAGGGCTGACATGCGGATCACTGGGTATCGAACCCTGACGACAATTCAGGAATGGGGCCGGTCCGTCGGCGACGCCAACGGCGTCTTCGACGATGGCGTGACGGTGGTGCCGATCATCGTGGTCGACACCGATGAAGGAATCACCGGTATCGGCTTGGGCTCACACATCGAAGCCGACACAGTATTCGCCGCCATCGAAGGCGAGGATCCCCGTAGCGCTGCGACGCTGTACGACCGCATGCTGAGGCACACGTTCAAGGCAGGTCATGGTGGTGCGCGTTTCGGCACGATCGGCACCTTCGACACCGCCCTGTGGGACATCAAGGCCAAGGCTGCCGGCGAGCCGCTCTGGCGACTGCTGGGTGGGCGCGACCGGATCGTCCCGGCTTACGCCTCCGGTCTGGACATCGGGCTGTCTGACGACGAGCTGGTCTCGGCCTACGAGCTCTACGCCGCGTACGGCCTGCGAGCGGCCAAGCTCAAAGGCGGCCTGGACATCGAGAGCGACCGGCGCCGGCTGCATCTCGTCCGGGACGTCCTCGCCGAGGCCGGGGGCGGTTCTCGGCCGGGCCTGATGCTCGACGTCAACGAGTCCTGGACGCGCAAGCAGGCTGTTCGACACATCTGCGAGCTGGAGGAGAGCCTCGACCTGACGTGGGTGGAGGAGCCGGTGCGGCGGTGGGACGCCGACGGCATGGCAATCGTGGGCCGCGGCATCCGCGCCTCGGTGGCCAGCGGCGAGAACCTCACCGGGCTGGAACAGTTCCGGCCTCTGCTCGCCACGGGTGCGGTCGACATCGTGCAGACCAGTGCGGTAGGAGGGATCACCCATTTCCTGCGTGTCGCGACGGTCGCGCATGCGCACGACCTGCCCGTCAGCCCGATCGGCAACGTTCCGATGGGATTGCTCCACGCCGCGACCAGCGTGCCGAACCACATCGTGAGTGAGCTGCAGGACCTGCAGCCGCCCCGCGGAGTCGTGCTGGATCTGAGCATCGAGGACGGCTCGTTCGTGCTCGGAGACAGCCCTGGGCTCGGGATTCACGTCGACGAGCGGGCGATCGTCTCGAGCGTGGACACCTCGACCCGGCCCTCGGCCGTCGGGCCACACGTGCGGCCCGAAGCCGCCGGCCGGCGGTTGCTGGCGGCTGCGCCGCCCGTCGAACTCAGTGAGCCCGTCGAGCCGACAACACCGCTGACATCGAGTTGACGGGGCACGCCGACACCATGCCGTCAGGGGGTGATCTTCGCCTGTGACCGCGTGAACGGGGAGACCGCCGCGAGCAACGCCACACGAGGAGCGCCATATCGATGTGCAGAGAAATCGCTCAAGGAACAAGGCGTCAACACCGCCGTCACGAGCTCGGAAGGAAGTGCAAGCCATGAGCAGAACAGCACCGGCACGGCTCAGGCGAAGGTTGGGCACCTGCGCCGCATTGGTGGCCACGGCGCTCGCAGCCGCGACCGCGCTCGTCGGTGGCCCGGCGCCGACTTCGGCAGCGGCCGAGAACGCGTTCTATGTCGCCCCCGACGGTGACGATTCGAATGCGGGCACACTGGAGGCTCCATTCCGGACACTCGAGCGCGCACGTGACGCGGTACGCGAAGTGAACTCGGACATGTCTGGTGACATCCACGTCTACCTTCGTGGCGGCTCGTACCCGATCGACAGCACGGTCGAGTTCGGCCCCGAAGATTCGGGCACGAACGGTCATCAGGTGATCTACTCGGCGTTCGAGAACGAGTCGCCCGTGCTCGAGGCGGGCACCGAGATCACCGGCTGGACACAGCACGACGGAAACATCTGGGCGGCTCCGTTGGACCGGGCGGAAAAACTCCGGGCTCTCTACGTCAACGACCAGCGTGCCGAGATGGCCTCTCAGAACGTGCAGTCGCAGGGATGCTACGGCGAGTACACGGTGACCGCGGGGCAGGCACCGTGGGCATGGGAATCGGGCACCGAGTGTGATGGCGCGAGGTATGCGCTGGCCGACGTGCCGGAGATCGACGACAACGCCGAGGACATGGAGATCCAGACGGCCACCACGTGGACCACGGCCATCGTCGGCGTGCGCGACGTCATCACCAGTGATGACGGGGAGAACCGTGTGCTGCTGTTGCAGCAACCAGGCGCCGCGATCGCTGCGGGTGCCTTCAACGGCAACTTCCAGATCCGCGGCAATCACAAACTCATGAACGCCTATGAGTTTCTCGATGAACCCGGCGAATTCTATTACGACCGCAGCGCCAAGACCGTCTACTATTTCGCAGCCGAGTCCGAAGACATGGCCGCCGCGTCGGTTTTCGCTCCGAGCAACACTCAGACAGTCCTGAGGATCGCGGGCACCTCGAGGGCGGACCGCGCCCATGACCTCAGCTTCGAGGGCATCACCGTGCGGCACACCGACTGGAACCTGGCCGAGGTGGACGGAGCCTCGTTCAAGCAGGCGCAGCAGGCGAACATCATCAACTCCGCCTATGTGCACGGAAACTTCCACGAATACCACTACCGCAACGTCGACCTGCAGCCCGCGGCCATCGAGGTGACCAGCGCGGCGAACATCTCTCTCGAGCGCAACCGGGTCGAGCACACCGGAGCAGACGGCATATCGCTCATCAACGACGTCGTGGACTCCCAGATCACGGGCAACAGGACGAGGGACGTGGGCGGTACGGCGATCAACATCGGCCACCCGCAGCACGTGTACATCGGCGATGCGACCGCTGACAACAAGGAGAAGTTCCCGGCTGACGTCGAGGGTGCCCCGACGAACATTCAGATCACGAACAACTACGTGTACGACAGCGCGAAGCTGTTCCTCGGCTCCGCCGCGGTCGCCGCGTACTTCGTCGACACCATGTCCTTCGACCACAACGTGATCGAGAAGACGTCCTGGGCCGGGATCTCGATGGGCTGGGGCTGGTGGAACTTCAACGGGTCACCCGGCTCGATCGAGCCCGGCAACCCCACCGAAGTCGCCAGGAACAACAGCATCCGGCACAACGTGTTCATCGACACCGTGAACGACCGCAACGACACCGGTCCGGTCTACACTCTCGGCGCTCAGCCGGACACCGTCATCTCGCACAACTACATCGACGGCGTGCGGGGCGGGCACACGTACGGATTGCACGCCGACGAGGCGTCGGCCTACATGACGTTCGACCGCAACGTGCTCGACATCTCCGAAGACGTGACCTACACGATCAACTCCGAGGACTGGGGGTCCAAGCATCATCTGACGATCACCAACACGTGGGCCACGGTGTGGAACAAGTACCAGACCGACCCGCCGGACAGCCACATCGAGCCCATCATGGTCTTTTCGGATGCAGTCTGGCCGCTGGAGGCCTACGACGTCACGGTGAACGCCGGGCTGGAGCCCGCCTATCGCGACCTGCTGGGGGTGGAGGCGACCCTGTCGCCCGACCACGTCCTACCGTCCAGCGTGGACGTCGACGCTTCGGTGACCTCGATCCCGATCCGGAGCACGGGCGACGAGTCGGCGACCATCTGGCTCGCGCCCGAGGGCACCACGGATTTCGCCGCCGGTGCCACGATGACCACGGCGGACGGAGACGCGACGAGCATCGCCGTGCCGAAGAAGCCGGGCGAGTATCGCCTCTTCGTCGTCACTGCGGGCGGTGACGTGGCCAGCTCGACTGATGTGGTGCGTCGCAGTGGTCCGCTCGGGGTGTCCCTGACGGCAGACGCGACGAGCCTGGACGCCGGAGGCTCCACCGTCGTCACCGCTTCCCTGCAGAATCTGACCGATGAGCGGCTGTTGGGCCTGCGCGCCAAGATCGATGTTCCCGAAGGATGGAGCGCGGTCCGGGATGGCAAGCCGGTGAAACCTGTGCTGGCGCCGAAAGCCACGGCCTCCGCGTCGTGGACGGTGACGGCGCCGGAGTCGTTGTCGGCGCCGGTGAGTCAGGCGACGATCGAGGCCGCGCTGACCGTGCGCTACGACGGTCTGGAGTACGCCGAGGACAGCTCTCTGACGCTCACCGCGGTCAACCCGTTGACCTCGTTGAACGGCTACGGATCCGTGCCGAGCAGATTCGGCGAAGCCGGATCGGACTACGCGATCCTCACAGCCGGCACCGATATCTGGCAGGACGGCGCCGGATCGTTCGACGAGTACGGCGTGATCTACGACGACGACGCCGTCGGCCAGGACACCACGGTGACCGCGAAGGTGACTCACCTGGACGACACCCATGCCTGGGCGAAGGCCGGTGTGGTCATTCGCAACGACGTCACGGCGCACGGCGCATCGGCCGGCTACGCGATCATGGTCGTCACCCCGGACAACGGCGTCGCGTTCCAGTGGGATGCCGATGGCAACGGCTATCTGGACTCGTTGAGCGGCGCCGGCGGTGTCAGTGCACCTGCCTGGGTGCGGCTGGTCCGTTCAGGGGACGAGGTCAGTGGCTACTACTCGACCGACGGAACGACCTGGACGAAGGTCGGGTCCAGCGTGACTCTGGCCGGCATCGCCCCCACGCAGGACGGTGGACTCATCGCCACCTCGCATGCGCCTGACGTGACCGGGCAGTTCAGCTTCACCGATTTCAGCGTGAGCTGACCCACGGCGGTGATCGTTGGCGCACAGTGGCGGCCATAGCCCCCAGAACGCGCCAACGATCACCGAAGGTGCGCGAACATCAGATGAAACCGGCGCACCGACCCGCATTCGGCCTCAAAAACCTGCTGGTAACCCCTTGGCAACGAGAGGATAGGCATGGCAAGGTAGCGCCTACTTCACTAAACATCAGATCTATCCACCCTTCTGTTGGGGAGGTCCGACCCGGTGATGACTACCGTCGAGCGTGCTGACGAGGCCGTCCGGCCGGGAGACTGGTTGCGAGAACGGCTCTCCAACGCCCTGTCCGAGTTCACGGCGGCGACCGCGCTCATCGTGCTCTTCGTGGCGCTGAGCTTCGCCAGCCCGCACTTCCTGACGGCGGACAACCTGTTCAACATCGGCGCGCAGACGGCCGTCATCGCGATCATCGCCACCGCGCAGACGATGGTGATCATCACGAAGGGCATCGACCTGTCCGTCGGGTCGGTGGCCGCGCTGGCCGGCGTCGTCGGCGCGATGACCGTGCGAGACCTCGGGTTCTCCGTCTGGACGGCGACCCTGGTCGCGATGGTGATCGGTGCCCTCGCCGGGCTGGTCAACGGTCTGCTGGTCACTGCGGCACGAATCCCGCCGTTCATCGCCACCCTGGGCATGATGTCGGCCGCGCGCGGCCTGGTCTTCATCATCACCGGTGCCGTCGGCGTCTATGGTCTGCCCAAGTCGTTCCAACTGCTCGGCAACGGAGAGATCGCCGGCATCCCGTTCGCCATCGTGCTGACCGGCCTCGTGGCCATCGGCATCGCCTTCCTGCTCTCGCAGACGCAGTTCGGGCAGTACACCTACGCAATGGGGTCGAACCTCGAGGCCGCGCGTCGCTCCGGAATATCCGTCGGGCGTCATCTGACGACCGTGTACGTGATCGCCGGGGTCCTGGTTGGTCTCGGCGGGATGATCGCGGCCTCACGGGTCAACTCCGGGCAGCCGAACTACGGCATCGCGCTCGAGCTCGACGTCATCGCCGCGGCCGTGATCGGTGGTGCCAGCCTCTTCGGCGGGCAGGGCCGGATCATCGGCACACTGATCGGCGCCTTCCTCATCGCGCTCGTGCGCAACGGCGCCGTCCTGCTCGACATCAGCATCCACGTCCAGATGGTGATCGTCGGTCTGATCATCTGGGCCGCTGTCTACTTCGACCAATTCCGCCGCCGCCGACTGGAGTCACGAGGTTGACGCCGCTCCCACGACCACCCGATTCGGAGAGGACTCACTGATGGCGCACAGCATCAAGACCCGTCGCCGCCCGCCCGTCCGTCGTCGTCATGCCGCGGCGCTCACCGCCCTGGTCGCCACCACCG
>Ga0079224_100005097_pt1 | contig 17190 bp, 16 predicted proteins | sample Stecom2015_FD_80414 | JGI IMG/M metagenome (GOLD analysis project Ga0079224, IMG submission 80414) | Agricultural soil microbial communities from Utah to study Nitrogen management - Steer compost 2015 | ecosystem: Environmental > Terrestrial > Soil > Agricultural land | place: USA: Utah... | reverse complement strand
TAGCAGGTTCTTCCGGCCGATCAGATCCCCGACCTTGCCGTAGATCGGCAGCGAGATGGTGGAGGTCAGCAGGTAGGCGGTGATCACCCACAACAGCTGGTCGCCGCCGGCGAGCTCACCCACCATGGTCTGCAGCGCGGTCGACAGCACCGTCTGGTTCAGCGCCGCGAGCAGTAGCGACAGCATCAGCCCGGCGAACAACAGCAGCAGGCCGCGCCCGGCCGGGGTGGTCGGGCGAGTGTGGGCGGACTCAGTGCGCATGGGCGGTGAGCTACCTCCAGTCAGGCATGGCCGGCGATCGCCGGCGGATGTGCGGCTCGGCAGGGCCGGCTACCGGAGCCGGTCCAGGGCGGCGAACGCCTCGGTGAGCCGGTCACCGAGGCTGGTGTCATCGCCGGAGTTCCACCAGTCCCACACCGCCGCCCGCAGGACCGCGGTGGCGACCGCCGCCATTACCGACGCTTCGAACGTGGGCGGGCTCTGTCCGAGCCGGTGCGCGATGGCCTCGGCGATCACGGTCTCGAACTCCCGGAACCGCTGCTGCATCAACGGCGCGAGTTCCGGGTTGGCGGAGACCACTTCGTGTACCCGCTGCAGGTGGTGGCGCTCCTGGCCGACCTGCTGCACATACGCCACCAGCAGCTCCCGCAGCCCGTCCAGGATTCTCCCTTGGCCGGAGATGAACTGTGCCAGGAGCGGTTCCGGCATCGCCGGTGGCCCGGTCACCAACGCGTCCCGCTTGGTGGGGAAGTAGTTGAAGAAGGTACGGGGAGACACGCCGGCCGCTTCGGCGATTTCCTCGACGGTCACCCCGGCCAGGCCACGCTCGAGGACTAGCGCGACGGCGGCGTGATGGATCTCTTGGCGGGTGGCGGACCGGCGTCGCTCACGCAGCGGTGTAGTGGTGGACACCCGACCCCCTTCTGAGTTGCAGAAACTGCACACAACACAGTAACTGCACCTTCGGCGAGGTCGACGCCGGCCCGGGAAAGTCCCACCGGGACGTCACACAGGTGGCTGGAGTGGCTTACGCGCGGGGAGCGACGAACTCCGGCCGAACCGGGTCACCGGCGGTACCGGGAGCGGCGTGGGAGGGATCGACGTCCAGCGCCACAATCCGGTTGTTCGCGTCCACGTGCACGATGCGCGGCTGGTAGGTGCGGGCTTCCGCGTCGTCTACCTGCATGTACGAGAGCAGGATGACCAGGTCGCCCGGGTGGATCAGGTGGGCGGCCGCTCCGTTGATCCCGATCACCCCGCTGCCGCGCTCCCCCGGGATCACGTACGTTTCCAGGCGCGCCCCATTGGTGATGTCGACGATGGCCACCTGCTCGCCCGGCAGCAGGTCCGCTGCGTCCAGCAGATCCTCGTCGATGGTCACCGAACCGACGTAGTGCAGGTCAGCGTGGGTCACCGTCGCCCGGTGAATCTTCGACTTCAGCATCGTCCGCAGCATTCCTGTCACCTCACGAGCTGGATCTCAAGGTTGTCAATCAGCCTGGTGGTGCCCACCCGGGCAGCGACCAGCAAGCGGGCCCGCCCATCCGGTGGCAGCGGTACCACCTGGCCCGCGGTGGTACCGATCGGGGGCGCCAGCGGTCGCAGGTCCGGATCGGTCAGTGCCAGGTAGTCCAGCTGCACCCCCGCCAGGGGGCCGACCGCTGCAGCCAACACTCCGGCCGGGTCGGCGCCGGCGGCGGCCGCCGCTGCCCCGGCCTGGAGCGCGGTCGGCAGGGCCACCGCGGCCTGGCGCTCCTCGGGGGAGAGGTAGCGGTTGCGGCTGGATTGGGCTAGCCCATCCGACTCCCGGACGGTGGGAACCCCGACCACCTCCACCGGCAGGTCGAGGTCACGCACCATGGCTCGGATCAGGGTGAGTTGCTGGTAGTCCTTCTCGCCAAAGTACGCCATCGCCGGGCGGGTCAGCTGGAGTAGCTTAAGCACGACCGTCAGTACCCCCGCGAAGTGGCCCGGCCGGCTGGCGCCCTCCAGCACCTCACCCAGCGGTCCCGGATTCACTCGGACCGCCGGTTCCCCGTTCGGGTACATCTGCGCGGTGGTGGGCGCGAACACCAGGTCCACCCCGGTCTGCGCGCACACCGCCAGGTCCGCCTCCAGGGTGCGGGGGTAGCGGTCGAAATCTTCGCCCGCGCCGAACTGCAGCGGATTGACGAAGATGGTCGCCAGCAGGGTGCCGGCCCGCTCGCGGGCGGCCCGCAGCAGCGCCGCGTGCCCGTCGTGCAGCGCCCCCATGGTCATCACCACCGCGACCGGGTCGGCGGCGGTGGCGCGGGCGGCGGCCAGCTCCTCCCGGGTCCGTAGTAGCCGGGGCGTACGGATGTTCATGCTGCCCTCCCCGCAGCCGTAACCGGTGGGTCCAGCACCGCCTGTAGCGATCGGGCGGCCGCCGGGTCCAGTCGGCCGGCCGCGACCGCCCGTTCGGTGGTCCGCTGCGCCAGCGCGCGGTAGGCGGGTACCGACTCCGGGGCGACGGCGGTCAACACGTCCAGGTGCCCGGTGACGGTACCGGTGTCCCCGCGGGCCACCGGGCCGGTCAGAGCCGCGTCGCCGTGGCGCAGGGTGTTCTCCAGCGCTGCCCGCAGCAGGGGGGCCAGGATCCGTTCCGGCCGGCCTATCCCGGCGGCCCGCAGCCAGTCGGCGGCCTCGTTGACCAGGGTGGTCAGGTGGTTGGCGCCGTGCGCGAGCGCGGCGTGGTAGAGCGGGCGGGCCGACTCCGGCAGCCACTCCGGGTGTCCCCGCAGATCAGCGACCAGCCGGGTGGCGAACGCGCGCACGTCGTCCGGGGCGGTCACCCCGTAGCCCGTGCCCGGCAGCCGGGCCAGGTCGTCCGGGGTGCCGGTGAAGGTCATCGCGGGATGGAGGGCCAACGGACGAGCGCCCCGGGCGGAGACCGGAGAGAGTACCGCCAGCCCGTGGGCGCCGGAGGGGTGCGCCACCACCTGCCCGGCGGGCCAGTCCGACACCTGCGTGGCGAGGTCGTTGACCAGTCCCGCCAAGCTGTCATCCGGAACCGCGAGCAGCAGCAGGTCTCGCGCAGCGCCGACTACCTCGGGCGCCGGGCGGACCGGGACTCCGGGTAGGAGCGCGGTGAGTCGTTCCGGCGTACGGGTAGGGGTCACCGCGGTCACGGTGTGGCCGGCCGCGGCCAGCGCCGCCGCCAGGACGGTGCCGACTCGGCCAGCGCCGATGACGCCGACGGTCAGCCCGTTCCGGGCACGCGGCGGTGCATTCATGGCGATCCAGTCCTCAGTTCGTGGGTACCGGTCGGGCTCCAGTATCCGGCCTCCTCCCAGGGAGGAGGCAACCGGTTGTGAAATGTTTCTCTCCCGCTCCGGCTGGGTGAAGGGCGACCGGGGCGGGTGGGGTTCACGGCTTTTGGGGCGTTTGTAATTGACCGTGCGGGGAACGCACCGATCGCCTAAGCTCTCCGCCTGGCGTCGGCCGCGGAGGCGGGTGCGGCCGGGACCGGCACGGAGGAGGCGCGGTGGCGGTACGGGTGCGGCGGCTGGCGCTGGCCCTGGTGGTGGGTGGACTGCTGGCAGGGTGTACCCCGGTGGCCTCGGCGGTTACCGACGGTGACCTGCTCGACCAGTGGACCGCATTTCCTGAGCCGGAGCCGTTCGTGCCGGAAGCGGGCACCTGTCACACCACGTACCGGCCCTCGGTGCGGCTGGGGATATACCAGCCGATCGCCTGCGACATCCCCCACGACGTCGAGACCGTGTACGTCGGGGAGTTCACCGGCGAGACGGCGGACCGGCTGACGCCCCCGGCGGAGGGCACCCCGCGGATGTTCAACGACTGCCTCGAGCTGGCGCTGGACTACCTCGGGGTCCGGGCCTCCGGGCTGCCCGTCCCCATCTGGACCATCCTGGGCTGGCCCTCGAAGCAGGACTGGGACAACGGCGAGCGCACCTTCCGCTGCACCATCTACTTCGACGGCACGGTGACCGGGTTGTTGGAAGGGGTGGGGGCGGCCGGTCTGCGGGAGGCCCTCGGGTGACGGCTCCGCCGGCCGGTGACGGGTGAACTGGCTCACCCGTGACCGGGGCAAACCCGTACCGGTGTTCACAAAGGCCGTCTTCGGCCCCAGGGCCAACCCTTATGCTCACAGGTCAACGTGGGGCGGATGCGGGAGATGAGCGGATGGACAACCGGATCCGAGGGTGGCTGGCGCTGGCGTTCGGTGGGGTCATCGCGCTGGTGATGGGTGGCTGCAGCAGCCTGCCGGACGGGATGGACGGTGACCTGACCAACCAGTGGTCCCGCTTGCCGGAGCCGGTCGAGTTTGTCCCCGAGGCGGGGGTGTGCCACCCCGATCCCTACCGCCGGACCGCGCCGCTGGCGGAGTATCAGCCGGTCGAGTGCGACCAGCCGCATTTTGTCGAGACGGTGTACGTGGGTGAGTTCACGGGCCGGGCGGCGGACCGGGACACCCCGCCCGGGGCGCGATCCAGCCACGTCCGCCGGGCCTACCGAGAGTGTGAGAAACAGGTCAAGAAGTTCCTGGGGGCCGATTTCCGGTACGGGCGGCTGTGGCTGGGGGTGGCGGTGCCCTCCGAGGAGGGGTGGCAGGGCGGCGCCCGCTGGTTCCGCTGCGACTTGATGGAGCTGGAACCCGGACACGGCGACCCGGTGCGCCGGGAAGGGTCGCTGGCCGGCGCCCTGACCGGCGAGTCCGATCTGCGCCTGGGCTGCTATCGGGTGTCGACCGACGACGATGGGGCGATCAAGGAAATGACCGCGGTGCCTTGCAGCGAGCCGCACCAGGCGGAGTTCGTCGGGGTGTGGCGAGCCGACTTCGACGACTACCCCACCGGCGGGGACGCCGAGGCCCAGGTCTACCGCGGGTGCCGGGAACAGGTGGCGGAGTACGTGGACGTGCCGGTCGACGCCAATCTGCCGGCGCGAACCGGCGCGATCGCCGACTGGATGAGTAAACGGGACTGGGGCGCCGGGGATCGGGCCTTCCGCTGCTACCTGTGGCTGCCCGATGGCGAGTTGACCGAGTCGCTGGCCGGAGCCGGGGTCGACGCGCTGCCGGTCCGGAATCAATGAGCGCCGCCATGCCCGCCACCGAGACCACCCTCGCACCAGCGCACCCGCCGGGACTGTCGCTGCCGTCACTGCCCCGGTTGCCGGTTCACCTGCCCGCTCCCGCCCCCGGCTGGGTGGAGGTCACCGATGTGGTCGTGGTGGGGTCCGGCATCGCCGGCCTGACCACCGCCCTGTACCTGCGGGAGGCCGGCTACCACGTCACCGTGGTGACCAAGGACAACGTGGACGACAGCTCGACCCGGTGGGCGCAGGGCGGGATCGCGGCGGTACTGGCGCCGGACGACACCCCGGCGGCCCACGCCGCGGACACGCTGGCGGCGGGGGCCGGCCTGTGCGACCCGGCGGCGGTGGAGATCCTGGTGTCGGAGGGGCCGGCCCGGGTGCGGGAGCTGATCAGGTTCGGCGCGAGCTTTGACCGGCACCCGGACGGCCGGTTGATGCTGACCCGGGAGGGCGGCCACCGCGCCGACCGGGTGGCGCACGCCGGTGGTGACGCCACCGGGGCGGAGGTCCAACGCGCACTACAGGAGCTGGTACGCCGGGATCCGTGGGTCCGGTTAGTGGAGCACGCACTGGTGGTGGACCTGCTCACCGAGGGCGGGCCGACGGGACGGGTGACCGGGGTGATGCTGCACGTGTTGGGCGAGGGCACCCCGGACGGGGTGGGCGCGGTCCTGGCCCGCGCGGTGGTTCTCGCCACCGGCGGGATCGGTCAGGTCTACGCCTCCACCACCAACCCGCCGGTGTCCACCGGGGACGGGGTGGCGCTGGCGCTGCGGGCCGGGGCGGCCGTGGCGGACCTGGAGTTCGTCCAGTTCCACCCGACCGCGCTGGTGCGGTCCGGCGGTACCGGGCCACAGCCCCTGATCTCGGAGGCGCTGCGGGGGGAGGGAGCGTACCTGCTGGACCCCGCTGGGCGTCGGTTCATGGTCGGCCAGCACGAACTGGCGGAGCTGGCACCCCGGGACGTGGTGGCCAAGGCGGTGCATCAGGCGATGCGCGCGGCCGGCACCGATCACGTGTGGCTGGACGCACGGCATCTGGGCCGGGCGTTCCTGGCCCGCCGGTTCCCGACCATCCTGGCCGCCTGCCGGGCCGCCGGTATCGATCCGGCGACCGAGCCGATCCCGGTGGCCCCGGCCGCCCACTATGCCAGCGGTGGGGTACGCACCGACCAGCGCGGCCGTACCTCGGTGCCGGCCCTGTACGCGTGTGGCGAGGTCGCCTGCACCGGGGTGCACGGGGCGAACCGGTTGGCCTCCAATTCCCTCCTGGAAGGGTTGGTGTACGCCCGACGGATCGCCACCGATCTGGTCCAGCGGTGGGATGAGCTGCCGGCGCCCGACCCGGACCGGGTGGCGGTGCCGGCCGCTTCGCCGCCGCCGGGGCGCACCGACCCGGGCGCGGTGGCCTCGCCCGCGGACTCGACCTTCACCGCGCCAGAGGCGGTGGCCGAGGCCCGGCGGATGCTGCAACAGGCGATGAGCGCGGGCGCGGGCGTACTGCGCAGCGCCGAGTCGTTGACCGAGGTGGCCGCACAACTGGTGAAGTTGGCGCCGGCGGCGACCGGTACCGGCAGCGCGGGTTGGGAACTGGCGAACCTGCTCACGGTGGCAAGCGGGCTGGTGGCCGCGGCGTACGCCCGCCAGGAGAGCCGGGGGTGTCACTGGCGGGCGGATCACCCCGATCCCCGGCCGGAATGGCGTGGCCGCCTGCGCGGTGCGGTGGGCGAGGACGGATCGTTTACCCTGGCATGGGAGCGCGCATGAGACCGTCGACAGTAGATGCTCTGGTAGCCGCTGGTCTGGATCCGACCGAGGTGAGCCGGGTGATCCGGGTGGCGCTCGAGGAGGACCTCGGCCCAGACGGGATCGATGTCACCAGTCGCGCGACCATCCCGGCCGATCAGACCGACACCGCTGAGTTGGTGGCCCGCGGCGACGGGATCGTGGCCGGGTTGATCGTGGCCGCGGCGGTGTTCGAACTCATTGATCAGCGAGTGGTGGTGGAGCCGCGGATCGCCGACGGCACGCGCGTGACCCGGGGCACTCCGTTGGCCACCGTGACCGGCCCCACGCGAGCCCTGTTGACGGGGGAACGGACCGCGCTCAATCTGCTGTGCCGGATGTCCGGGATAGCCACCCATACCCGGGCGTGGGCGGACGCGTTGGCGGGGAGTAAAGCGCGCGTGCTGGACACCCGGAAGACCACCCCGGGGCTGCGAGCGCTGGAAAAGTACGCGGTCCGCGCCGGTGGGGGCGACAACAAGCGGATGGGGCTGTACGACGTCGCAATGATCAAGGACAACCACATCCGGGCCGCGGGTGGGATAGCGCCGGCGTTCGCCCGGGTCCGGGCGGCGTACCCCAATCTGCCGGTGCAGGTGGAAGTGACCAGCGTGGCCGAGGCGGAGGCGGCGGTGGCCGCCGGGGCGGATTTCCTGTTGTGCGACAACCTGGAACCGGACGAGCTGCGCGCGATCGTGGCGGCGGTGGGTGACCGAGCGGAGCTGGAAGCCACCGGCGGGCTCACCCTGCCCCGGGCGCGGGAGTACGCCGAAACCGGGGTGGACTACCTTTCGGTGGGAGCGTTGACACACTCCTCTCCGATTCTGGATATCGCACTGGACCTAAGAGGCCGCTGATGCTGCTTTGCATCGACGTAGGCAACACCAACACGGTGCTTGCCACGTTCGACCGTGACTCCGATGGCACGATCGTGCACTCCTGGCGGATCAAGACCGACGCCCGCACCACCGCCGATGAGCTGGGGCTGATGTTCGAAGGGCTGCTGTCCCGAGAAGGGGTGACGGTGACCGGGGTGGCCGCCTGCTCGACCGTACCGGCGATGCTGCGCTCCTTGCGTTCGATGCTGGGCCGGTACTACCGGGGCGTGCCGTCGGTGGTGGTGGAGCCCGGCATCCGGACCGGGGTGCCGCTGGCGATCGACAACCCGAAGGAGGTAGGGGCGGACCGGGTCGTCAACACCCTGGCCGCCTACACCCTGTACGGCGGGCCGTCAGTGGTGGTGGATTTCGGTACCTCTACCAACTTCGATGTGGTGTCGGCCAAGGGGGAGTTCCTGGGTGGGGTGATCGCCCCCGGGATAGAAATCTCGGTGGAGGCGTTGGCTACCCGGGCCGCCCAGCTGCGAAAAGTAGAGCTGGTCAAACCCCCCCGGGTGGTGGGTAAGAACACCGTCGAGTGCGTGCAGGCCGGGGTGGTGTACGGATTCGCCGGCCAAGTGGACGCGATCGTCCGGGCGATCGTGGCCGAATTGGGGGGCGAGGTGAACGCGGTGGTGGCCACGGGCGGATTGGCGCCGGTGGTGCTCAGCGAGTGCACCACCATCACCCACCACGAGCCGATGCTGACCTTGCTCGGCCTACAGTCGATTTTCGCTCGAAACGTGCGAGAGGAATCCTGACGTGACCGATCCCCGCCAGCCGATTGCCGGCTCCGCCGCCGATGACGCCGACGACCTGCCGGAGCAGATGCGGGTACGTCGCGACAAGCGGGCCCGGTTGGCCGAGAGTGGCCGCCCGCCGTACCCGGTGAACTATCCCCGCACCACCACCCTGGCGCAGGTGCGACAGCGGTTCGGGGATCTGCCACCGGACACCGCCACCGGGGAGCGGGTGGCGGTCACCGGTCGGGTGATTTTCATTCGGAACACCGGCAAGCTGTGCTTCGCCACTCTCCGGGACGGTGACGGGACCGAACTACAGGCGATGCTGTCCCAGGCCAAGGTCGGGGAGGAAGCCCTGACCGAGTGGAAGCAGCTGGTCGACATCGGTGACCAGGTGGGGGTCTCCGGTGAGGTGGTCACCAGTCGGCGGGGTGAGCTGTCGGTGATGGCCGACGAGTGGACCATGACCGCCAAGGCGCTGCGGCCGCTGCCGGTGGCGCACAAGCCGCTCAGCGACGAGGCCCGGGTCCGCCAGCGGTATGTGGACCTGATTGTCCGGCCGCAGGCCCGGGAGGTGGTGCGGGCGCGGGCCACGGTGGTCCGCAGCCTGCGTGATTCTCTCCACACCCGGGGGTTCATCGAGGTCGAGACCCCGATGCTGCAGCTGCTGCACGGGGGAGCGGCGGCGCGCCCATTCATCACCCACAGTAATGCTCTCGATATAGATCTATATCTGCGGATCGCTCCGGAGCTGTTCCTGAAGCGGGCGGTAGTCGGGGGAATCGAGCGGGTCTTTGAATTGAACCGCGTCTTCCGTAACGAAGGTGTGGACTCCTCGCATTCGCCAGAGTTCGCAATGCTGGAGGTCTATCAGGCTTACACCGACTACCACGGCATGGCGGAGTTGACCCGCGAACTGGTGCAAGCGGCTGCTTTTGCATTGACGGGGTCACACATAGTGACGCTGGCGGACGGGACAGAGTTTGACCTGGGCGGGCAATGGTCGCGGACAACTCTGTTCGGCTCCCTGTCCGAAGCATTGGGGGAGGAGGTTACTCCCGCCACCCCCCGGGAGAAACTAGTCAGCTACGCCGACCGGCACGAGTTGTCAGTAGACCCGAAGTGGGGCGCGGGCAAGCTGGCGGAGGAGTTGTTCGAGCACCTGGTGGCGCCCGGGCTGGTCCAACCCACGTTTGTGTTTGATTACCCGGCGGAGACCAGCCCGTTGACCCGGCCGCACCGAAACGTGCCCGGATTGGCCGAGAAGTGGGATCTGTACGTGCGGGGGGTTGAGCTGGCCACGGCCTACTCGGAGTTGACCGATCCGGTGATTCAGCGGGAAACCCTGACCGCGCAAGCGCGGGCGGCCGCCCAAGGCGATGAGGAAGCGATGCAGCTCGATGAAGACTTCCTGCGCGCGTTGGAGTACGGAATGCCGCCGACCGGGGGCATGGGAATGGGAATCGACCGCTTGATGATGGCGCTGACCGGGCTGGGGATTCGCGAGACTATCCTCTTCCCACTTGTACGCCCGGAGTAGGGTGGCCGCAGAAGCGGCAACTCAATCGCGTAAGGTGACATCGACAAGCAGCAGCCGGTATTGTCTCGGCATTGCAGGAAGCCCGCCCGGGCAGGAGGGATTGAGCTAATGGCGAAAGAGACCATTACTCGGCTTATTGACGACCTGGACGGCAGCGAAGCCGACGAGACGGTCAAGTTCGGGCTTGACGGTGTGCAGTATGAGATCGACCTGTCGAAGGACAACGCCGCCAAGCTACGGGAGGCGCTTCAGCCATATGTCAAGGCCGGTCGGCGGGCTGGTCGCCAGGTAGTCACGAGCCGGCGTCGGGCGGCGCAGGCTGTGGACCGGGCGCAGAACAAAGCCATTCGCGAGTGGGCGCGGAAACACAACCTGAAGATCTCTGACCGGGGGCGTATTCCGGAATATGTCCTCGCGCAGTATCACGCCAGCGGTGGTCGCTGACTTCCGAGCTGATCCGGGCTGCTTCCGGTTCAGCCGGGTCGACTCCTGCGCCGGCTAGACCGCGCCGTCGCCAGTTTCGCTCTGCGCGTACGCCCCCGGGGATGGGGGCGTTTTGCGGTGGTTTGTGCAACTCTATGGCGTTGCTGTGACGCGTTCGTTACGCCAGCGGTGGGCTGACACGTCCGAGTGCAGCGATAGAGTTGAGCGCAAGAGCCCTGCACGTGAGGAGCACGAGGGAATGTTCGAGCGGTTCACCGACCGAGCCCGACGGGTTGTCGTCCTGGCCCAGGAGGAGGCCCGGATGCTCAACCACAACTACATCGGCACCGAGCACATCCTGCTCGGTCTCATCCACGAGGGTGAGGGTGTCGCGGCGAAGGCTCTGGAGAGCCTCGGCATCTCCCTGGAGGGCGTGCGCCAGCAGGTCGAAGAGATCATTGGTCAGGGCCAGCAGGCGCCGAGCGGGCACATCCCGTTCACCCCCCGGGCAAAGAAGGTGCTTGAGCTGTCGCTGCGGGAGGCGCTGCAGCTCGGCCACAACTACATCGGCACCGAGCACATCCTGCTGGGCCTGATCCGTGAGGGTGAGGGCGTGGCCGCGCAGGTCCTGGTAAAGCTGGGCGCGGACCTGAACCGGGTCCGGCAGCAGGTGATCCAGCTGCTGTCCGGCTACGGCAAGGAGCCGGCGGCGGCGAGCGCGGGCGGCAGCAGCGAGACCGCCCCGACCACCTCGCTGGTGCTGGACCAGTTCGGTCGTAACCTCACCCAGGCGGCTCGGGAAGGCAAGCTTGACCCGGTGATCGGCCGGGAGAGTGAGATCGAGCGGGTCATGCAGGTGCTGTCCCGCCGTACCAAGAACAACCCGGTCCTGATCGGCGAGCCCGGGGTCGGTAAGACCGCGGTCGTCGAGGGGCTGGCTCAGAAGATCGTCAAGGGTGAGGTGCCCGAGACGCTCAAGGACAAGCAGCTCTACACGCTTGACCTGGGCGCGCTGGTGGCGGGCTCCCGCTACCGGGGTGACTTCGAAGAGCGGCTGAAGAAGGTGCTCAAGGAGATCCGCACCCGGGGCGACATCATCCTGTTCATCGACGAGATCCACACCCTGGTGGGTGCGGGTGCGGCCGAGGGTGCGATCGACGCGGCCTCGATCCTGAAGCCGATGCTGGCCCGGGGCGAGCTGCAGACCATCGGTGCGACCACCCTCGACGAGTACCGCAAGTACCTTGAGAAGGACGCGGCGCTGGAGCGGCGGTTCCAGCCGATCCAGGTGGGTGAGCCGTCGCTGGCGCACACCATCGAGATCCTCAAGGGGCTGCGGGACCGGTACGAGGCCCACCACCGGGTGTCGATCACCGACGCCGCGCTGGTCTCCGCGGCCAGCCTGGCCGACCGGTACATCTCCGACCGCTACCTGCCGGACAAGGCGATCGACCTGATCGACGAGGCCGGTGCCCGGATGCGGATCCGCCGGATGACCGCGCCGCCGGACCTGCGGGAGTTCGACGAGAAGATCGCCCAGGTCCGTCGGGACAAGGAGTCCGCGATCGACGCGCAGGACTTCGAGCGGGCCGCGCAGCTGCGGGACACCGAGAAGCAGCTGCTGGCGCAGCGGGCGCAGCGGGAGAAGGAGTGGAAGGCCGGCGACCTCGACGTGGTCAGCGAGGTTGACGACGAGCAGATCGCCGAGGTGCTGGCCCACTGGACCGGTATCCCGGTCTACAAGCTCACCGAGGAAGAGACCGCACGGCTGCTCCACATGGAGGAGGAGCTGCACAAGCGGATCGCTGGTCAGGACGACGCGGTGAAGGCCGTGTCCCAGGCGATCCGGCGGACTCGGGCTGGGCTGAAGGACCCGAAGCGCCCGGCGGGCTCGTTCATCTTCGCCGGCCCGTCCGGGGTCGGTAAGACCGAGCTGTCCAAGGCGCTGGCGGAGTTCCTGTTCGGCACCGAGGAAGCGCTGATCCAGCTGGACATGAGCGAGTTCCACGACCGCTACACCGTGTCCCGGCTGGTGGGTGCGCCGCCCGGGTACGTCGGGTACGACGAGGGCGGCCAGCTGACCGAGAAGGTGCGCCGCCGCCCGTTCTCGGTGGTCCTGTTCGACGAGATCGAAAAGGCCCACCCGGACGTGTTCAACACGCTCCTGCAGATCCTGGAGGACGGTCGGCTCACCGACGGGCAGGGTCGCATCGTCGACTTCAAGAACACGGTGATCATCCTGACCACCAACCTGGGGACCCGGGATGTCGCCAAGGCGGTCACGATGGGCTTCCAGTCGTCGGAGGACGCCGAGAGCAACTACGAGCGGATGAAGCAGAAGGTCAACGATGAGTTGAAGCAGCAGTTCCGCCCGGAGTTCCTCAACCGGATCGACGACACCATCGTGTTCCACCAGCTGTCCGAGGAGCACATCCTGCGGATCGTGGACATGATGCTGGCCCGCATCGAGGAGCAGCTGCGGAACAAGGACATGGGGCTGACCCTCACCGACAACGCCAAGCGGTTCCTGGCCAAGAAGGGTTGGGACCCGGTGATGGGTGCCCGGCCGCTGCGGCGGACCATCCAGCGCGAGCTGGAGGACCCGCTGTCGGAGCGGATCCTGTTCAACGATCTGCGGCCCGGTCAGAACATCCTGGTCGACTGCGACGGGGATCCGACCGACATCGAGCGGACCAAGCTGACTTTCCAGGGCAGTGACAAGTCCCGGGTGCCGGACACCCCGCAGCTCATCCCGGCCTCCGCCAGCGAGCGGGGCGGGGAGCCGACCGAAGTGTCCGAGTAGTCGGTAGTCGATTCGACGCGGCCGCTGGCGGTGATCTCACCGCCAGCGGCCGTCGTCGTGGAACCGGTGATGCGGGATCCGTCCCGCCGCCGGGGCGGCGGCCCGCGGTCAGGAGCGGCCGCTGCCGATACCCACCGACGGGGCCTCGCCCGGGGCGTCACCGGCCAACGCGTACTGCTTCGGCGCCGGCTGCCAGACCAGACCGTCGGCTACCAGACTCGCCAACGCCCGGTCGCGTTGAACGGTGTCGTGCCATACCCGCTCCAGGCGACTGGCCGGCACCGGGCCGGTCGCCTCTCGCAGCACCGCCAGCAGCTTCCCCCGCACTTGCCGGTCCGTACCGGCGTAGCGCTGCGGCCGACGGCTCGGCCCCGGGGGCAGCGGTTGGCCGGTGGCGTGCCAGGCGCACTGGCGAGCCAGCGGGCACTGCTGGCAGCGCGGAGCGCGGGCGGTGCAGATCAGCGCCCCCAGCTCCATGAACGCGGCGCTGGCCACCGCCGCAGTGGCCGGTTCGGTCGGCAGGAGCTCGGCGGTCGCGGCCAGGTCGGCGGTGGTGGTGGCGGGCCCGGCGTCCGGTTTCCCGGCCACACACCGGGCCACCAGCCGTCGGACGTTGGTGTCCACCACCGGCTGACGCTGTCGGAACGCGAACGCCGCCACCGCCCGCGCGGTGTAGGCGCCGACCCCCGGTAGTGCGAGTAGCTCCGGTACCGAGCGGGGCACCTCGCCGCCGTGCCGCTCCACGAGGACGGTGGCGCACTCGTGCAGGCGCAGCGCCCGTCGGGGGTACCCCAGTCGGCCCCAGGCCCGGATCGCTTCGGCGGGCGGCTCGGCGGCCAGCGCCGCCGGGGTCGGCCAGCGGGCCACCCAGGCCTGCCACACCGGCAGCACCCGGGCCACCGGGGTTTGTTGCAGCATTACCTCGGAGACCAGGATCGGCCAGGCCCCCACCCCGGGTGCCCGCCACGGCAGGTCCCGCGCGTGCCGCTCGTACCACTGGATGGCGACGCGGGCGAGTTCGGTCACGCCGGCATGCTACTGCCCGAGGCGTGCCCACCCCACGCCCCGGCTGGGCGGTGCCCACCGCGGTCACCGGCCTGATCTATCCCGAAATCTGGCCCGATGGCCCAGCGCGCGTACTGACCATGGCAGACTGCGGGGCGATGAATGAGCTCGCCATCACAGTGATCGGACATGACCGTCCTGGGATTGTCGCCCAGGTCGCCCAAACCCTCGCCGATCTCGGGATCAACCTCACTGATTCCAGCATGACTCGGTTGCGGGGCCATTTCGCGATGACCCTGATCTGTAGTGGGGAGGTGCCGGCCGAGGAGGTAGAGGCGGCGCTGTTGCCGATCGGCCAAGACGGCTCATTGCTCGCGACCGTACGCGAGGTGCGGCCGGAGGCGGAACAGGCGTCGACCGGCTCGCCCTACCTGATAAGCCTGCACGGTGCGGACCGGTTGGGCATTGTCGCCACGGTGACGCAGGTACTCGCGCGCGCCGGCGGCAACATCACCGACCTGACTACGCGGTTGGTCGGTCCACTGTACGTGCTGGTGGCCGAGGTTGACCTTTCCCCGGAAGTGGTGGACGAGGTCCAGTCGGAGCTTGGCGCCATAGCGGACCGGCTGGGGGTCGAGGTGACGATCCGACCCGGGGAGATGGATGTCCTTTGACACTGGAGGAACGCACTCTAGCAGCATTGGCGGAGGTGACCGGCGCCGTCCGGCCGGTGGTGACCGCGCCTGATCCAGGGCTGAGCCAGCCCTGCAAGGAGGTGGATCCGACCAGCGCCGAGGCGCTGGCCTTGGCCGCCGACCTGATAGCGACCATGCGCGCCTCGCCCGGCTGTGTCGGCCTGGCCGCACCCCAGATCGGGGTGGGGCTGCGGATGTTCGCAGTGGACGTTACCGGTCATCCTCGAGCGGTGACCGTTCACGGCACCTTCGTGCTCTGCAACGCCGCAATCACGCAGGCTAGTCGCTGGCGGCCCGCCCGGGAGGGGTGCATGTCCGTACCGCACCTGACCGGCGACGTGAAGCGGGCCACCCGGTTGGTGGTGGCCGGTCAACTACCCGGCTCCGGGGAGCAGGTGACGGTGACCACCGACGCGTTTGAGGCCCGGGCATTGCAGCACGAACTTGACCACTGTGATGGGAAGTTGTTCCTCGATCGGGTGGCCGGCGCCCATGCGATCTATCCTCGAAAGGTCTATTTGTAGTAGCGGCGCGTCGCGGCCACCACGCCCGCCCCGATCGTTACCGTGAGAGGTCATGCGACTGACGGTTGGTCCCCTGCCGCCTGCCGTCTACTGGCGGCGCCGAGCCCTGGTGCTCGGGGTGGCGCTGCTGGTCGTCTTTTTGATCGTCCAGGCCTGCATGGCCGCCACCGCGCGGTCCGACAAGGAGGATACGGCGACGGGGCCGTCTCCTACCGCCGGGGAGACGTCGGCGCCGCCGGAGGGCACCCCTCCGCCGGATGGACAACCGGTCACGCACACCACTGACGAACCGAGTGAGCCGCCGGAACCGACCCCGGGGCAGGAGTGCACCGACAAGGAAGTCGTCGTGATCGCGGCGGCCGGCGCGGAGCAGGTCCCGCAGGGCGGCGTCGTCGAAGTGAAGATTGAGATTCGGAACGACTCCGACCGGGAGTGTCGGCGGGACATCGGCGGCAGTCAGCGGGAGTTGTTCATCCGCGCGCACGGAAGCGCCGGTAAGGTGTGGTCCTCTCGCGACTGCACCGAGCTGACCGGCAACGATGTCCGGGATCTGCCCCCGGGGTTCGCGACCTCCTTCTGGGCGCCGTGGAACACCCGGACCAGCGGTGACTGCACCGAGCTCGGTGAGGCCGCCGGGCCGCTGGTTGAGCCCGGGGAGTACGAGCTGGTGGCCCGGCTCGGCACCCTCTACAGTGAACCGGTACGGATCGTCGTCACCGGGTGAGCCGGGCGGCGACCGATGGCGCCACGACCGCGGGCAGCGCGTCGCACCGGTCGGTTAACGTGCCGGATGTGACTGCCACCAGGGCGAAAGGCCGGGGCACCCGGCCAGCGTACGAGTGTGACGTCTGCGGGTACCAGCCCGCAAAATGGGTCGGGCGCTGCCCGGAGTGCGGTGAGTGGGGATCGGTGGTGGAGCGGGCCGCCCCCGTGGCACCGGCGGGGCGACCGGTGTCGGCCCGGACTCCGATCCAGCCCGCTCAGCCGATCGCGAGCTACAGCGTCGCGCCCGCCCGAGCCCGTCCTACCGGGGTCAGCGAACTGGACCGCGTGCTCGGCGGAGGGCTGGTGCCCGGCAGCGTGGTGCTGCTCGCCGGTGAACCCGGGGTGGGTAAGTCGACCCTGCTGCTGGAGGTGGCGCAGCAGTGGGCGGCCGGCGGGGACGGGCCGGCGTTGGTGATCTCCGGGGAGGAGTCGGTCGGCCAGGTGCGGTTGCGGGCGGAGCGGATCGGCGCCCTCCACGACCAGCTTTACCTGGCGGCCGAGACCGATCTGGCGGCGGTGCTCGGACAACTGGATCTGGTCAAGCCGAGCCTGCTGGTGCTGGACTCGGTGCAGACCATCGGGGCTCCGGATGTGGACGGGGTGCCCGGAGGGGTGACCCAGGTACGGGCGGTCACGGCGGCGCTGGTGGCCGTCGCCAAGGAGCGGAACGTCTCGGTCGTCCTGGTGGGGCACGTGACCAAGGACGGGCAGGTGGCCGGTCCGCGGGTGCTGGAGCACCTGGTGGACGTGGTCCTGCATTTCGAAGGGGACAAGCACGCCGCCCTCCGGATGGTGCGTGGCTTGAAGAACCGGTTCGGCGCCGCCGACGAGGTGGGCTGTTTTGAGATGCACGAGGGCGGGATCACCAGCCTGCCTGATCCATCGGGGCTGTTCCTCAACCGGCACGCCGAGCCGGTGCCCGGCACCTGCGTGACCGTCTCCATGGAG
>Ga0079224_100005095_pt1 | contig 17196 bp, 14 predicted proteins | sample Stecom2015_FD_80414 | JGI IMG/M metagenome (GOLD analysis project Ga0079224, IMG submission 80414) | Agricultural soil microbial communities from Utah to study Nitrogen management - Steer compost 2015 | ecosystem: Environmental > Terrestrial > Soil > Agricultural land | place: USA: Utah... | reverse complement strand
TTCGCAGCGGCAAATGCAAAAGCGGCCGGCATGAGAAGCGCGCCAAGTAATACCTTCATGAAACTCCTTGGATCCTATTATTCGGCTACGATGCGAGCACGGAACTCCCGCAGTCTTTCCTTTACCGTCGCACGGTGTTCGTCGCCCATGCGAAGCAGGAGTTTTTGTCCGGGTGAGAGCTCTTCCAGCTCCGGGTCCGCAAACTCGTAGAGTACGTGCGGCCGCGTAAGGATCAACTCCCCTCCCGGCTCCGGAGTTGCCAGCAGGTGGTCGATAACTTCGATCACCCGGTCGTTGAAGTAACCATCCGGATAACCCAGACCGATGTAGGCCTTCTGGAACAGCGGGAAGAACCGACGGTAAAGTTCTTCCACTTCCGCAACATCGGCGTTCTCGACCATGCCGACAATCGCGTCGTATCGCTCGTAATTTTCCGGAGCGATGACGTACTCCCCTTCTTCTTCAGTTTCGTTCACTGCCAGCTGGCCGCCGATACCGCTCATGGGCTTTATTCGTTCCGCGATTTGCTCCCGCGGCAGGTTGTCGATGGTGGCGACGACACGTTCAACCAGGTTTTGCTCGATCAGCCGCTCCGAGAGCGCCGGGCCGAACAACTCCGAAAGTTCGAGGCTGAAGTACTCGTCGCTTTCTTCCAGGGGAGGCAGTGGCCGCAGCTCCGGCTGCCCGGCCGCTTCCTCTCCTGTCGTCTCGAGTGGGTGATCGGGCGCAACGGGCGGCGCCTCTTCCACCGTCTCCGGAGGATCTGTCCGGACGTCTGGCTCTATGTCGCTCGCAGTACGGTCGCTTTGCCACCAGTAAAATGCCAGCGCCGCCGCCAGCGCAATGGCCAGCAGAACGGGAATAAGCCACTGAAGTACGTCTTTGCGCATCGCGAAGTACTCTTGAAGTCACCGCCTCCGGGCAGCGCCGAATGCCGCACCCCTAATCGTCATAGCGTTCGATTGGGCAGCAAACATCCTAACAGGTTTATCATTTGGAAAAGAACGAGCTTCGACTGCTATCCTGTCTGACCTCATGCACCGGAGTTCCAAAATGGGCGTTCGCATGCTCGGCAAGGCCACCTGTATTGCGGCCGCGCTGGCAGTAGCTGGTTGCGGGGAAGAGCAGCGTATGGAGTCCGCTCCTGATCTCGATGACCTGGCGCGGAAGTATGTTGTTCTCGAACTGACGATGGGTCTCCATGACGACAATCACGTCGATGCCTACTTCGGCCCGGAAGAGTTGAGGCAGATCGCGCAGGAGTCACCTCTCACGTTGACCGAGATCGCCGATGAGGCCGGAGCACTCGCGGAACAGGTTGCGAAGTGGCCCGGCAACCGCAGCGACAGGATGCAACTCGGGCGGATTGATGGACTGCAACGACGGCTGCGCGCGCTCTCAGCGAGAGTTGCGATCAACCAGGGCCAAACCTTCTCTTTCGATGAAGAATCCCGGCTGCTCTTCGGCGTGACGGCGCCGGATTATGACGCGGCGCACTTCGAGGACATACTGCAGCGCATCGACGAACTTCTGCCCGGCGCCGGAAGCCTTTCAGCGAGAGTCAACGATTTCCAGAACCGGTTCGTTATTCCGCCGGACAAGCTCGCTGCCGTCTTCGATGCCGCTATCGCAGAGTGCCGGCGCCGAACGCTCGAAAAAATAGATCTCCCCGAGGAAGAGTCCTTCAGCCTCGAGTATGTCACCGAAAAACCATGGTCAGGCTACAACTGGTACCAGGGCCGGTCGCAGAGCCTCATCCAGATAAATACCGACCTGCCGATTTTCATCAGTCGGGCGGTCGATCTCGGTTGCCACGAAGGGTATCCGGGCCACCATACGTTCAACGTACTGCTGGAGAAAAACCTGGTCCAGCGGGAAGGATGGGTTGAATTCACGCTGTACCCGCTGTTCAGCCCGCAGTCGCTGATCGCCGAGGGCAGCGCCAACTACGGCGTGGAACTGGCTTTCCCGGGAAACGAGCGCGTGGAGTTCGAAAAACTGGAGCTGTTCCCGCTGGCGGGACTAGACCCCGCCGAGGCCGACCGGTATTACGCCTTGCAGGAATTGCTGGACCGGCTGAGTTATGCGGGGAACGAAGCGGCGAGAGACTATCTTGACGGCGACATCGACCGGGAACAGGCGGCCAGGTGGCTCGAGGAATATGCACTAGCGTCACCGGAGCGAGCGCGCCAAAGGGTGGATTTCTTCGACACCTACCGCAGTTACGTAATCAACTACAACCTGGGCCAGGACCTCGTGCGTGGGTACGTGGAGCGCGGGATCGGGCCGGAGGGCGAGCAACAGGGGGCGCTGGAGGAGCGGCGCTGGAAGCGGTTCACGGAAATGCTGTCGACCCCGACATTGCCCTCAGACCTGGCGGAGACAACGGACGCCCGTTGAGGAATCTACGCATCGACGCAGGTAGAAAGATGTCGCCCGCAGTGCGGGCTCCTACAGCGGTCGATTCCAAAGCCGCTGTCAATCGTTCGGACAGGAGGCTGTAGTGGCCCGTCTTCGGGCGACCCGCAATCCTGGCAACATCAGGGCGCGGAAGTTACCTCCTCCGCAACCGCTTCACCGGTCGCGCAAGCGAGGGTGAAGCCCAGCATTCCATGTCCTGTATTGAGGAACAGGCCGCCGATCGCCGTCCGGCCGACCCGCGGCCGCCCGTCCGGCGTCATCGGGCGCACGCCGCCCCATCGCTGCATGTCGCCTGCATCGTAATCGGCAGCAAGCGGCGCAACCCGTCGCGCAATCTCCACCAGGCTATCCAGCCTGGCATCGTCGTGCCGCGTCTCATGGCCTACAAAGTCGGCAAAGCCGGCGATGCGTATAACCGGACCGAGCTTGCTCAACACAATGCGGTGCTTCAGGTCGGAAATGCTCGCCGATGGCGCATGCGGTCCCGGAGGCAACGTAATACTGTAGCCGCGCACCGGGCAGATAGCGGGATCGATCCTGTGTGGCTCAAGCAGCTTGGTGCTGCCGGTACCGAGGCAAACGACAACTGAGTCCGCGGTGTAATCGCCCCGGTCGGTGACGACCCCCCGAACGCGGTTGTCTTCCACAACCAGTCTTGCCACTGTTTCGCGCAGGCGAAACTGAACCGGTATTTCGCGCTGCAGCCAGTCGGCAAGCCCTTCAGTAAATTTCCTCGCGTCGGCAACATGGTCGTCGCGAGAGTACGTCGCAGCGATGAAATCACCGCGCATCTCGGCAAGCGCAGGCTCAAGCTCCAGCGCTTCGCTTCGCGTGACCACCTCTGTGACGCAGCCGTACTCCCGCTTCAGCAAGACGGATTTCCGCGCGCGAGCCACCTCGTCGGGAAGAGACAACAGGACCAGTTTACCGGCACGCGCGAAGTCGAACTCGAGCGGCACGGCCTGCATCAAGCGCTCCATCAAGGCAGCAGAACGCATGGCGACCTCGAGCACCGCAAACGTATTGTCGCGCGCCCGCACCTTCGTGCACTGGCGCAGAAACTGCCTCCCCCACCGCAGGAAGGCCGCGTCCGGCTTTAGCCGGACGAGACTACCGGCATCCTTTCCTGCCAGCAGGGCCGGCATCTTGCGCAGGAATTCCGGGCGCGCAACGGCGTCAGTAAAGCTGTAGGACAACTGGCCGGCATTCGCGCGGCTCGTGCCGGATGCGACGCTATCGCTGGCTTCCACCACGGTGACGTCATGGCCCTTCTGCGTCAGGTACCACGCTGTCACAACGCCGGTCACCCCGGCGCCGAGCACGAGTACGCGCTTTTTCACGTTGCGGCTGAAATGTGCGGGTACAGCGAATGAATGAGGGATCGGCACGGAAACATCGGCTACTCCGGCTGACGCGCGCCAGCGCTTCTTGCAATGTGGTGAAACAGTTTTACTGCCATGGGGCCTCAGGTATTCTTCCGCCCTGCACTTTCGAGATCGAATAATGACAAGTTCGCCGTTCACTGTCGAAGAACAGGTCAAAGCGCTTGTCCGATAACGACATGACTCGAAAGAGGGGGCCAAAAAGATGTGCTGTCCTGGTCATATCGTGAAACGCGCCCCGCGCCGGAGTCGGCGTTGGGCGCGAAACAATCCCTCGCATTCGCGCTCAGCCGGACAAAAACGAAATCCATCGGAGATGACATGAAGCACCGAACGAAGTATGGACTTTCAGCGCCGGAAAGGTTTCGGCACGCTCGCCTGGCGGCATTGTCGGCCGGACTGGTCGCTGCTGCGGGACTGCAGGCGGCCGTTGCGGCTCCCGGAACCGAGAACGGCCAATGGCACTATCTCGGCGGCGATTCGGCTCACACACGTTATTCACCGGCCGACCAGATCGACAAGGGGAGCTTCGGTGAGCTGGAGGAAGCCTGGATCTGGGACGGCGCGAGCTTCAATGCGCAGAGCGGCCGCTCCACCCCGAGCTATATCAATGGCAGGTTGTATACGGTGGCGGGACCCCGCCGCCATGTCGTCGCCATCGATCCGGAAACAGGTGAGACGCTTTGGTCGTATCGCGAGCCCAACACCGCGCGCTGGGAATACTCCATGCGCCAGGACTATGGCAAAGGCGTGGCCTACGCGGAAGTCGACGGGCGCGACGTCATCTACATTATCTCGCCGGCATTCTTTCTTACCGCGCTGGACGCGGAGACCGGGCGTCCGCTCGCGGGCTTTGGCAAGCGCGTGCCGATCGAAGGCTTTCCGGAGACAGGCGTAGTCGACCTGCTGGCCGACCTCGGGCATGACTACGACCCTTACGAGGGCATCTCGCTGGAGAAGGGCTACATAACGTCGTCGTCGCCGCCGATCGTCGTGAACGGTGTGGTCGTCGTCGGCAACTCGGCGGAACAGGGCTACAACCAGTCGAGAATCGAAAACATCCCGGGAGACATCCTGGGCTACGACGCCAAGACCGGCGAATTCCTGTGGAAGTTCAACGTCCTCCCGAAGCCTGGCGAGTTTGGCCACGAAACCTGGGAAAACGACGCGTGGAAATGGACCGGTGACATTTCTTCGTGGGCGCCGCTGTCGGCAGACCAGGAGCGCGGCATCGTCTATATCCCGACGAACGGCGCGACCCTGGATTTCTACGGCGGTTTCCGTCCCGGCGACAACCTGTTCAGCACCAGCCTCATCGCGCTGGACGTGAAGACCGGCAAGCGCGTGTGGCATTTCCAGCTTGTGCATCATGACATCTGGAACTACGACACGCCGACGGCACCGGTTCTCCTGGACGTCAACATGGATGGCAAGGAAGTCCCGATTGTCGTGCAGGTCACCAAACAGTCATTCGCCTACACGTTCAACCGCGTGACCGGCGAACCGATCTGGCCGATCGAGGAACGGCCGGTGCCCGCATCGAAGATGCCAGGCGAGAAGCTGTCGAAGACACAGCCCTTCCCGACAAAACCGGCGCCTTACGATATCCAGGGCCTGACCCACGACGACCTGATCGATTTCACGCCGGAACTGCGCCAGGCGGCGATAGACATCATCTCCGATTACGCCATAGGTCCGCTGTTCAACCCCCCGCTTCATCGTGACAACGATGAAGGATTGAAAGGCGCGCTATGGTGCCCGGGCGACATAGGCGGCGTGAACATCGACGGCCCGCCGGTTGCGGACCCCGAAAGCGGCATTCTCTACGTCACGTCCCGCAAGCACTGCTCGACGCGCGTGATGGCGCCCGGTGCAGAGCGCGACGCGCGCATAGAAAAACCGACCGGCACGACCATCGCCGACTACGCGGTGCTGACCGGCTTCGGCGTCAGGGGACCGGACGACCTCAACCTGTTCAAGCCTCCCTACAGCCGGATTACCGCGATCGACATGAACACGGGCGAGCATCTCTGGTACATCCCTGTCGGCGAAACTCCCGAAACAGTGCTCAACCATCCGAAGCTCGAGGGGATGGACATTCCCAATACGGGCACCGGAAGGGCAGCGCCCATGGTCGTGACGAAGTCCCTGCTGATTTACGCAGCCGACGCCAGTGACGGCACGCCGCACCTGTTTGCAGTCGACAAGGCGAGCGGCCGACAGGTAGGGAAAATCGAGGTCCCCGACCGAAGCTCGTACGGCATGATGACTTACGTTCACGACGGGAAGCAGTACATCGTACTGCAGACGGGAAGCAAGCTGACCACCCTCGCGCTGGCGGAGTGAGCAGGGATGCTGTTGCGATGACCCGCCCGCTACTCCGCTCCACAGGTGCCGTCCTGGCGGTACTCGGGACGTTCGCGGTCACCCTCTCCCATGCCGATCCACCAACGATCAACGACGGGATCTATACGGAAGAACAGGCACAAGCCGGCGAAGAGCTTTACGCCGAACACTGCCTGACCTGTCACGACAAGAAATACTTCCGACCCGTCCTGAAGGCGTGGGAGGGGCAGCCTCTCGGCGTCCTTTACACCGTGATGAGCGCGTCCATGCCGGAATCCAATCCTGGCGCGCTCCCCAGGGCGGATTATGTCGATATACTCGCCTACATACTCTCGCTCAGCCGCTATCCGGCCGGCGATGCGGAGCTTGACTACAGGGACGGCGTCCTGGACGAGATCGTGATATCCGGCCGCGAGTAAGCTCAAGCGCCGTATCAGACCAGCGTGAGCCTGCCTTCCTCATCGATGTCGAGCGTCTTGTCCTCGCAGAACTCTGCGTAAGTTTCGGGAACGGCGAGAACCGTGCGGCCTTCGTACTCGTAGGTCGTATCATTGGGCGCCGGAGACTGCAAAGCCAGCGAAAGACCGCCGGCATTCTCACTGCGGACGATACGCAGGCACCGATCCTCGGTGTCGGCCTCAGATGCATTGGAAATCGCCTTGTCGAACTGTTCAAGAACTGTGTCGGTTACGGTTAGCATGTTTCCTCCTTCTACCTTACAAAATTGCCGCCTGTCATTAACAGGCAACACCGAAACTTCTTACGCTCCGTTCGCGTAACTGCTGACGGGCGACGATCGCGGCTCCGACGCACGCGACAACGCAAACGCCAGTACCAACCCCGAAACTATCCCCGGCAATCCCTCGTACACCATCGTGTGCAACTCCGCCGCCCGCCACAGCAAAGCGGCGGCAACGCCTCCCACCATCGCCACGATAGCGCCAGCCTCGCTGATGCGTCGCCCGACCGCGTAAAGCGTCAGCAACGGGGCAAATGCCGACGCCAGCGTTGACCACGACAAAATGACAAGCTGGAAGACGCTTCGGGTTTCGCTCATCGCTATTCCCAAAGCAAGCAAAGTCACCACTGCCGTCGCAGTCTTGGCCTGCCACGTGCTGTCAAGCCGTTCCGGGAATAAATCATGTGTAATCGCGGCCGAACAACTGAGCACCAGTGAGTCTGCCGTAGACATCGTCGCCGCAAAAATTCCTGCAAGAATCACGCCGACCAGTACCGGTGGAAGAAGCTCGAGCGCTATCGTGGGTAAGGCGAGTTCCGGATCCATCCCGCTCAATTCCGGCAGGTAAAGGCGTGACAGCAGGCCGACCCCGGTCGCAAGCGCATAGAACACGGTGAAGAAACTGTAGTACCAAGCACGGGCGCGCATCATGTTGCCCGCTTCGTCCAGCGCCATGAACCTGACCATCACGTGCGGCTGGCCGACGACCGAGAACCCGGCAAACATCCAACCGAGTACGAACAATCCCATGCCCAGTGCCCCGGGGAACAACAGGTCGGCGGGGAACAGGTCCAGGTAACCCGGGATATCAGAAAGTTTCTGCACGGTTCCCGAAAACCCGCCCTGGCCCTGCAGGGCGACCGTGAACAAAAGCGTCATCGCCGCCAGCATCACGATCGACTGCGCCGCATCCGTCCAGATCGACGCCCGGATACCGCCGGCGACGCTGTAGGCCAGGATCATCGCTGCGACGACGACGGCACCCACGGCCGGTTCCCATCCGAGAACGCCCTGCAGCGCCTTGCCGCCGGCGCTGATTTGCGCGGCTGCGTAGGCGCCCAGGAAAGCCACCATGACGATGGCGGCGATTCTTCGCCAGGCACGGAACTCCTCCCCGTGCCAGCGTGCGACGACGGCCGCGAATGAGGCTTCATCGGTCCTCTCCGTCGATTTCCTCAGTTTCTTGTGGATGAAGAGCGACCCGACAAAGTCGCCCAGGATCCAGCCCACCATCAGCCAGGCTGCAGACAGGCCGGTCGCGTACGTAAAGCCGATCACGCCGATGAACATGTAGCCGGAATTGTTGGTCGCGACTGCTGACAGGCCGCAGAGCCACGGCGAGACGGCGCGGCTTGCCAAGTAATAGTCGTTCCTGGATTTCCTGGCTCGCGCCGCCGATGCAAGCCCAATCACCACGAACGCCAGCAGGATCGCCAGGAAAGATGCTTCGATCATCCGCTTGTAATCCGGTGCCCGGCGCGCAGGTTACACGTCATGCAGCGCGCTGCGGCCTGCTTCCGCGCGTTCCGTCCACCTGCCTCGACTGCCTTCCACCCTGTTCAATCAGCGCCCCGTGCAGGGCGATGATCGATTTGTCGTAGTCTTCTTCCGCCAGGATGAAAAGTATGTCGACGTTGCGAATCAACTGGTGCAGGCCGAGCACTTCCACGCCTGCCTTTGCGAGCGCCCCCACGGCGAGGGCCGTAAGGCCTGTTACGTCCAGGTCGCTGCCGATCGCGGATACGATAGCTACTTTGCGCGTCGTCACACGCGCAGAGCCGAAGTTTTCGCGCAGGTCGCTCACCACGCGATGTACGGCCTTGAGGGAGCCGGCGAGGTAGTGGACGATCGTGTTGGCGTTCGAGGTTTTCGTGACTACCCGCACGCTATGCCGCTTCAGCGTCTCGAGGATCGCCGCGTCATAACCTTTGACTCCCACCATGTCCTGCTCGAAAAATTCCAGCGCAATGACGCTGCGCATGCCGGTAATGATTTCAGCCTGGGGAACACCCGAGACGTAGTCGCTCGTTATCTGTGAGCCGTTGTCGTCCGGATCGAAGGTATTGCGAATGCGGAGGGGAATGTTCGCCTGGCGCAGTCCCTTGGCGGCGCGAGGGTGAATCGCCTCCATCCCCATGTTGGAAAGCTGGTCCGCGACGTCGTAGTTGGTCCGCTCGATCTTGCGCACGCGTTCCCGCCCGATCAGCTTCGGGTCGCCACTCGAGAGGTGGAATTCCTTGTGGATGACCGCTTCGCAGGCGCGGGTGAGTACCGCGACCCGCGACAGCGTGACTTCGCTGTAGCCGCGGCCGTAGCTCTGGATCGTGCCGGCCCGACTATGGGCATAGCCGGTGAGGACTGGCAGCGTGGTTGAAAGGTCGATATCGCTCAGGGCTTTGCCAATGCGGTTGTCCAGGCTAAGGTTCGCCTCTTCCCGCCAGCCGGTAAGGTCGACAAAAACCGCGTTCACGTTGTGCTCTTTCAGCAGCAGCGTCGAGTTATGCGCGCTGTGTGCTTCCCCGACCGCTGCAAGCATTTCCCGAACCGTATCGAGATGCTCGCTCAGGCTGAAATGACCGTACGAGCAGAGGCGATGCAGGTCGATGAGGCAACTCCTGACGCCCTCGATGCGTTCCCGCACGAATCGGTCGGCGATTTGCCGGTCGGGGTGATCCCCGAACATACGGGCGTTGATGGCGCGCATGTCGCTGCTCACTTCGCTGATGGCATCGCCCCAGGCCCATTCCGATTCCGACCCTGCGAACAATGCATGCACGCCGGGCTCGCCCGTCTTCTTGTCCTCCAGCAGCTTATCGGTGATGCCACTGTAGGCGGACACGACGAAGATCCGGTTATAGAGCTCGGCGCCGGTGCGCCGGCCCAGGAATATGTTGCCGAGCACGGACTCGGCATCCGACATCGAGGTGCCACCGATCTTCTCGACCGTGTGCCTCGCGCTCTGCTGCACGTTTTCCTGTTTGCCTTCCCGGGTCACGCTGCGCTCCGCATCAGCGGGCCCGTTACCGGCTGCACTGGCGCCACGTGCATTCGGGATGCAATGAACTCGGGGCGAGGGGTTGCGGGCCCGAAAGGCGCCTCGAGGCGGTTTGATACAGCGTTGTAGACGATGAACGCATTGCTCCGGGGAAGCGGCGTGATGTTGCTGGCCGAACCGTGCATGGTATTGCAGTCGAAAATGATGACGGTACCTGCGGGGCCGGTGGGCGCAGCGATGCCGCCCTCGGCTGCCAGCCAGGCCAGCGACTCGTCGTCCGGTACGCCATACTCCTGTTGCTTGAGAGAACTCCTGTAGTGGTTATCCGGAGTCTCGCCAATGCAGGTGACATAGTGCCGGTGTGAGCCCGGTAAGAGCATGAGGGGCCCGTTGTGCGGTGTGTTCTCGGTCAGCAACACGGTCATCGACAACGCCCGCATCCGCGGCATGCCGTCCTCGACGTGCCATGTCTCGAAGTCGGAGTGCCAGTAGAATTCCTTCCCGCGGAACCCCGGCTTGTAGTTCATGCGTGACTGGTGAATATAGATGTCGTCGTTCAGCAGGAACCGCGCGACTTCCGCGAGTCGGGCGTCGGCGGCAAGCCGCGCGAACGTCCGGTCCTGTTCGTGTATGCGAAAAACCGAGCGCACATGGCCGGAGCCCGGCTCACTGATCAGCGTTTCCGGTTCCAGCGCGCTCTGTCCTGCGCCACGCAATCTCGCAGCCGCGCTGCAAAGGGTCTCGACTTCACCGGCGTCAAAAATATCCCGCAGTACCAGGAAACCGTCTTGCTCGAATGACTGCGTATCCTCCTTGGAAAGCGGCGCGTCAGGAGTCCAGCTTCCATGCACCACGTCGTCGAGGCGCGGAAGTACCTGCGCCTCCGTCGCTTGCCGGGACGGATATGCGTCTTCCCGCGGTTTCCCTGCAATCCTGTTCGCTGCGACCTGGCTCATACCGCCTCCGCCTGTAGCGGGTAAGCGCCACTTTCGTCGTGGACTTCCAGCCCGTTGAGTGGCGGGTTGAAGACGCAGGCCATCGTCATTTCCGAAGTAGCGCGAAGTATGTGCGGGTCGTGCTTGTCGAGCGCGTACATGACGCCGGGACGTATCGGAAACGTCTCGCCGGTTTCCTGGTTCTCGATCGAACCCTCGCCTGCGACACAGTAAACGGACTCCAGGTGATTCCGGTAGTGCATCGGCAGCTCGGCGCCTTCGTAAATGGTTGTGATGTGGAAAGAGAAGCCCATCGCGTCTTCCTTCAACAACAGGCGCACGCTGTTCCAGCCCGGTGTCTCGACCAGTCGTCTGCTCTTCTTCGCATCATCAAGATTTCGAACAATCATGTGTATACCCCTCTTACGCCGCTGCCCTGTCGGCCTTGTCGAGCACGGCTCTTACCGAACGCGCCATGATGTCGAGACCGCGTACTAGCTCCTCGTCGGAAATTGTCAGCGCCGCGAGGCACTTGACGATTTCGTCATCACTGCCGCTCGTTTCGATAACCAGTCCGTCAGCGAATGCTTTCCTGACCACGTGGCCTGCGAGTTCGCCGGAAGGCATCTCAAGACCGCGCATCATCCCACGACCCTTCACGGCGGTCCGGGCAAGGCCGTTCGCGCGCGCGATATCATCAAGCTTCGTCTTCAGTAGCTGACCTTTGTCGTATATCGACTGCTCGAAAGCGCTGTCGCGCCAGAAGTGCTCGAGTGCGGCACGCGCCGTAACGAATGCATGGCAATTGCCGCGGAAGGTGCCGTTGTGTTCGCCCGGTAGCCATTCGTCGAACTGCCTGTCTATCAATACGAGCGCCAGCGGCAGACCGTATCCGGAAATGGATTTGGCCATGGTGACGATGTCGGGCTTTACCTTCGCCGGTTCAAAGCTGAAGAACGTCCCGGTCCGACCCGTACCGGCCTGGATATCGTCGACGATGAATAGCGCTCCGTGTTTGCGCGCAATCGCCGCAATCTTCCTGAGCCAATCGTAGTCGGCGACGTTCAGGCCGCCCTCGCCCTGGACTGTTTCCACGAGCACTGCGGCGGGAGCGTCGACACCACTGGATCCGTCTTCGAGCATCTTGTCCAGGTACGCTGCAGTATCGACCGATGGTCCGAAGTAGCCGTCGAAAGGCATTCGCGTGACGCCGCTCAAAGCCACGCCCGCACCGTTACGATGGAAGCCGTTGGCAGTAGTCGCTAGCGCCCCGAGGGTGACGCCGTGAAAACCGTTGGTGAATGCAATGACGTTCTGGCGCCCGGTCACCTTGCGCGCAAGTTTCAGTGCTGCCTCGACGGCGTTCGCGCCGGTCGGACCGGGAAACTGCACGACGTAGTCCAGCTTACGGGGCTTAAGGATCGTTTCATGGAGCTCGGCAAGAAATCTTTCCTTGCTCTCGCTGTACATATCGAGGCTGTGTGTAATGCCGTCACTGCTGATGTACTCGATCAGTGCTTTCTTGAGTTCCGGATGGTTATGCCCGTAGTTGAGCGTCGAGCAACCCATCAGGAAGTCGAGGTATGCGGTGCCATCGCGGGTATAAAGCCACGAGCCCCTGGCGCGGTGGAAAATCCGGGGAAAGTTTCGTGCGTAGCTTCGAACCTGCGATTCGAGCAGCTCGAAAGTCTCGACGGCGGGTTCGCTGTCCCTTTTCTGTTCAGACATGGTGTTCCTCTGTGGTGAGATGTGATTACGTGGCGCTGCGCGCACTTCGCTTGGAATTCAGCGGGCTAATGGTGATAAGCCGCTCGCTCGCGTGCCGGCCCTCGAAGTGCCGCTCCTCGTCGAAGCAGGCAGTCTCCTCAAGGGCAGCATTCGCCCGCTCGGCAACCGAGCGGAACAAGGCATGCGACGCGTGATTGTCAGGCGTTATCGTCGTCTGCATGCGAACGACGTCACCTAGTTCCTGGCGTTCGAGTAAATCGAACAACATTCTTCGCGCCAATCCCAGGCCGCGAGCCCGTTCGTGTACCGCTACCTGCCAGATAAAGAGCGTCGACGGGTCGGCGGGACGGCGGTAGCCCGAAACCCAACCGACAGCCTCGCCATCCATTTCCGCGAGCACTGACGTTTCGGCGAAATCCCGGCACTGCAGGAGGTTGCAGTACATCGAGTTCTGGTCCAGTGGCGGGCAGGCGGCAACGAGTCGCCAGATGCGCGAGCCGTCCGTGGAAGCAGGCCTCCTGAGCGATACCTGTCGCGAAGCCCCTTTCTCGCCGATCCGCGGCGCTTTGCTGTCTTCTTTGGGTACTTGCATAATTAGTTTGATAGTCTAACTAATTCAGGCCCGGATTTAAACCGCGTGGCGGCCTATCATTCAAAAATATCCGGGAAGTTGCTTAGTATACCGAAGTAAATTGAAGCCCGTGCGCGCTCACTGCTGGCGAGCGGCGACGGAATCTGCGACAAAGAGGAGTTTGCGCGGTGGTGTTCTTCTCCCGGGCTGCAGCATCGAAGGATTCGCCGATGGAAAATCGTTCCGATAGCGCGCTGATCGCGCTGCGCCGCATCTTGCGAGCGACAGAGTTGAACTCGCGGCTCCTCGCCAGCCAGACGGGGCTGACGACGTCGCAGTTCATCATCCTGCAGATCGTCGCTCGCGAGAGCAAGGTGCTGCCGAGCGCCGTCGCAAAGTCCGCGGGACTGACGCAGGCGACGGTCACGTCGCTGGTAGACAAGCTGGAGCGCCACGGTCTCGTGAAGCGCAGGCGTGATACCGAGGACCGGCGGCGCATATGGGTTGAAGCGACCGCGGCCGGGCGTAAGGCGCTTGCCGATTCACCGGATCTGCTGCAGGACCGTTTCCAGGTCGCATTCCTCAAGCTTGCCGAATGGGAGCAAGCGATGATCATCGCGGCGCTGGAGCGGGTATCAGCGATGCTGGACGCCGCTACACTGGATGCTTCGCCCGTCCTCGACATCGGCGAGCTGGATCGCTTGCTGAATAGCTGAACCTGACTGCCGCGGGCGGCTTCCGGAATGCCTTGGATGAGCCCACCACGTCTTAGTGGAGAGGTTGACCTTCCTCCGCCGCCCGCGGCCCGCCACTCTTCAAGACCAGAACATCCGCCCTGACGCGTTGAACGACACGCTCTGCAGCGCTGCCGGAGAACATCCGGCTCAATCGTCCGCCCCGCCGGGCGCCGAGAACGATCAGGTCGGCATTCATCGGCTCCGACATTTCCTCCAGCGTTTCGACCAGCTTGCCTTCGTGAATGTGGATGCGCTCCCGCGGCAATCCGTGCGCTGCCGCCATATCGAAAACGCGGCCCATGCGGCGATCGTAACGACTGGTGCCCATGTCGTCCTCGGGATCGGGCGCCGCGGGTTCGACTGCCTGGGGCAGACCTGCCTCGCCGAACGTATGCAAGGCGTGCGGCTCCTTGCCGAGCTTTCGTGCGAGCTTCGCGGCATGGTCGAGAATTCGCGCGTCCAGCGAATCGACGGCGCCACCGTCAGCACTTGGCCGCTCGATAGCTCCAACGATCTTGTCGCCGCTCTTGTGTTGCGGGTTGACAACCCAGACCGGAGCGGGACACGAGCGGATCATCGAAAAGTCATGACCGGTCAAGGTCATTTCCTCGAACCGGGAGTGGTTGTTGCGGCGAATCAGTACCAGCGACGGCGATATCCTCTGCACTACTTCGAGTGCATCTTCCTCCACCGATGACGATGCCCTCACCTCGCCGCTTGCAGACACGCCGGCGGCAGCAAGGTCCTTCAGCAGCTTGTCGAGCGACCTTCTGCAACGTTCGATGAGCTTCTGCCGCACCCTGCGGACCCGCTCCCGCCGTCCTGGCAGCGCCGGCGGCAGCTCTGCCTCATCGAACATGCAGCAGATGTAGAGTTCCTCCTGCAATGCCCCGGCCACTTCCCGCGCCCGCCGTACCAGGTTGGGATGCGGAATGGAGCCAAAATCCATGACCAATAATTGACCGCTTTTCATAAGCCTCGCCAGAACTGAACACCGTGGTCGTATAACTACCGGTGCAAGCACGAGTGCAAGAAGCGGGCCATCGGCGGGGCACGGCAGCGTCAGCTGCGTCATGGCATCCATCGGTGCCGCATCCGGCTGGAGCGACGCACCCGGGACGCTTTTTCCGTGGCACAGATATTGCAACCGCCTCATCCATAAGGAATAAATTGACCTTCCATCCGGCGAGAACTGATGCCAAAGACGCTTCGCACAAGCTTTTCCCAATGAGTAGCCAACGCGAGGTAGTGATCATTACCGGCATTGCCGGGGGGATCGGGTCCAGGGTCGCGTCAGCGCTGGAAGACGAATTCTGCGTAGTCGGAATGGACCTCGACTGCGAAGAGGACGAACGGAATTTCCCGGTGGACCTGAGTTCCGACGAGTCCGTCAACTCTGCCCTCCGGAAGATCCAGGAGCGTTTCGGCAAGCACCTTGCCTCTGTTGTTCATCTTGCCGCCTACTTCGATTTCTCGGGTGAGGACAACCCCCTGTACCAGGAGGTCAACGTCGATGGCACGCGCCGCCTGCTCGACGGGCTGCAGGGTTTCGAGGTCGAACAGTTGCTCTACTCGAGCACGATGCTGGTCCACGAACCGACTGAGCCCGGTATTCCTGTCACCGAAGATTCGCCTCTCGGGCCGGCGTGGAAATACCCGCAGTCGAAACTAGAGACTGAAAGGATTATTGAGCGTCACCACGGCGGCATCCCGTACACGATGCTTCGCATCGCGGGCGTCTACGACGAGAACTGCAAGGTGCCGACGCTTGCGCACCAGATGCAACGGATCTACGAGCGGCGCTTGCAGGGCCACCTGTTTGCGGGCGACGTCACGACCGGACAGTCGTTCGTACACCGGGACGACGTGGTGGACGCCATTTGCCTTGCCGTCCGCCGTCGTTCTCGCCTTGAGGAGACTCCCGCTCTCCTGATCGGTGAGAAAGGCGTGCTTAGCTACCAGGAATTGCAGAGCGAACTTGCGCGGCTCATCCATGGCGAGAATTGGCTGACGAAATCGATTCCGAAACCGGTCGCCCGGGTGGGCGCATGGCTCCAGGAAAAGGGCGAGAAAGTTATCCCGGATGCCATAGACCAGGGCAACGAGCCGTTCATCAAGCCCTTTATGATCTCCATGGCGGACGACCACTACGAACTCGATACCAGCCTTGCCCGCGACAATCTCGGCTGGGCGCCGCGTCACTCCCTGCGCGACGAACTCCCGCTGATGGTCGACATGCTGAAGCGCGACCCGGAGGAATGGTATCGACGCAACAAGCTGGCACTCCCCGTATGGCTCATGAGCGATGAGATCGACGACGCCGAAATCGAGAACCTCCGCCAACAACACACGCAACTTAAACGCCGCGAGCACCGCGACAATCTCTGGGCACACTTCCTGACGATTGCGCTCGGCGGATGGCTCATCACGGCCCCCCCAACGCTCGGCTACCAGTCGGCCGCTCTCGCCGCCAGCGACATCGCCTGCGGCGTCATGGTGATGCTGTTCGGCGCCTTATCCCTGTCGTGGCGGATGGCGTGGGCGCGGCTGGTAAACGGCGCTATCGGCGTCTATCTCCTGTTCGCTCCCTTGTTGTTCTGGGCACCCACGGCGGCCGCCTACCTGAATGCCACGCTGGTCGGGGCGCTCATCATTGCGTTCGCCATGGTGACGAGGCCACCGATCGGCGTCAGCATGATTGCCCGACTCACAGGACCGGACGTGCCGCCGGGCTGGGAGTACTCCCCATCATCCTGGACGCAGCGCCTGCCGATCATCGCGCTGGCGTTCGTCGGGCTCTACTTCTCGCGATACCTGACGGCCTACCAGCTCGGGCACATCGGTGAGGCCTGGGACCCGTTCTTCGGCGACGGCACGGAGCGCATCATCACCTCGGATCTGTCGCGGGCATGGCCGGTGCCGGATGCCGGAGTCGGGGCCGTGACTTATATGCTGGAGATCCTCACCGGGCTTATCGGAAGCCGGCGTCGCTGGCGGACGATGCCATGGATGGTGCTGCTATTCGGGTTCATGATCGTACCGCTCGGTGTCGTCAGTATCTTTTTCATAATCATCCAGCCCATCGCCATCGGAACCTGGTGCACGCTCTGCCTTCTCGGCGCAGCGGCCATGGTGGTGCAGATTCCGTACTCGCTGGATGAACTCGTCGCTACCTGCCAGTTCCTCGGCCAGCGGCGCAGGCAAGGACAACCGCTGTGGCCGGTGCTTTTGCACGGGGACACCGCGGCTGGCGGCAAGGAAGAGCCTCAGGACAGTTTCGAGCAGTCCCCGCGGGAGATCAACCGCGAGATGTGGGGAGGAGGCGTGAATCTTCCCTGGACT
>Ga0079224_100005093_pt1 | contig 17198 bp, 16 predicted proteins | sample Stecom2015_FD_80414 | JGI IMG/M metagenome (GOLD analysis project Ga0079224, IMG submission 80414) | Agricultural soil microbial communities from Utah to study Nitrogen management - Steer compost 2015 | ecosystem: Environmental > Terrestrial > Soil > Agricultural land | place: USA: Utah... | reverse complement strand
GCGAGTCGCGCTCTGCGTGTGGGCGAGTCGCGCTCTGGGCGTCGGCGAGTCGGGGTCCGGGTGCTCGCACCCGCGCCAGGACGCGCGGCGCCCAACCGGCGTCACACCCGCCCGGCCCGGCAGCCCAGGTCTACGGCCGGCCGTAACCGCCGCGGTTTCCGCAGAACGGCCACGCCCAGCCCTCATCCCGCGCGCCGTCGGTGCGACTCCGGCACTCGTCGCTCTGACCCGGGTGCGCTGGGGTCGGGCCAGGAGCCGCGGCGTCACCATCTCCGGGTCGGCGCTCTCCGTCGCCGCGATCGTGGGCGGCGTCGTCGCCATCGTGCACGTCACCACGGCGCTCGGCGCCAGGCTCACGGCAGGGCGCGCCCACGAACGCGTGGCCCACCGTCGACGGTGACCCGCTGCACGCCGGCGACCTCGCGCCGGGTGGAACGACATCCGGGGCGGCGTGCTTCGACCGCACCGACGTGGCGGTGGTGGAGGACAAGCCCTCGCTCAGCACCGAGCCCGCCGCCGAGTGGGAACTGCGGTGGGCCCCCGGAGGTCCGCACCGCTACCGCGCCCCGGACCGCCCGCTGCGGACGGCACCGAGACCCGACTCGCCCGCACTCACACCGCGACTCGCGCGCACCGAGCGCGCGACTCGCCGACGCTGAGCCCGCGACTCGCCGACGCTCAGCCCGCGACTCGCCGGGGGTGGGTCAGGCGTTGCCGTTGAACAGGCTCGTGACCGAGCCGTCGTCGAACACCTCGAGGATCGCGCGCGCCAGCAGCGGGGCGATCGACAGCACCGTCATCGACGGGAAGCGCTTCTCGTCCGGGATCGGCAGGGTGTCGGTGAAGATCACCTCACGGGCGCCGCACTCCGCCAGCCGGGCCGGGGCGGACCCGGAGAGCACGCCGTGCGTGGCGGCGACGACCACGTCCTTCGCGCCCTCCTTCAACAGCTCCTCGACGGTCTTAGCGACCGTGCCACCCGTGTCGATCATGTCGTCGATCACCACGCAGAGCCGGCCCTCGACCTCGCCGACCACGCGGTTGGCGATGGCCTCGTTCGGCTTGCGGGGGTCGCGGGTCTTGTGGATGAACGCCAGCGGCGTGCCGCCGAGCGTGTCGGCCCACCGCTCCGCGAGCCGGACGCGGCCCGAGTCGGGGGAGACGACCGAGAGCGGCTCGTCGGCGTAGGTGCGCTTGATGTGCTCGGCGAGCACGGGGAGGGCGAACAGGTGGTCGACGGGCCCGTCGAAGAAGCCCTGGATCTGGGCGGTGTGCAGGTCGACGGTCATGATCCGGTCCGCGCCCGCGACCTTGAACATGTCGGCGATGAGCCGGGCGGAGATCGGTTCGCGGCCGCGGTGCTTCTTGTCCTGCCGGGCGTAGCCGAAGAACGGCATCACGACCGTGATCCGCTTGGCCGACGCGCGTTTCAGCGCATCGACCATGATCAACTGCTCCATGATCTGGTCGTTGATCGGGGCGGAGTGCGCCTGCAGGACGAAGGCGTCGCAGCCGCGCACCGACTCCTCGAACCGGACGAAGATCTCCCCGTTGGCGAACGAGTACGCCGACTGCGGGGTGATCGTCACGTCGAGGTGCTTCGCCACCTGCTCGGCCAGCTCCGGGTGGGCCCGGCCCGAGAAGAGCATCAGGTTCTTCTTGGGCGTGGCCGAGATCGCGCTCACCGTGCTGTGCCTCCGTGGACGTCGATGGCCGGGTCGGTCGCGCGTGCGGCGGCCTCGGCGGCCGGGGTGCCGGGCCGCTTGCGGGCGACCCACCCTTCGATGGTGCGCTGTGACCCGGCCGACACGGCCAGCGCCCCCGGTGGGACGTTCTCGCGGATCACCGCGCCCGCCCCCGTGTAGGCCCCGTCGCCGATCTCGACCGGGGCGACGAACGTGTTGTCCGAACCCGTTCGCACGTGCGATCCGACGACCGTGCGGTGCTTGCGCACCCCGTCGTAGTTGACGAACACCGACGAGGCGCCGATGTTGCTGTGCTCGCCGATCGTGGCGTCGCCCACGTACGTCAGGTGCGGCACCTTCGTGCCCGCGCCGATGTCGGCGTTCTTCACCTCGACGAACGTGCCGATCTTGCCGCGCTCGCCCAGCCGCGTGCCCGGCCGCAGGTAGGCGAACGGCCCGACCGATGCCCCCGGGCCGATCACGGCCTGGCTGCCGTGGGTGCGCACGACGGTGGCGCCCGCGCCGATCTCGCAGTCGGTGAGCGTGGTGTCGGGGCCGATCTCCGCCCCGCCCGCCACCGACGTGGCCCCGTGCAGCTGGGTGCCCGGGTGCAGCACGGTGTCGGGCTCGAGCCGGACCTGGACGTCCACCCAGGTCGTGGCGGGGTCGATCACGGTGACGCCCTCGTACATCCACCGCTCGAGCAGCCGCCGGTTGAGCTCGGCGCGCATCGCGGCCAGCTGCACGCGGTCGTTCACGCCGCGGACCTGCCAGTCGTCGTCGCAGCGCACGCCGCGGACGTCGAGGTCGTCGTCGTGGGCGATCTTGACCAGATCGGTGAGGTACAGCTCGCCCTGGTTGTTGTGGCTGCGCAGGTGGTCGATCGCGCCGCTCAGGAACGCCGCGTCGAACGCGTACACGCCCGAGTTGACCTCGCGCAGCGCGCGCTGCTCCGGGGTGGCGTCGACCTCCTCGACGATCCGGGTGACGGTGCCGTCGGACTCGCGCAGCACCCGTCCGTAGCCGGTGGGGTCGTCGACCTCGCTGGTGAGCAGCGTGAGCGGGGCACCGGAGGCGGTGTGGTCGGCGACCAGGGCGGCCAGCGTCGGTGGCTGGAGCAGCGGCGTGTCGCCGTAGGTGACGACGACCGGGCCGGACAGGTCGTCGGGCAGGGCGTCCAGCGCGCAGCGCACCGCGTGGCCGGTGCCGCGGCGCTCGTGCTGGTGCGCGACGAGCACCGGGCGGGCGAGCTCGGCGGCGATCCCGTCGATCGCCGCGCGGACCTGGTCGGCCCCGGCCCCGACGACCACGACCAGGTGCTCGGGCTCGAGCGCGGCGACGGCGTGCACGGCGTGGCCGAGCAGGCTGCGGCCTGCGATCGGGTGCAGGACCTTCGGAACGGCGGACCGCATCCGCGTGCCTTCGCCCGCCGCCAGCACGATCGCCGCCGCGGGCCGGGTCGACGTGCTGCCGGAGGATCCTCGCCCCTGCGGGTCGAGCATGGAGTCCACTCCTGGTTGTGGCCTGGACCGCGCGGCGTCGGCGGACGGCGATGCCGCGGGAGCGCGGCTCGACGCGCCGGTGCCGGCGGTCGGGACCGCTCGATCGTACGGCTTCACCCGGCCGTGCGCCGCCGCCCGGGGAGGCGACGTAACCGGGACCGACGCGCTTCGTTGTGCGAGCCGAGTACTCAGCGTGTCGAGATCATCACGTACGGCACGCATCCCGGGATTCGGAAGGATTCGATGGGCAAGCACAGCAGGGCGGCACGCCTGCGCGCGCGTTCGCTGGTGGTGGCGGCCGCGCTGGTGGTTCTCGGCGGGCTGGGGACCGTCGGCACCGCGCAGGCCGACGACGGCCGCGTCGAGGGCACCCCCTGCAGCGAGCACGCCCGCGCGTGCGTCGAGCTCGGCAGCAAGCGCGCGTGGCTCATCGACGACGGCGCGGTCGTGCACGGCCCGGTGCCGATCAGCCCCGGCGGCCCCGGCCACGAGACGCCCACGGGCGACTTCCGCGTCGAGTGGAAGCACACGAACCACCGCAGTGCGGAGTACGACGGCGCCCCGATGCCGTTCGCGGTCTTCTTCGCCGAGGGCGGCATCGCGTTCCACGAGGGCGACCTCCGCCGCCCGTCGAAGGGCTGCGTGCGGCTCGGCCACGACGACGCCGTCGAGTTCTACAACGTCCTCGAGGTCGGCGACGCGGTCGAAGTACGTTAGGCCTGTTACCGCCGTGTAACGACCATTCGCCGTCGGACACCCACCGGTCGGCTCAACGGACGTGTCACGCGGAGCGACACCGACGACTCAACAGTTGTCAGGGTGAGAAGCGACGACGAGGAAGAAGGGGGCCGGGATGCCCACGCGTACCGCCCGCACGGCCTGGAACGGCGACCTGCAGAACGGGTCCGGGCAGGTCGAGCTCACCAGCAGCGGCATCGGGACCTACGACGTCAGCTTCCCCAAGCGGGCGGCCGACGAGGCCGACGGCACCACCAGCCCGGAGGAGCTCATCGCGGCGGCCCACTCGGCCTGCTACTCGATGGCCCTCTCGGCCGAGATCGGGCGCGCGGGGGGAACCCCGCAGTCGCTCGACGTGTCAGCCGACGTGACGTTGGGTCCGGACCCCGCGGGCGGGTTTCGGATCTCGCAGATCGCTCTCAAGGTGCGCGCCGAGGTCGAGGGCCTCGACGCGGACGGGTTCGCAGCCGCCGCACAGGCGGCGAAGGAGGGGTGCCCGGTCAGCAAGGCGCTGACCGGCACGACGATCACGCTGGACGCCGCCCTCGACTGACCCGGGGGAGCGGCACAGGCGGTTTCGGAGGGGTGAAGGAGTTGACGATGAGGTGCACGGGGAACGGGCGTCCGCCCGAGCCGCCGCCGCGTCCCGGCGGCCGCTGAGCCCAGCGACCACGAACGGTCCTCACGCCGTTTCCGGCGGGAGGGCCGTTCGGTGTGTGCGGCGCCTGCGGTAGTGGTGCCACGTGACCGCCAGCAGCAGCGGGGGCCACAGGACCATCGGCACGTAGAACCGCAGGACGTCCCAGCCGGGCGGGCTGCAGCCGGGCGGCAGCGGGCGGCTCGGCTCGCCGGCCACGGCCGCGCGCACGATGAACGCCGCCACCAGCACCGCGCCCGCCGTCGCCGCGGTCACGGCGACGCGAGCGGCACCCGGCGGCCCCCGATCCACGGCAGCCACGCCGGGAACACCTCGCCCCACGGCCGCACCAGGCCGATCGTCAGGGACGCGAGGCCCAGCGAGATCACCGACAGCGACGGGATGTAGGCCACCTCCCAGAGCGGCCGGCCCGGCGCCGCGCACGGGTGTCCGCCGCGCAGCAGGCCGCTCGCTCGTCCACCACCCGCCAGACCGCGGAGGGCAGCACCGTCGCGGGTACCGCCCAGGCGGTCACCGTCGCCCACGTGGGCACGAGTTCGGCTCGGAACGTCGACACGCCCCGACCCTCGCCTCCGTGCCGTCCCGGCGGATCCCCCGCGGGCGCCGGCCGCCTCCCCCGCCAGGGGGACCGGCGGGCGACGCGTGTCGTTCACCCCATCGGGTAACCCTCGGTGTGACGCTCGGGACCTGCTCGGACGTGCGTCGGAGGTGTGGCCGTGACAGGAACCGCCCAGATGGTTCTGGCCGACGGGGACGGGATCGAGAGCAAGACCGGGCTCTTCGGCCTGATCATCATCTTGCTGATCCTCTACCTGCTGTTCCGCAAATGAGGCGGGCGTGCGCCCCGGCCGGCGTGCCGCTGCTCCGCCGCCAGGATTCGAACCTGGACCATCGGAACCAAAATCCGAGGTGCTGCCGTTACACCACGGCGGACAGGCCTTCATCCTGACACGGGCCGCGAATCGGTGTGCACGACGCCGCGCTTCCGACCGGGGCGAGACCGGGCCCGCCCGCGGAACCCGCGATCGGGTGACGTCCGGCGGCGGGGTCCGGCGCCGCGCCCGTCACCCGAGCGCCAGATCAACTCGTCGCCCCACCTGCGCGCCGAGCCGCCGGGACCGGTCGCGGTGCGGCCGTCGGCGCGCCCTCGAACGCCCTCGACCGGACGACCGCGCCGGCCGCCCGTCACGGTCCGTCTCCGTCGTGGGAACTCCGGTCAACCGGTCTGACCAGGCCGAATCGGACGCGCGCCGCGCGCGGTGGCCCGGGGCCGGGGCGGGGCGACACCCGGAGCGTGGAACACTGGCCGCCGTGCACGCCGAGACTGCGCGCATCGAGGCGACAACCGGGGGGTCGACGCGGTGCTGACGGACAACGCGGCTGAGCCCGACGCGCAAGCGCGTCGACCGGGCGACGTCCCGGCCCTGTCGTGCAGGCTCTGCGGGTCGACCCGGCTGCGGAGCTTCCTCGACCTCGGCGCGACCCCGCCGTGCGAGCGGATCCTGACCGCGGAGGAGCTCGAGGCGCCGGAGGTCACCTACCCGCTGCACGTGCGCGTGTGCGAGGCGTGCCTGCTGGCGCAGCTGCCGCCGCTGATCACGCCCGAGGAGACGTTCACCGAGTACGCCTACTTCTCGTCGTTCTCGACCTCGTGGGTGGCGCACGCCCGCCGTTTCGTCGACGACGCGGTGCGCCGGCTCGGGCTGGGCCCGGGGTCGTTCGTGGTCGAGGTGGCGAGCAACGACGGCTACCTGCTGCAGCACGTCGTCGAGCGGGGGATCCGGTGCCTGGGCATCGAGCCGTCGGTGAACGTGGGCGAGGCGGCGCGGGAGAAGGGCGTGCCCACGCTGACGGCGTTCCTCACCGCGCAGACCGGTGAGCAGGTGCGCGCCGAGCACGGGCCGGCCGACCTGGTGTGCCTGAACAACGTCTACGCCCACATCCCCGACGTCATCGGGTTCACCCGCGGGCTGCGGTCGCTCGTGGCCGACGACGGCTGGGTGTCGATCGAGGTGCAGCACCTGCTGACGCTGGTGCAGCGCACCCAGTTCGACACGATCTACCACGAGCACTTCCAGTACTACACGCTGCTGACCGGGCAGCGGGCGCTGGCGAGCGGCGGTCTCGCGCTGGTCGACGTCGAACTGCTGGACACCCACGGCGGGTCGATCCGGATGTGGGCGCGGCCGGCCGAGGTGGCGGGCGAGCCGTCGCCGCGGGTGCGGGACGTGCTGGCGGCCGAGGAGGCAGCGGGGCTGCACTCCGCGGAGGGTCACGACGGGTTCGCCGAGGCCGTGTCGCGGGTGCGCGACGACCTGGTGGGCTTCCTCGTCGACGCGCGGCGGGCGGGGAAGAAGGTCGTCGGCTACGGCGCCCCGGGCAAGGGCAACACGCTGCTCAACTACTGCGGCATCCGGCCCGACCTGCTGCCCTACACCGTCGACCGCAACCCCTACAAGCACGGCAAGTTCACGCCCGGGATGCGCATCCCGGTGCTGCCGCCGGAGCGGATCGCCGCCGACCGGCCGGACTACGTGCTGGTCTTGCCGTGGAACCTGCGTGACGAGCTGGTCGAGCAGCTGTCCTACGTGCGCGAGTGGGGCGGCAGGCTCGTGTTCCCGATCCCCGAGCTCGAGGTGGTCTCGTGAAGGTCGTGCTGTTCTGCGGTGGTTACGGGATGCGGATGCGCGACGGCGTCTCCGACCTGCCGAAGCCGATGCACCCGGTGGGACCGCGGCCGCTGATCTGGCACGTGATGCGCTACTACGCGCACTTCGGCCACACCGACTTCGTGCTGTGCCTCGGCTACGGGGCGCACCACATCAAGGACTTCTTCCTCACCTACTCCGAGACGGCGTCCAACGACTTCGTGCTCCGCGGCGGCGACGTGCACCTGTTGGGCAGCGACATCTCGGACTGGACCATCACCTTCGTGCACACCGGGCTGGACTCCCCGATCGGGGAGCGGCTGCGCCGGGTGCGCAGGCACGTCGCGGGCGAGGAGATGTTCCTGGCCAACTACGCCGACGTGCTCACCGACCTGCCGCTGAACGACATGATCGAGAAGTTCCGGCGCTCGGACGCGGTGGGCGCGCTGCTCGCGGTGCCGCCGCAGTCGGCGTTCCACTGCGTGGACGTCGACGACGACGACCGGGTCTCGGGCATCACGACGCTGCAGGAGATGCCGCTGTGGGAGAACGGCGGGTACTTCGTGCTGCGGCCGGAGATCTTCGACTACCTGCCCCCGAACGGCGACCTGATCATGGACGCGTGCCGCCCGCTGGCGGAGGAAGGCCGGCTGATGGCCTACCGGCACCGCGGTTTCTGGCAGCCCGCCGACACGGTGAAGGAGCGGCACGCCCTCGAGGCGGCGTACCACGCGGGCGACCGACCCTGGATGCTGTGGGAGCACACCGCCGACAACGCCGACGACGAACTCGGTGCCTCCGGGTCCGACCCGCTGCACGCCGCCCTCTCGGCCCTGCAGGGCACCCTCGTCGAACGCTGAACGGGGCCCCGCGATGTTGAGCCTGCTGCCCGAACGCCTCGACCGGATGCTGTTGCTCGGCGCCCACTGCGACGACATCGCGATCGGCGCCGGTGGGGCGCTGCTGGAGCTGTGCCGCGCGCACCCCGGGGTCACCGTGGAGGCGCTCGTGCTCACCGGCGGCGGGTCGCTGCGCGAGGAGGAGGAACGCGCGGCCCTCGCCGCGTTCTGCCCGGGCGCGAAGCTCGACGTCACCGTCCTCGACCTGCCCGACGGGGGGGTGCCCACCCGGTGGGAGCGGGCCAAGCTCGCGCTGGAGGAGCTGCGCACGCACGGTGAACCGGACCTCGTGTTCGGCCCGTCGCCGCACGACGCCCACCAGGACCACCGCACGCTCGCCGAGCTCACGCCCACCGTCTTCCGCGACCACCTCACGCTGGGCTACGAGATCCTCAAATGGGACGGCGACCTCGCCCAGCCCACCGTGTACCTCCCGCTGGCCGAGCCGGTGCTGCGCGAGAAGATCGCGAAGCTGCACGAGCACTACGGCTCCCAGCGGGACCGGGTGTGGTTCGACGCCGAGGCGTTCGGCGGGATCGCCCGCATCCGCGGCGTGCAGTGCCACGCGCGGTACGCCGAGGCGTTCCACGTCTCGAAGCTGGTGCTCGGTGTGGCGCCGCTCCCGAGCAGCGACCCGATGGACGGGATCCGGTAACGAGCCCGGGATTCGGCTCGACGGAGTAATGACGACGATCGAAGGGAACGACAACCCGTGCGCATCCTCCTGACCGGGCACCAGGGCTACCTGGGCACCGTGATGGCCCCCATCCTGACCGCCGCAGGGCACGACGTGACCGGCCTGGACAGCGGCCTGTTCGCCGACTGCGTGCTCGGCTCGCTCGACGTGCCGGACGCGAAGGGCCTGTCCACCGACCTGCGGGACGTCACCGAGGAGCAGCTGCGGGGCTTCGACGCCGTCGTGCACATGGCTGCGCTGTCGAACGACCCGCTCGGTTCGCTCGCCCCGGAGATCACCTACGACATCAACCACCACGCCTCGACGCGGCTGGCGAAGCTGGCGAAGGAGGCGGGCGTCAAGCGGTTCATCTACGCCTCCACCTGCTCGGTCTACGGCGCGCAGTCCGGCGACGAGCTCGTGGACGAGGACGCCCCGCTGAAGCCGGTCACCCCGTACGCCATCTCCAAGGTGCGGGTGGAGGCCGACCTCGCCGAGCTCGCCGACAGCGACTTCGTGCCGGTCTCGATGCGCAACGCCACCGCGTTCGGGTTCTCGCCGCGGCTGCGCGCCGACATCGTGCTGAACAACCTCGTCGGGCACGCGATCCTCTCCGGCGTGGTCAAGGTGCTCTCCGACGGCACCCCGTGGCGCCCGCTCGCCCACGCCGAGGACATCGCCCGCGCCGTCGTGGCCGCGCTCGAGGCGCCGGCCGACGTGGTGCGCGCCCGCGCCTACAACGTGGGCACGGAGAAGAACAACCGCACCGTCGCCGAGATCGCCCAGGCGGTCGTCGACGCCGTCCCCGGCGCCGAGCTGCTGATCACCGGCGAGTCGGGCAACGACCCGCGCTCCTACCGCGTCGACTTCTCCCGCGCCCGCAAGGAGCTCGGCTTCGAGGCGCAGTGGTCGATCCCGGAGGGCGCCGCGCAGCTCGCGAAGGAGTACAAGGAGCGCGGCCTGACCCAGGACGCGTTCGACAACAAGTTCACCCGCCTCGCCGTGCTCGCCGCCCGGCAGAAGCGGGGTGAGCTGGACGAGGGCATGCGCGTCATCCGCTGACGCCGCACCGCGCACGAACGGCGGCCCCACCCCCTCCCGGGCGGGGCCGCCGTTCGCGTTCTCACCCGGCGGGCTCCGCGTGGCCGAGTCGGTCTCCGCACCGGCGAGTCGCGCTCTGGGTGCGAGCGAGTCGGGGTTTGGGTGCGCGGCGCGCGACGCTGTCACCGTTGTCCGCGGCTCCACCCCTCGGACCGCGTGACCGGCCGCTCCGGCGTGACGGCGGAGACCGGCCGCCCCTCGAACGCCGTGGAGAGCACGATGTGGGTGTTGATCTGCCCGTGCTCGCCGATGCGCTCGATCACGCCCTCGAGGTGGGCGAGCGAGGCGGCCCGCACCTTGAGCATCGTGCAGTGCTCGCCGGAGAGCTTGTGGATCTCGACGACCTCCGGGTAGGTGGCGGAGTCGGTCGTCTTGAGCAGGCACCGGCCCAGCGAGCAGCGCAGCTGGATGAACGCGAGCAGCGGCTGGCCCGCCGCGGCCGGGTCGACCGTCGCCCGGTAGCCGGAGATGACGCCGGCCGCCTCCAGCCTGCGCACCCGCTCCGCCACCGCGGGCGGTGACAGGTGCACCCGCCTGCTCAGCGCGTTGAACGACAGCCGGGCGTCGGCCTGCAGCGCGTCGAGCAGCCGCCAGTCCACGTCGTCCAGTTCGAACGGTCGTGAAGCGTCCACCCCGAAACTCCTCGCGTTCGTGAACCGGGACGCGGTTTCGACCCCCGTTCCGGCCCTTCGACCGGCCCTGTCCCCTTCCTACCGTTTTCCAGGTGATTCCACTCCGGATCGCGAGCCTGCTCGGCGGGTTCGCCCAGTCCCTCGGCGGTGCGGCCGCCGCGCTCCTGGCCCGTGACCTGGGCGGCTCGGACGCCGTGGCCGGGCTCCCGCAGGCCCTGCTCGTGGTCGGGTCGGCCGTCGCGGCTCTGGGGATGTCGGCGCTCACCAGGCGGTTCGGGCGCCCGGCCGCGCTCGCCGCCGGCATGGCGGTCGCGACGGGTGGGAGCGTCGTCGTCGTGGTCGCGGGAGACCTGCTCGGGCTGCTCGCGGGCACCGTACTGCTGGGTGCGGGGACGGCCGCGGTGATGCTCGCCCGGTACGCGGCCGCCGACGGCGCGCCGGAGGGGCAGCGCGGGCGCGCGATGGCCGGGGTGCTCGTGGCGACCACCGTCGGGGCGGTGGCCGGGCCGAACCTGCTCGTGCCGTCCGACGCCCTCGGCCGCGCGCTCGGACTGCCCGGGCTGGCCGGCGCGTACGTCGTGGCAGCGCTGTGCTTCGCCGGGTCGGCGGCCCTGCTGTTGGTCCTGCCGGCTCGCCCCGCGGACGTCGAGCCGGCCCCGTCCGCCGTCGCGCCGGGCGGCACCGCGGTGCGCGGGCTCGCCGTCCTCGCGCTGGCGAACCTGGTGATGGTCGGCGTCATGACGATGGCGCCGGTGCACCTGCACCACCTCGGCGTCGGCCTCGGCGCGATCGGGCTGGTCGTGAGCCTCCACATCGCGGGTATGTTCGCGCCCGCGCCGCTGTCGGGGCGGCTCACCGACCGGTGGGGCCCGGTCCCGGCGGCGGCGCTCGCCGGGGCGGTGCTCACCGGGTCGGCGCTGCTCGCCGCCGCAGGGGCGGGCGCGCCGATCGTCCTCAGCGGTGCGCTCGTGCTGCTCGGCGTCGGGTGGAACCTCGGGCTCGTGGCCGGCAGCACGCTGCTCACCGCGGGCGTGCCTGCCGCGCAACGCCCCGGACGGGAGGGGTGGGGCGAGGTGGCGATGGGTGTCGCGGCCGGAGGCGGGGGTGCGGCGTCGGGCGCGGTCGTGAGCGGCGGTGGCTACGGGCTGCTCGCCTCGGCGGGCGCGGCGGTGGCCGCGCTCGTGGTGGGGGTCGCGTGGCGGGCGGGCGTCAGCGGGCGTAGCGCAGGGCGGCGCGCTCCCGCGCCTTCGCCGCCTCGACCTCGCGGTTCTTCGGCGGCGCCGTCGTCACCAGCTCGTCGAGGAGCCGCTGGGTCGCCTCGGTGACGGCGTCGACCGCCCGCGCGAACGCCGCCTCGTTGGCCTGCGACGGCTTCGACGATCCGCTGACCTTCCGCACGTACTGCAGCGCCGCTGCCCGCACTTCCTCCGGGGTGGCCGGCGGGTCGAAGTTGTGAAGCGTCCGGATGTTGCGGCACATGCGCTGCCCCTTCGTACGAACGGCACTCCGTCCGAACCTAACGGAGCGGCGCGCCACGAGACGCCTGCGTGGAGCGCGACTCGCGTGCACCCACGGCGCGACTCGCCGACGCCGAGGGCGCGACTCGCCCGCGCTCATGGCGCGACTCGCCGACGCCGAGCCCGCGACTCGCGCGCACCCAGCTCGCGACTCGCCGGCGCTCAGAGCGCGACTCGCCGGGGGGAGGGGCACCTAGATGGGGGTGACCCGAAGGACTTCGTCGTTCGTGCCGTTGGACGTCGAGACGTACAGCGCCCCGTCCGGCCCCAGCCGCACGGCGCGCAGCCGGCCGAACGTCCCGTCCAGCGGGGCGGGGATGCTCACGTCCGCGACGGCGCCGTCCGGCCCGAGCGTCATGATCAGCAGCTTCTCGCCCCGCAGCGCCCCGACGGCCAGCGCGCCGTCCAGGTCGCCCCAGTGCGCGCCGGACAGGAAATCGGCGCCGCTGATCGCCTCCACCGGGTCGCCGGAGCTCCACACCGCGGGCACGGCGTCGGGGAAGCGCTCGAGGTCGGTCATCGGCACGTCCTCGTCGTAGCCGCCGACGGTGCCGCCCCGCGACGGGTCCCAGCCGTAGTTGGCGCCCGGGCGCAGCAGGTTCACCTCGTCGTCCTCGGTCGGGCCGTGCTCGGTGGTGTAGACGTCGCCGCTGCCCGGCCGCACGGCGACGCCCTGCACGTTGCGGTGCCCGTAGGTCCAGATCAGCCGCTGCGCCGGGTTCTGCGCGTCGGCGAAGGGGTTGCCGGGGGCGGGTTCGCCGGTCTCGAGGTCCACGCGCAGCACCTTGCCGCCGAGCGAGTTCAGGTCCTGCGAGACGGCCCCGCGTGCGGTGTCGCCGGTGCCGACGAGGAGCGCCCCGTCCGGGGCGATCGTCGGGCGGCAGCCGGAGTGGCGGCCGGACTGGTTGATCGGCAGCCCGCCGACGAGCGGGTCGGCGACCCGGGTGGCGGACGTGCCGTCCTCCGACAGCTGCCAGGTCACGAGCCGGACGTCGGTGGGGCTGCCGTCCTGCATGTGGGTCTGGCAGGTGGTGAAGCGGCGCGACTCGGCGAAGTCGGGGTGCACGACCATGCCCATCAGGCCGCCCTCACCGCGGACGTACACGTCGCTGAGGTCCGCTTCGACGGGGCGGGCGGTGGCGCCGGGTCCGATGCCGGAGAGCAGCACGATCCGGCCGCGGCGCTCGGTGACGAGGGCGCGCCCGTCGGGGAGGAAGCCGATGTCCCAGACGTGCTCCAGTCCGCCCGCGACGAGCTCGACCTGCAGCTCCGGTACGCCGGTGCGGGCCGCGGGCGTGGTGACGGGCGCGGTCGTCGTGGGCGGCGCGGAGGGGACGGCCGCCGTCGGTTCGGGTGCCCCGCACCCGGTGAGCCCGACCGCCGCCACGACGCCGACCACCATCGATCGCCACAACCCCCGCATACGGGCCATCCTGCCGCCGCGAGGGTGAACATGCCGTAGGCGGGTCACCCCTCGATACCGTTCGGACTCATGCCCCGAGCTACCTGCGCTTCCCCCACCTCCGCGGCGACACCCTCGTGTTCACCGCCGAGGACGACGTCTGGACCGCACCGGTGTCCGGCGGCCGCGCGTACCGGCTCACGGCCGACGACGTGCCGGTCGCCAACCCGCGGCTGTCGCCGGACGGCACGCGGGTGGCCTGGACCTCGTGGAAGGACGGCGCCCCCGAGGTCTACGTGAGCGACGTCGACGGGGGCGGGGCGCGGCGGCTGACGTACTGGGGCGACCCGCGGGCCGAGTCGCTCGGTTGGACGCCGGACGGCGAGGTGCTCGCCCTGAGCGCGACCGGCCAGGCGCCGCCGCGGCGCACGTGGGCGTACGCGATCCCGGCCGACGGCGGCACCCCGCGCCGGCTGCCGTACGGGCCGGTCTCGGACGTGGCGCTCGCGGCCGGCCGCCCGACCGTGGTCGTCAGCACCGTGATGCTGGAGCCCGCCTGGTGGAAACGCTACCGCGGCGGCACCACGGGCAAGCTCTGGTGGGACCCGACCGGCTCCGGCGAGTTCGAGCGGCTCCTCGCCGACGTCGACGGCCAGATCGCCTCCCCGATGCACGTGGGGTCGCGGATCGCGTTCCTCTCCGACCACGAGGGCTGGGGCAACCTCTACTCCGTCGCCGCCGACGGCACCGGCCTGCGCCGCCACACCGATCACGGCGCCCCCGGCGCACCCGCGTTCTACGTGCGGCACGCGAGCACCGACGGCGAGCGCGTGGTGTACGAGTCCGCGGGGCAGCTGTGGATCCTCGACTCCCTCGACGACGAGCCGCGCCCCCTGGACGTGCACCTCGGCGGGCCCCGGACGAACCGCGAGCCCTACCGGGTGTCGACGGCCCGCGAGCTCACGTGGGCGGCCCCGGACCGGACCGGCCGCACGAGCATCACGCTGGTCCGCGGCACGGTGCACCGCCTCACCCACCGCGCCGGCCCGGCCCGCACGCTGCTCGCCGAGCCCGGGGTGCGGGCCCGGCTGGCGCGCCCGCTCGGCACGGACCGGGCGGTGTGGGTCGACGACGCCGAGGGCGAGGACGCGATCTGCATCGCCCCGCTCGACCGGCGGACCGACGGCTCCCAGCCGCTGCGGCGGTTCGGCGCGGGCGAGGTGGGCCGGGTGCTGGAGCTCGCGCCCTCCCCGGACGGCTCGAAGGTGGCCGTGGCCACCCACGACTGCCGGCTGCTCGTGCTGGAGACGGAGTCCGGCGAGCTGCGCCGGATCGCCCAGGGCGCCGACCGGGAGCTGTCAGACCTCGCGTGGTCGCCGGACAGCGAGTGGCTCGCCTACTGCGACCCCGCGGAGGCGGGCCTGTCGCGGATCATGATGGCCCGGATGGCCGACGACACCCTCGTCGCCGTCACCGAGCCCCGCTTCGCCGACACCGACCCGGTCTTCACCTCCGACGGCAAGTACCTCGCGTTCCTGTCCCGGCGCAGCTTCGACCCGATCTACGACGAGCACGCCTTCGACCTCACCTTCCCCGCGTCGTGGCGGCCGTTCCTGGTGCCGTTGGCCGCCCGCACCCCGTCGCCGTTCGGGGCGAGCCCGGACGGCCGCCCGGTCTCGCCGGGCGAGGAGGGGACGGACGACCTGCCCGCGCCGGCCGAGGACGAGGAGCGCGGGGACGGCGCCGAGGACGACGAGAAGGGCGCGAAGAAGGACGACCCGAAGAAGGACGACGGGGCACCGCCCCGGGTGGTGGTCGACGTCGAGGGCCTCACCGCCCGCGTCGTGCCGGTGCCGGTGCCCGCCGCCCGCTACAGCGGCATGCAGGCGGGCAAGGACTGCCTGCTCTGGTACCGCATCCCGGTGTCGGGCGTGCTCGGCGACTCGATCGCCGACACCGACGACTGCGCCGAGCGCCCGGTGCTGGAGCGCTTCGACCTGGTGCGCCGCAAGCTCGACGTGATCGCCGACCCGGTGAGCGCGTTCGCGGTGAGCGGCGACGGCACCCGCCTCGTCGTACGCGACGGCCAGACGCTGCGGGTGCTGCGCACCGACCGGTCCGGCTCCGACGCGCCGTCGGCGAACGACCCCGACGAGTTCGAGATCGACACCAGCCGGATCGTCGTCACCGTGGACCCGACCGCCGAGTGGCGGCAGATGTTCGACGAGGCCGGGCGGCTCATGCGCGACCACTTCTGGGTCGCCGACATGGCCGGCGTCGACTGGGAGGCCGAGCTCGCCCGCTACCGCCCGCTGGTCGACGCCGTCGGCAGCCACGACGACCTCGTCGACCTGCTCTGGGAGGTGCACGGGGAGCTCGGCACGTCGCACGCGTACGTGCGAGCGAGCAAGGGAGGCAACGCGGACGGGCGGCCGGGCCTGCTCGGCGCCGACCTCGAGCCCTCGCCCGACGGGGAGGGCTGGCGGGTGGTCCGCGTGCTGCCGCCGGAGACCTCGGCCCCCGCCGCCCGCAGCCCGCTCTCCGGACCGGGCGTGGACGTGCGGCCGGGCGACGTGATCCTCGAGGTCGGCGGCCGCCCCGTCGACCCCGGCTACGGGCCGGCCCCGCTGCTGCTCGCCGGGGCGGACAAGCTGGTGGAGCTCACCGTCCGCTCGGGCCCCGACCGCCCCGACGCGGGCAGCGTGCGCCGGGTCGTCGTCAAGCCGCTGTCCTCGGAGGCCGCCCTGCGCTACCACGACTGGGTGGCGGGGCGCCGGGCGTTCGTCGCCGACCGCTCCGACGGCAGGCTCGGCTACCTGCACGTGCCGGACATGGGCGCGCAGGGGTGGGCGCAGCTGCACCGCGACCTGTCCCGCGAGACCTCCCGCGACGGGCTCATCCTCGACGTGCGCGGCAACGGCGGCGGCCACACCTCACAGCTGGTGATCGAGAAGCTCGCCCGCAAGGTGATCGGCTGGGACGCGCCGCGGCACCGCCAGGCCACCACGTACCCGGAGGACGCTCCGCGGGGCCCGGTGGTCGCGCTCGCCGACGAGCTCGCGGGCTCCGACGGCGACATCGTCACCGCCGCGATCAAGCGGCTCGGGATCGGGCCGGTCGTGGGCGTGCGCACGTGGGGCGGGGTGATCGGCATCGACGGCCGCTACCGCCTCGTCGACGGCACCAGCGTCACGCAGCCGCGGTACGCCACCTGGTTCGACGACACCGGCTGGTCGGTCGAGAACCACGGCGTCGACCCGGACGTGGAGGTCGTGATGCGGCCGCAGGACTGGGTGGCCGGCCGGGACCCGCAGCTGGAGCGCGCGGTCGACCTCGCGCTGGCCGCGCTCCGAGAGCGGCCAGCGGTGCGCCCGCCCGACCCGGCGACCCGCCCGTCGCGGCGCCGCCCGGACCTGCCGCCGCGGCCCTGACCGGCGCGGTGCTGTCCGGCGCGGGCCTGTTCGGCGCGGCCCTGTTCGGCGCGGTGCTGTCCGGCGGGCGCGCCTACCCGGCCGTCGGCTCGAGCCGCGGGATCACCTCGGCCGCGAGGCGCTCCATCTGCTCGGCCGGGTCCCGGACGCAGGTGAACAGGACGAGCTCGGCGCCCGCGTCGAGCACCTCCTGCGCGCCGCGCACGCAGTCGGCCGCGGTGCCGGTGACGGCGGCGGCCTCGATCGCCGGGATCCGGGCGCCGTAGATCGAGGCCAGGGCGTCGTCCATCTCGCGGCGGGCGCGGTCGG
>Ga0079224_100005092_pt1 | contig 17200 bp, 23 predicted proteins | sample Stecom2015_FD_80414 | JGI IMG/M metagenome (GOLD analysis project Ga0079224, IMG submission 80414) | Agricultural soil microbial communities from Utah to study Nitrogen management - Steer compost 2015 | ecosystem: Environmental > Terrestrial > Soil > Agricultural land | place: USA: Utah... | reverse complement strand
GCCGATGCCGAGCAGGCCGAAGGTGAACAGGTAGAGCAGCCCGGTGGCGGGCTTGCCCAGGTAGAAGCGGTGGACGCCGCAGACCCCGAACAGGCACGCCAGCCACAGCGCGAACGCCACGCCGGCCGAGTACTCGTCGTCGTCCCTTGCCACGGCCCAAGCCTACCAGTCGACCGGCCGGTAGTCCTTCAGGAACAGGCCCCACATGTGATGACCGGTTGCGAGCCCGGTGAAGATGGGATCCAGCACCCGCGCGGCGCCGTCGACCGCGTCGAGCGGCGGGTGGAAGTCGTGCACCGCCTGCTTGCGGTCCACGTGGTGCAGCGGATCCTCGTCGGTCACCCAGCCGGTGTCGACGCTGTTCATGTGGATGCCGCTTGCCACGTAGTCCACCGCTGATGTGCGCGTCATCATGTTCAGCGCCGCCTTCGCCATGTTGGTGTGCGGGTGCTTGTCGGTCTTCTTGTTGCGCGAGAACTGCGCCTCCATCGCCGACACGTTGACGATGTGGCGGTCGCCGGTCGGCCGGCGGCTCATGAGCGGCTTGAGCCGGCTGTTGAGGATGAACGGCGCGATTGCGTTGACCAGGTGGACCTCGAGGAGCTCCGGGGTCGACACGTCGGCCAGGCCGAGCCGCCAGCTGTTGACCCGGCGGCGGTCGACCTGCTGCAGATCCGGGTCGAGCTCGCCGGCCGGGAAGCCGGCGTGCTCGTGATCCTCCGGGGTGAGGGGGAGCTGCGAGAGGAGCGGCGCGGCCGACAGCCCGACGGCGGCGCCGCGCCAGGCGACGATGCCCTCGGCGGGGGACGGGTCGCCGCCGCCGCCGCCGCTCGCCAGCTCGGCGCGCAGCTCGGCGTGGGCGGCGACCAGGCGCCGCTCCGGCTCGGGCAGCTCGGCGAGGGGGCGCCGCTCGCCGGCCAGGAGGTGGGCGTAGAAGGCGGGCGGCCGGCGCACCGTCTGGGCCGCGTTGTTGATCAAGAAGTCGAGCCGGTCGAGCCGGCGGTCGAGCGCGCCGGCGAAGAGCTCGACGCTCGGCGCGTGGCGCAGGTCGAGGCCGTGGATCTCGAGCCGGTCGGCCCAGTCGACGTGGTCCTCCTCGCGCGCGTAGCGGGCGGCGGCGTCGTGCGGGAAGCGCGTGGTCGCCACCACGCGCGCGCCGGCGCGCAGCAGCATGAGCGCGATCTGGTAGCCGATCTTCACCCGCGCCCCGGTGACCAGCGCGACGCGACCGCGCAGGTCGGCGGTCTGGTGCCGCTTGTGGTAGTTCAGGCGGGCGCAGTCCGGGCACATCGCGTGGTAGAAGAAGTGCACGCGCCGGTAGGGCGCCTTGCACACGTAGCAGGCGCGCGGCTCGTGGAGCTCGCGGCCGAGGTCGCCGTCGCCGTCCGCAAGCTGCAGGCGCGGCGGCACGTAGATCGAGCTGCGCTGCGCCGCGCGGATCTCGGTGGCGGCCAGGAGCGCCAGGTCCTGCCGCTTGCGCTCGCGGCGCTCCGCCCTGCGGCGCGCGCGGGCCGCGGCGATCAGCTCGTCGCGGTGGGGCCGCGACAGCCGGCCGGCGGCGACCAGGAGCGCGCGCCGGGTGTCCGGCGCCAGCGCGTCGAGCCGGCGGCGGTCGGCGGCGAGCTCGCGGAGGAGGGCGATGCAGGCGTCGACCGCGGCGCTGTCGACCCCGCGCGGGGCCCCGGAATCGGACTGCATGGAGCCCGAAGCTAGCCGATGGCCCGCCGGGGTCAACCGGGTCGCGCGCCCGGCCGCCGCCGCGCCGCCGCCCGCTACTTCTTCCGCTGCGGGATGACCCACATGTAGATCGTCGTGCCGTCGACCTCGGTCTGGGCGTCCGGCTTCCAGTTGCCCATGCTGAAGGTCTGCGACACCACCCGGGCGCCCGGCCGCAGCTCGCGCAGGAGCTTGGGGCGCAGCTTCAGGTTGAGCCGCTCGAGCAGGTACAGGGTGACCACGTCCGCCTCGGACAGGTCGGTCTCGAACAGGTCGCCCTGGCGGATCTCCACCTTGTCCTGCACGCCGGCCCGCCGCACGTTCTCGCGCGCCTCCTTGATCCGCTCGGGATCGATGTCGATGCCGACCGCGCGGGCGCCGAAGTCGCGCGCCGCCGCGATCACGATGCGGCCGTCGCCGCTGCCGAGGTCGTAGACGACGTCGTTCGGGCCGACGCCGGCCATGCGCAGCATCTCTTTCACCACCGGCTCCGGCGTCGGCACGAACACGACGTCCGGCTCGCGCTGGGCCGGCTGCGCCTGCGCCTCGACCGGGAGCGCGGCCGCGAGCGCCGCGCGCTCGTCGCCCGCCTCCTCGCCCGATCGACACCCCGACGCGACGATCGCCGACGCCGCCGCCAACCATCCGATCCACAGTCTCGATTGCATCATCGTCGTCACTCCGTATGAGGAGACCGCGCGCGGGCTCGCTCGATCGCGAGCGGAACGGCGCCCAGCGCCAGCACGGCGACGCCGACCAGCGCGCCGATCCCGGTGTGTGCCAGGGAGGCATGCAAGAGCCACGCGCAGCTCGCGCAGAACAGGAGCGGGGTGAACGGGTACAGCGGAACCCGGAACGGCCGCGCCTGGCGAGGCTCCCTGCCGCGCAGCACGAACAGCGACACGCCGGTGAGCAGGAAGAAGCTCCAGAAGACCGGCGCGGTGTACTCGACCATGGTCTCGAACCCGCGCCGCGACAGCGCGCCGAGCGCGATGAGCAGGAGCGCGACGGCGCCTTGCGCCAAGAGCGCGGCGACCGGCGTGCCGGTGCGCGGGTTCCAGCGGCCGAGCCGGCTGAACACGCGCACGTCGCGGCCGAGCGCGTAGCCGGTCCGCGACGCGCTCACGATGGTCGCGTTCATCGAGGTGAGCGCGGCCGCCGCGATGAGCGCGCTCACCAGGTCGGCGCCGAGCGGCCCCGCGATGGCGCGCACCGCGTCCGACCCGACCGTGTCGGAGGCGCGCAGCCCCTCGATGCCGAGGACCCGCGTGTAGGCCAGGTTGACCACCAGGTAGAGCGCGCTCACCGCGCCGACCCCGCCGACGATGACGCCCGCGATCCGGCGCGAGCCGCCGCTCACCTCGGCCGAGACGTAGACCGCCTCGTTCCAGCCGCCGTAGGTGAGGAGCACGAACACCATGGCCAGGCCGAGGGTGGAGGAGGGCGGCGACGGCGCGACCGGCGCCGCCCTCTCGGTGAAGGCCAGGCCGGCGATCGCCACCGCGACCAGGCCGATCACCACCGCCGCGGTGAACAGGCTCTGCACCGTGGTGCCCAGCCGCACGCCGAGCGCGTTCAGCGCGGTGAGCGCCGCGACGATGATCGCCGCCCAGACCGCGCTCGAGGTCGGGCCGAGCGGCGCAAGCCCGCTCATGTAGTCGCCGAAGATGAACGCGAGCAGCGCGATCGAGCCGGTGCAGATGACGGTAAGCCGCGCCCAGGCGAACAGGAAGGCGAGGTTGCGGCCGAGCGCGCGCGCGATGAAGTGGACCTCGCCGCCCGGGCTCGGGAACGCGGTGGCCAGCTCGCCGTAGCAGAGCGCGCCGGCGAGCGAGAGCAGCCCGCCGAGCAGCCACACGCCGGCCAGCGCCAGCTCGCTGCCCACCCCGGAGGCGACCACCGACGGCGCCCGGAAGATGCCGGCCCCGACCACGATGCCGACCACCAGCGCGGCGGCCTCGATCGGCCGGATCTGCCGGGTCGGCCCCGCGCGCGACGCGGCGGGCCTCGGCTCTCCCCCGCTGCGGGCTCGTCGCATCCGGTGCTCCGTACGTGCGGCGGCCCGGCTCGCCGCCGGCCGCCGCGCCCGTCACGCGCTGGTGGCGAGCGCCGGCGGGCGCTGGCCGGAGGTCGCGTCGAGCCGCAGCTCGGCGCGGGCGAGCGCCAGGTAGAGGTGGTTGCCGGCGTCGGACAGGCTCACCGCCGCGGTCATGGCGGCGATGAACCGCGCCAGCGGCGGGTTGAGCGCGTGGGTGGCGAACAGGCCGGCCGAGATCCACGGCGCCAGGCAGTACTCGCAGGTCAAGAGGTCGCCCACCGCGCGGCGCAGCCCGTGGCCGCGCGAGCGCTCCTTCACCTCGCCCGGCAGGAGCGAGCCCTGGTAGCGGGTGAACGGCGCGCGCAGCGGCGCGGTGACGAAGTCGCGCCCCACCAGGCGGGTCAGCTTCTGGGTCGCCACCCCGAGGAGCACGATGTCGGCGGCGCTCACCCGGTGCGGCAGCCGCCGGCGGCGGCTGGCCCAGCCGAGGAACCCGCCGACCGCCGCGGTGAACAGGCCGACCAGCGCGGCGTAGCCGCCGAGCGGCATCACGTCGGGGTCTGCCCCGTATCCGCCTCGTCCGTCGCGTGCGGTCATTTCGGTCCTCCTCTCCCGCCCGGCCCAATGCAACCGCGATACCCGCCGGCCACTCCCGCGTCCTTTACGCGGAGGCCGGTTGCTCGCCGGAGGGACGTGAGCGAAGCTCGTCCCGGAGACCTCTTTAGGAGAGGAGGGAACGATGGCAATCTTCGTCGTGGAAGAGAGGTTCAGCCCTGCGGTCCAGACCGACGGCCTCGACGGCTGGAACGACCGGCTCAGCCCGTGCCTGCGCAACAACCAGGTGAGCTGGGTGACCTCGTTCGTGAAGGAGGACGGGTCCCAGTGCGTCTGCGTGTTCGAGGCGCCCGACGCGGCCTCGGTCGAGCGGGCGTACAAGTCGGCCGAGGTGCCGTTCGAGTACAAGGTCTGGCCGGCCAAGCACCTCCGGCCGTGAGGGCCCGGGAGCCGCGGGCCTGAGCGGCTGATCCCAAGGCCGCTCGCCCGCGGCGCCCGGAGCGCGCGCCCCGCTCGGGCGGCAGCGCGCATTGCAGAGTGATTCAGGGATCCTGCGCCCGGCGCGGGATGCTCCGAGTTGCTACACCGGCGACGCCGTGTTACACGAGTAGACGCGCACGTCTCTGGTTAGCTCGTCTGCATGTCTCCAGTTTCGAGATCGCAGAAGGTCGTCTGTTCCGGCGGCGGTACGTCTCGGCAGCGAAGCGTCGCTGCGGCCTTCTTCGATGCGGTCCTCGATTCGAAGGCGTGACTCTGGGCGCGAGCCTTCGCGCCCCGGACCGCGAACGAAGCCGCGCAGCGGCGGGAGAGATGCAGATGAACAACCGACTCTTCGTGGGTAACCTCTCGTTCTCGACGACCGAGGAGGCGCTGAGCGCCGCGTTCGCCGAGTTCGGCGAGATCGTGGACGTCAAGCTCATGACCGAGCGCGAGACCGGCAGGTCGCGCGGCTTCGGCTTCGTCGAGCTGGCGACCCCGGAGGCCGCCAAGGCTGCGATCGAGCAGATGAACGGCGCGCTCCTCGACGGGCGCCCGCTCCGCGTGAACGAGGCCGAGCGCCGGCCGGAGCGCTCGGGCGGCTTCGGCGGCAACGGCGGTCCGCGCGGCGGTGGCCGCGGCGGGCGCGGCGGCCGGGGCGGGCGCGACGATCGCCGCGGTGGCGGTCGCTGGTAGCTTGCTGACAAGTGCGGCGGCGGTGCCGCCGCGCCTCAATCCCCCGATACGCTTGCGGGGACCGGCGCGCACCGGCGGCCGGTCCCCGGGGCGCGGTGGTCTGCTCGACCACTCAGTTCCAGACGCACGCGCAAGGAGATCCGATGGCCGGAAGCAATCAAACATTCAAGAAGCGGGAGCGCGAACGCGCCCGCCTGGAGAAGCGCCGCGAGAAGGAGCGGCGGCGCGAGGAGCGCAAGCACGAGCGCGACAGCCGTCCGGCTCCCGCCGCGGGCGAGGACCCGGATATCGCCGGCATCATCCCGGGACCACAGCCAATCCCGGAAGAGTTCCTGTAGTGGCCGCCTCGGGCGGCGCGCGGACCTGCGGGCGAGTCCGCCGTTGACCCGCCGGGAGTTTGCGGAATAGAGTCCGCGCCTTGGCTCCGCAGCCCGCACTGGCCGCGGGCCGGCGCGTGAGGGGCGTTCTCCACGGGCTGGCACTCGGCGCGACGCTCTACGGCTTCCTCGTCGTGGTGTTCGTCCTGACGCTGCCGATCCTGTGGAACCTGCGCTGGACCCGCGCGGTGATCCGGCGGGCGGCGCGGATCATGGTGCCGCTTGCGCTCGCCGCCGGCGGCGTCCGCCTCCGCCACGCCGGCCTCGCGCACGCGCGCGCGCTCGAGGAGAGCGGCCGCGGCTACATCCTCATCGCCAACCACGCCTCCAACCTCGATCCGCTCGTGCTCATGCACGTGCTCGGCCGGGTGGATCTGGCGTTCGTCGCCAAGGCGGAGACCCTGCGCCGCCCGCTCCTCGGCCGCCTCCTGCGCGCGATCGGATGGTTTGCGGTCGAGCGCGAGAGCCCGATCGCCTTCAAGCGCTTCCACGAGGAGGTCGAGCGCCGGCGCCGCGACGGCTGGGTCCCCGACCTCGTCATCTTCCCGGAGGGCACCCGGTCCGGCGACGGCACGCTGCAGCCGTTCCGCATGGGCACCTTCCTCCTGGCCGCGCGCGCCCGCCTTCCCATCCTCCCGGTGATCATCCGCGGCACCGCGGTGGTCCACCGCAAGAACGCCTTCGCCTGCTACCCCGGGCCGGTCAGGGTCGACGTGCTCCCCGCCATCGAGCCGCCCGCGCGCTTCAAGCCGGTCGAGCTGCTCGACCGGGTCGCCGAGCTGCAGGCGCGCGCCGAGGCGATCTACCAGGCGGTGCCGGACCTCAACCGCGCCGAAGGCGATCTGCCCGAGCCGGTCCTCGTGCAAAGCCCCAGCGAGTCCCTGTCATGACCACTGCCTACATCACCGGCCTCGGCCACTACCTGCCGCCGCGGGTGGTCGAGAACGCCGACCTGCCGCCGCCGCTCAACCAGGACCCCGCCGGCATCACCAAGCGGACCGGCATCGAGCGCCGGCACTGGGTCGCCGGCAAGGTGTACACCTCCGATCTGGCGGTGGAGGCCAGCCGGGCCGCGCTCGACGCGGCGCGCCTGGCGCCGGGCGATCTCGACTGCATCATCGCCGCCACCCTGTCGCCGGACTACGCCTTCCCCGGCATCGGGGTCTACGTGCAGCACAAGCTCGGCGCGCCGCACGTCCCGGCCTACGACGTGCGCAACCAGTGCTCCGGCTTCCTCTACGCCCTCAACATGGCGCGCGCGTTCGTCGCCGCCGGCGTCTACCACAAGGTGCTGGTCGCCTGCGCCGAGCTGCACTCCCACGCCATGGGCAAGACCGCCATGCACGCGCACATCACGCCGCTCTTCGGCGACGGCGCCGGCGCCGCGCTGGTCTGCTCCGAGCCGGCCCCGCACGGCGGCGGCTTCTCGGTCGACTACGTGCGGGTCTACGCCGACGGCAGCGGCGCCGACCGGCTGCGCCAGCGGGTCTGGGACATCTCGGTCGAGCCGTTCATGGACTGGACCCAGGTCTGCGATTCGAGCGAGGCGATGTGGCACGCCGAGATGGACGGGCAGTTCATCTTCCGCCGCGCGGTCGCCGGCATGCAGGCGGCGGCGCGCGAGGCGCTCAAGGAGAGCGGGCTGTCGCTCGGCGACATCGACTGGGTCGTGCCGCACCAGGCCAACCTCAACATCAACAAGACGGTCGGCTCGGTGCTGAAGCTGCCGCCGGAGAAGATGCTGTCGAACATCCAGCGGGTCGGCAACACCACCGCCGCCAGCATCCCGATCCTCCTGTCCGAGTCGGTCGCCGGCGGCACCATCCGGCCCGGGCACCGCGTCCTGTCGCTCGCCTTCGGCTCCGGGCTCACCTGGGGCGCGGCGCTCCTGAGGGCGCTGTGATCCGCACCGAGGCGCGCCCTGGGGTCCTGACCATCACCCTCGACCGCGCCGCGGCCAGAAACGCGCTCGACCTCGACATGGTCGCCGGCATGCGCGCGGCGCTGCGCGAGCTGCCGGCCGCCGCCCGGGTGGTGGTCCTGCGCAGCGCGGTGGACGGGGTGTTCAGCCTCGGCATGGACCTGGCCGCGCTGCAGCAGGGGATCGCGCGCGGCGCCAGCTCGCCGGAGGTGCACGCCGCCAGCGCCGCCTACGTGGCGCTGCTCAAGGAGCTGTCGGCGGCGCGGGCGATCACCATCGCCGAGGTCGGCGGCCTGGCGGTCGGCGGCGGGGTCGATCTGCTGTCGGCCTGCGACCTGGTGATCGCCGGCGACCGGGCCGCCTTCTCCATCGCCCAGCTCCGCAAGGGCATCTTCCCGCTCACCACCTCCGGCGTGGTGATCCCGCGGATCGGCCAGCGCGAGTTCCTGTACTGGCTGCTGAGCGGGCAGAACTGGTCGGCCGAGCGGGCGCGCCGGGCCGGCCTGGTGTCGCAGGTGGTGCCGGCCGGCGAGCTGCCGGCGCGGGTCGAGGCGCTGGTCGAGCGGGTGCTGTCCTACGACGGCGAGGCGCTGCGGCTCGGCATCGAGGCGATGCGGGTGGCCGCCGGGCTGCCGCTCCCCGAGCGGCTGGATCACCTCGGCGCGCTCCTGGCGCTCAACTGCCAGATCCCGCGGGGCGGCCGGTGAGCGCGGGCATCGCCAGCTACGGCCACTACGTGCCGATGCTGCGCATGGAGGTGGGCGTCCTGGCCGAGCAGTGGGGGCTCGGCGAGACGCTCGAGCGGGTCTACCGGCTCAACGGCCGCAGCATGGTGGCGGTCAACGGCCTCGACGAGGACGCGGTGACGCTGTCGATCGAGGCGGCCGAGCGCGCGATGGCGATCCTGCCGGCCGGCGCGGCGCGGCCGGAGAGCGTCCTCATCGGATCCGAGAGCCACCCGTACGCGGTCAAGCCGAGCGGCGTGACGGTGGCCGAGGCGCTCGGCCTGGGCCAGGACGTCTTCGTCGCCGACCTCGAGTTCGCGTGCAAGGGCGGCACCGCGGCGCTGTTCCTGTCGATCGGCCTGGTCGAGTCCGGCCGGGCCGCCGCCGCGCTGGCGATCGGCGCCGACTGCCCGCAGAGCGCGCCCGGCAGCCTGCTCGAGGCGTCGGTCGGCTCCGGCGCGTCCGCCTTCGTGGTCGGGCGCGGCGACGGGCTCATCGCCACGGTCGATCACATGGCGGCGGCCTCGTCGGACGCCACCGACTTCTGGCGGCGCGACGGCGAGCAGTTCCCGCAGGTGGTCGGCAAGTTCAGCGCCGAGGTCGGCTACGCCCAGCACACCCGCCGGGTGGTCGAGGCGCTGCTCGCCGCCACCGACACCCGCCCCGAGGACTACCGCTTCCTCTGCCTGCACCAGCCGTACCCGTCGCTGCCGCTGTCGGTCGCCAAGGAGCTCGGCTTCAAGCGGCCGCAGGTGCAGCCGGGCGTGGTGGCCGGCAAGATCGGCAACACCTACTCGAGCGCCTGCCTGCTCGGCCTGTGCAACGTGCTCGATCAGGCCTCGCCGGGCGATCGCATCATGCTGGTCTCGTTCGGCTCCGGCGCCGGCTCGGACGGCTTCGTCATGACGGTGCAGCCGGCCATCGAGGAGCTGCGGCGCGCCGGCGCCGCGCTCGGCCTCGAGCCGGTCGCGCGCCAGATCGAGGGGAAGCACGCCGACTGGCTGACCTACGGCCAGTACCTCCTCACCCAGGGGAAGCTCCGGTCATGACGCTCGGCAGCAAGGTGGCCATCGCCCTCGAGAGCGCGCTGCCGTCCGGGCACGAGTGGGCCTCGTCCGCCGCCGACCTGGCGCAGCGGGTCGCCGCGCCGCTCGTCGAGCGCGCCCCGATGATCGACGCCGTGTTCGTCGCCGCGCCGGCGGCGCTCCTGGTCGACGGCCAGGCGCACCAGGGGGCGGTCCTGGCCGACCGGCTCGGCCTCGGCGCGCTGCCGTGCATGCAGCTCGACGCCGGCGACGCCTCCGGCGCCGCCGCGCTGCACGCCGCGGTCGCCCACGTGGCGGCCGGGCTGTCGCGCGCCGCGCTGGTGCTGGCGGTGTCCAAGGTGTCAGACCGCGCCGAGCGGGATCGCGCCGCGCTGCTCGACAGCTTGATCGACCGCGAGATCGAGGCGCCGCTCGGGCTCGGCTACCAGGCGCTGGCCGGCCTGCTCGCCGATCTGTACGTGCAGCGCCACGGGCTCAGGCCGGGCGACCTGGCCCACGTGGTGGCCAAGAACGCCGCCAACGCGGTGGCCGGCGGCGAGACCTTCCTGCCGCACGCGCCGAGCGCGATCGAGGTGCGGCGCGACATCCCGGTGGCGCCGCCGCTGGTGCGCAGCGACTTCGCGCCGCTCATCGACACCGCCACCGCGCTGGTGGTGACCGACGCGGCGCTCGCGCGCGAGCTGTCGGCCGCGCCGGTCGAGGTGGTGGCGCTGGCCTCGGCCGGCGACGCCACCGTGATCGCCGACCGGCCGGAGCCGCTCCGGCTCGAGGCGGCGGCGCGGGCGTCCTCGGCCGCGCTGGAGCGCGCCGGCTGCGCCGCCGGCGACCTCGCGCTGGTCGAGGTGTCGAGCGCCTGCACGATCGTCGAGCTGCTCGCCCTCGAGAGCGCCGGCATCACCGAGCCGGGCACCACCCCGGCCCGCTACAAGGACGGGCTCGGCCGTGCCGGCTCGCCGCTGGTCATCAACCCGGGCGGCGGCGCGCAGGGGCGCGGCCACGGCCTCGGCGCGATCGGCGTCGAGCAGGCGCGCGAGGCGCTGCTCCAGCTCGGCGGCGCGGCCGGCGCGCGCCAGGTGCCGGCGGCGGCGGAGCCGGGCGCGCGCGCCCTGTCGCTGTGCGTCGCCGGGCTCGGCGGGCACGCCCACGCCACCGTGTACCGGAGGCTGCCATGAGCGAGAGCGCGAACGTGGTCGCCGCCTGGCGCGGCCGCGCCGCCCTGCTGGGCCGCGAGGGCTGGGCCTGCGTCGCCTGCGGCCGGATCAGCCTGGCGCGCCGGCGCGCCTGCGTCGCCTGCGGCAGCACCGCCGGGGCCGAGCGGGCGCCCTTGCCCCGCCGCGGCGCGGTGGCGGCGCTCAGCCCGGCCGGCGCCGCGGTCGAGCACCTGGATCAGGTCACCGGCCGCAAGGCGGCGGTGCTGGTCGAGCTCGACGGCGGCGCGCGGGTGGCCTGCCTTCTGGCCCACGCCGACAGCGTGAGCCTCATGGCGGAGCTGCGCGGCCAGCCGGTCCGGCTGGCGGTGCGGCGCGTCCCGCTCGCGGTCGGCGCCCGCGAGCCGATCTCCTACGGCATGAAGGCGGCGCTCGATCTCGAGACGCGCAGCCGGCTCAAGGAACAAGCGGCGCAGCGCGCCGCTGGTGAGGGGAAGAAGGAATAGCGATGAGCAGCACCACCCTGTCCCGCGAGGAGATCACGCAGCGCGTGATCGGCATGATCAAGGAGGTGGTCGATCAGCCGACCGCCGACGTGACGCCGAAGACCTCGCTCCTCAACGAGCTCGACATCGACAGCCTCACCATGGTGCGGCTCGACATCATGATCCAGTCGAGCATCGGCCTGGCGCTGTCGGCCGACGACCTCGAGGGGGTCAACACGGTCGAGGACCTGGTCACCGCGCTGGTCACCCGCGGCCAGCCGGTCGAGATCGAGGAGTAGGCCCCCCGGCCAGTTGGGTTGCCGGTGCGCGGGCCGAACCGCGCAGCGTCCCCCGCTGGCAGCGAACCTCCTTCCCGGCGACCCGCGAGCGCTTTCCGGAGTTGTCGCGGGGGCCGGCGGGGGTGCTCGCCCCCCACCTCGCGTTGGTACCCGGCTTGCTCATCTCCGGCGTCATCGAGTCCCCGCCTCCTTCCAACCACGCGGAGACACACCATGACGTACGGCATATCCCTGAAGTCCTTGCGCCCCCTGGTCCTGCGACGGCACCTGATCTTCCTGGTGCTGGCGCTGCCGCTCGCCTTCTCGATGTGCGCGCCGTGAGCCGGGACGTGAGCGTCCCCGGTTGAGCTTTTGTCTTGACGCCCGGGCGACGCCGGCGCAAGAGTGCGGCCCCCTGGAGGCCGCCATGCGCCACATCTTCGTTTCCCTGTCCCTCACATCGCTCCTCTTCCTCGTTGCCTGCGCAGACGACGCCGGCTCCGACTCGGTCGAGATCTGCACCAACAACGTCGACGACGACGGCGACGGCATCATCGACTGCAACGACAACTACTGCGCCACCCACCCCGCCTGCGTGGAGAGCGAGGAGGACTGCCAGAACGGGCAGGATGACGACGGCGACGGGATGGTCGACTGCATGGACCCGACCTGCGCCGCGTCCCAGGAGTGCACCGGCGACGAGATCTGCAACAACGGCACCGACGACGACGGCGACGGCGCCGCCGACTGCGACGACACCGGCAGCTGCGCCGCCCACCCGGCGTGCGGCGGCGGCAGCGGCGAGGTGTGCGACAACGGCACGGACGACGACGGCGACGACCTGGTCGACTGCCTCGACGTCGGCGAGTGCCAGGCGGATCCCGCCTGCAGCGGCGGCGGCGGCGGTGGTGGCGGCGGCGGCGGCATGGGCGCCGAGGACTGCGACAACGGCGTCGATGACGACGGCAACGGCATGGTGGACTGCAACGACTTCGTCTGCCTGTTCAGCGACCCGGCCTGCGCCGGCGGCTTCGAGTTCGAGACCGACTGCACCAACGGGGTGGACGACGACGGCAACGGCATGACCGACTGCGAGGACTTCCTCTGCCTGGTCGACCCGGCCTGCGGCGGCGGCTTCCCCAGCCCGTGACGCGCCGTCGGGCGGCGGCTTTCCGCTAGACTCGGCCGGCATGGATCTGGCGTCACTGCCGGTGCTCGGCGTCGGCATCTCGGCCGAGTTCGAGTCGGCGCGCAGCGGGATCGACGCGCTCGCGCTCCGCGAGGCGGAGCCGGGCCTGGTCGACTTCCTCGAGGTCGGCTGCGATCTGGCGCGCGGCCTGGACGAGCACGCCCGCCGCTGGGCGGCCGCCGGGCTGCCGGCCACCTACCACTTCCTCGACCTCAACCTGACCGAGCGGGACGACGCCGACGACGCCTGGCTGGAGGCGACCGCCGCGCTGGCCGGCGAGCTCGGCGCCGCCTGGCTGTGCGGCGACGGCGGCCTGTGGCACGTCGGCCCGCGCGACCGCGGCCACGAGACGCTCTTGCCGCCCATCCTCAGCCGCGACAGCGCGGCGGAGATGGCCGAGGCGATCCAGCGGGTCGAGCAGGCGACCGGGCTGGCCTGCCTGCCGGAGAACCCGCCGGCCGTCATCTACCTGGGCGACCTCCACATCCTCGACTACTTCGCCCTGGTGGCCGAGCGCAGCGGCGGCGGGCTCCTGGTCGACTGCGCCCACCTGGCCATCTTCCAGCGCATGCGCGGCCACGAGCCGCTGACCGCCCTGGACGGCTTCCCGCTCGACCGCGTGGTCGAGCTGCACGTCGCCGGCGGCGCCGTGCGCGACCACGAGGGCTTCTCCTGGATCGACGACGACCACCAGCCGGAGCCGCTTCCGGACACCTGGCTCATCTTCGAGCACATCGCGGCGCGCGCGCGCAACCTGCGGGCGGTGGTCTACGAGTGCGAGCGCAACCCGCCGGCCGCGGTGATCGAAAACTTCCGCCGCATCCGCGCCACCTGGCCGGGCCGGTGTGGCGGCGCGCCGCAGGCGGGCGGGGCGCGATGAGCCACCACGGGCTGCAGCGCGCGCTGGTGGTGGCGCTCCACGACCCGTCGTTCGTCGACGCGATGCACGCCGCGCCGGAGGAGACCCTGGCGCCGTTCGGGCTCGACGCCGCCGAGCGAACCCAGCTCCTGGCGGTCGACCGGCGCGCGTTCCGGGTCGACCCCCTGCGCCCGCGCCGGGTGCTCAAGGCGATCAGCGAGGAGCTCAAGGGCTCGCTCGCCATCGCGCTGGCCGAGGCCCGCACGCTCGCGCTGGCCGACGGCTTCTTCGCCTCGCCCGCGTTCCGCGCCGCGATCGCGGAGGACCGCCCGCTGGTGCTGGCGCTGGCCGACTACCTGGACGCGGCGCTCGCCGGCGGCGCGCTGAGAAGCCCGCAGCTCCCCGGCGTGCTGGCGATCGAGCGCGCGCGGGCGGAGGCGCGGCGCGACGCGCACCGCGCGGGGCCGCCCGGCCTGGCGGTGGCGCCCGGCGTGCGGCCGCTGGCGATCCCGCCCGGCGCGCTGGCCGCGCTGCAGGCGGCCGAGCGGTACCTGTTCGAGCTCTCGCTCTTGCCGCAGGTGGCGCTGTGCGACGACCGCCCGCCGCTCGAGCTGCCGCCGGTCGAGCCGGGCGCGCCGCTCCACCTGGTCGCGCGCGCCGGCGGCGGCGAGGTCGCGCTGACCGAGATCCCGGAGCCGCTCCACCGCACGCTGGGCGCCCTCGAGCGCGCCGCCGCGCGCGGCCGGGTCGACCGCCGCGACATGGCCGCGGTGCTCGCCACGGTGAACCTGCGCGTGCCGGATCCCGACGCGCTGGTGGACGACCTCGTCACCGAGGGCTACGCTTCCGAGGTCGATGACTGACGAGCGCACGCGGCGCACCCGCGCCTGGCCGTCCGCGCTGGTCGCGGCGGCGCTGGCCCACGCGCTGGTGGCGCCGGCCGCGGCGCCCGGTCCGGCGCCGGCGGGCGCCGGCGGGGCCGGGCAGGCGGCCATCGCGGCCGCGAGCGCGGCGCCCGGTCCGGCGCCGGCGCGCCTCGACGAGAGCCCGGCGGCGCCGACCCTCGCCCCGGCCGACCTGGCGCCGGTCCTGCTTCCCCCCGAGCCGCCGGCGCCGCCGGCGCTCGCCCCGCGCGCCCTCGACGAACCGCCCGAGGGCGGTCGCGGCCGGCGCGCGCTGGTCCCGATCGACACGCGCGGCGCCCGGGCGCCGCCGCGCCTCTCCTGAGCAGACGATCCCCGTCCGTTCCACCCGAACGCGCCGGCCCCGCGCCGGCGCTCAGGAGACATCCATGTCCGATTCCGATCGCGATGACGACCGGGACGAGCAGGGCGCGCCCGCGAGCACGCTGCGCGGCTCCCTCCTGATGGCCGTCGTCATGGGCGGCCTCCTCGCCCTGATCATCCTCATCAACCTCTGCTGACCCGAGAGCGGGCGCGCCTCGCACGCGCAAGCCCACCGAGAAGGAGCGCCCGGGCCCTCCGGGGCCCGGGCGCTCAGCCCTTGCGGAAGGAGCCGGCCGAGCGGTCCTTGACCACGCCGGGGAACTGCAGCACCTGGGCGTGCATCACCGCGTAGACGCCGGGCGCGAGGAGCTGCGCCGCCATGAGCGCCTCGGTCAGGTTCTGCATGGCGTCGGTGTTGCGCAGCTCGTACGGCCGCATCGCCCCGGTCAGCACGACCGGCGCGGCCGGGTCGCCCCACATCTCGACGATCCGCTCGCCGGTCTCGGCCAGCCGGTCGGTGCCGTGCACCACCACCACGCCGTCGTGGTCGCGCGCCTGCTCGCCGGCCACCCGCGCGATCAGCGAGTGGTCCTGATCCGACATCTCGAGGCTGTCCTTGTTCATCAGCCGCGTGCGGGTCAGCTCCACCCCGCGCAGCTCGAGCTGCGCCAGCATCACGTCGAGCACCGAGACCTGGTTGCTCAGCACCCCGGACAGGGCGTCGTAGGTCTTCTCGATGGTGCCGCCGGTCGACACCAGGGCCAGGCGCTTCCGCGTCACCGCCGCATTCTACCGCGGCGCCGCCGCGTCGACCGGCACCGGCGACAAGAGCCGCACCAGCTCGCGCGGATCGATCTCGACCAGGAAGCCGCGCGCGCCGCCGTTGATGTAGATGCGCTCCAGCTCGCCGACGGTGCGCTCCATGTAGATCGGCATCGCCCGCCGGAGGCCGAACGGCGAGGTGCCGCCGACCTGGTAGCCGGAGTGCTTCTCGGCCACCTCCGGCGCGCACGGCCGCACCGAGCGCGCGCCGATCTGCCGGGCGAGCAGGCCCTGCGCCACCTCGCGGTCGCCGTGCATGAGCACCACCAGCGGCCGCCGGTCCTGGTCCTCGAACACCAGCGTCTTGATGACCAGGTGCTCGTCGACGCCGAGCGCCTGCGACGAGTGGCCCGTGCCGCCGCGCGGCTGGTACGGGAACACGTGCGGGGTGAACGCGACGCCGCCTGCGCGCAGCGCCCGCACCGCCATGGTGGTGGGGTGAGCCCTGGCCATCGCGCTACGGCCGCTCCGTCTGCACCATGCCGCGCATGGTAGATCGGGCGAGCGCGGCGCGATCGGGCGCGCGGCGCCAGCGCGGCTCGCCGCCGAGCGGAGCGCGGCGCCGAGGATGGTTGCCGCGACTGCACAGTGCGTTCACTCGGGCTACACTGTTCCGCCGTGGGAACGCCCAGCCTCGACCTGCTCTCGCTGTTCGTCGCGGTCGCCCAGGCCGGTAGCTTCTCCGCCGCGGCCAAGCGGCTGCAGCTCCCCAAGTCCACCGTGAGCCGCGGCGTCGCCGCCCTCGAGCGCGACATGGGCGTGCGCCTCCTGCACCGCACCACCCGCCAGGTGTCGCTCAGCACCGCCGGCGCCGCGCTGCTCGAGAAGGTGGCGCCGCAGCTCGCCGCGCTCGAGTCGGCGCTCGCCCTGGTGCCGGAGCGCGAGGGGCAGCCATCCGGCAGGCTGCGGGTGACCGCGTCGGTCGACTTCGCCAGCGCGGTGCTCGCCGGGCTGGTCGCCGGCTTCACCGCGCGCTACCCGGCGGTCGAGATCGACCTGCGCATCACCAACCAGGTGCTCGACCTCGTCGCCGAGGGGATCGACCTGGCCATCCGCGCGACCAGCCGCCGGATGAGCGACTCCTCGCTGACCGTGCGCAGCACCGGGCCGATCCACCTGCAGCTCTACGCTGCGCCGGCGTACATGGCCCGCCGCGGCACCCCGCGCCAGCCCTCCGAGCTCGACCAGCACGAGTGGGTGGTGTTCCGCGGCGGCCTGGACAGCAAGCTCGAGGGGCCCGGCGTCGTGGTCGGCATCCAGCCGCGCGGCCGCACCACCTGCGACGACATGCTGTTCGTGCGCGAGGCGGTGCGCCACGGGGTCGGCATCGGCATCCTGCCCGGCTTCCTCGCCGAGGCGGACGTCGCCGCCGGCACGCTGGTCCGCGTCCTGCCGCGCTGGTCGATCCGCGGCGGCCAGCTCCTGCTGATGTGGCCGGGCGGGCGCCACCCGCCGGCCAAGGTCGCCGCGTTCCGCGACTTCGTGCTGGACGCGATCCAGCGCGCGTGAGGGCAGGCCGCCGGGCTGGCGGCCTGCCCTCCGGTCAGTGCGATCGCTCGGCGCCGGGCGGCGGCGGCCTCTAGCGGTGATCGCGCCGCTGCACGCGCGGCCGGTCGTCGCGGCGATCGCGGCGATCGCGGCG
>Ga0079224_100005091_pt1 | contig 17201 bp, 16 predicted proteins | sample Stecom2015_FD_80414 | JGI IMG/M metagenome (GOLD analysis project Ga0079224, IMG submission 80414) | Agricultural soil microbial communities from Utah to study Nitrogen management - Steer compost 2015 | ecosystem: Environmental > Terrestrial > Soil > Agricultural land | place: USA: Utah... | reverse complement strand
GTGCTCGATTTCTCGGGCAACGGCGCCGCGGCCGGGGATTCGATCGTCCTGGTGGGCTACGCCGCCGGCACGACCTTCACCAGGGTCGGCGGCATCCTGAGCAACGTCTACCAGATCAACGACCACGGCTCGATCGAGCTCGTCACGATCGTCGGCCTCGGACAGGTCCATTCGAGCGACGTCTCGTTCGTGCCCAGCTTCCCCTGACCGCGGGGTTGGCCTGAGGGCCCCGGGCGGGCTCGTGCCCGCCCGGGACTTCTCAGAAGCGCAGGCCGAGCCCGGCGCTGATCACCCAGGGATCGAGGTCGTGCTCTGTCTCGATCACCTTGACCCCGCCGGCGTACCAGCGCGCCGTGGTGCCGATGAAGTAGCGCTTGGCATCGAGGCTGACCGCGAGCCCGCGGCCGTTGAGCGGGATGTCGACCCCGGCCTGGAGCGCAACGCCGAGCTCGTTGCTCAGCTCGAAGTCGTCGGCGCCGAGGGTGACGGCGGCCGAGCCCGGATCCTCGCCGAAGAACAGGAACAGCGCCGGCCCCGCGCCGAGGTACGGCGACACGCCTGCGGGATTGAAGTGGTACTTGAGCGTCACCGTCGCCGGGATCAGCTTGGCGTCGGAAACCAGTTCCGCGCCCGGCAGGCCCGCGATACCGTCGACATCGTGCTGCGTCACGCAGCAGATCGTCTCGACCGACACCGCCGGCGTGAAGAAATACTCGACCGCCACGGTCGGCACGACGTTGTCGTTGGCTTCGGTCTGCAGCGCGGCAGGCAGCCCGACCAGGTCGGTCTCCACCGAGTCGATCTCGCCGTCGGGTAGCACCGCGGTTGCGAGCAGCTTGACCTGGACCTTTCCGTCGGCATCGCCGGCCATCGCGGGCATCGCGCCGAAGGCGGCAGCGAGGCCCGCAAGCAGCAGGATCGGCTTGCGCATTTCCCTATCTCCTCACGTCGCGGCGGCTGCACCGGCAGCCCGAGTCCCGCGATGGAGAAGCGCCTGCGCCTCCGCCGTCCGGCAAACATTGATGCGCAGCAAACTGTGCGGGGTGGGAAATCCGATGTGGCGTCCGGTCCACAGTCCCGACCGGACCTGGCGGACAGGGTGGGATTCGAACCCACGGTGGGCTTGCACCCACGGCGGTTTTCAAGACCGCTGCCTTAAACCACTCGGCCACCTGTCCGGAGGCGACCGGCTAACCCCGATTTGGCGCCCTGTCACCCCGTGACACCAATGCGCCCTTGCGCTAGCCAAGCGGCGAGGCCCGGGTCGCAGCATCCGTGGCGGGTTGAGAGAGGGAGCCCAACGACATGAAGCGTTTCGTCATCGGTGCCATCGGCGCGCTCGCCGCCGTCACTGTCGCCAGCCCGGCCCTGGCGCAGGCGACCTGCACGCGCGAGCGCCTCGCCGAGATCGCCGATCAGTATCGCGCCGCGCAGGCCGAGGGCCGCGCGATCATGCACCTGCGGCCGATGGGCGAATGGGTGAACTACAACGAGAACTTCGAGCTTTCGTCGATGACTTTCGGCGGCGTCATCGCCTCACCGCAGAAGGTCGACTGGGATCGCTCGTTCTACGACACCGCCACCTGCCAGGTGTACATCCAGAGCGTGATCACCAATCCCGAGCACCCCTATGTGCTTGCCACGATCATCCGCGCGATCGGCTCGCCCGGCTCGCCTCCGGGCACGATCGCCGCGATCGACGCGATCGTCACCGACGAGGGCGACTGGCTCTTCAACGCCGAGAAGACGCTCTACTACGCGCAGCGCGAGGACTGGACCGACATTCCGGAGGCACAGCGCAACACCCGTGAGGAGCTGCAGGCGGCTGCCGACGCCTACCTCGACCTGTTCAAGGACAAGAGCGTCCAGGTGCCGTGGGGCACGCCGTGCAATCGGCTCGAGGGCAGCATCTACACCGGCAAGGGCCAGCCCGACGACAGCTGCAACGTCGGCGTGCCCGACGACATCGAAATGGCCGAGCGCCGCTACGTGATCGACCCGGTGGTCGGTGCCGTCGCGGTGTTCCTGCGCATGGGTCCGAACCGCAGGCCCGACGCGCACGTTTTCCGCGTCGAGGGCGGGAAGATCCGTTACATCCATACCATCACGAATTGCGGCACGGACGAGAATTGCGGGTTCGGCTCGTTCAAGGAGATGCAGGAACGCAACCCCGACATGCACCCGAACCTCGACCACGTCGCGGTGGTTACCCGGCCGCAGAAGTAGCGCGACGAAGCGAGCCGCCTGTTCGCCAGGGCGATGCGCGGCTGGGATTCCCTCTCACCGCCGCGCGTGACAGAAGGAGTCATGATGCGCCGCACGCTATCGGGTCTCGCAGCCCTGCTGGCCCTGATCCTCGCCCTTCCGGCCTGCGCCCAGGGTGAAACGTTCGACGCCTACCTGCAGCAGGTCGCGAGCAAAGCACGCGCGGAAGGCGTGAGCGAGGCGGCGATCGCGCGCATGCTCGGCGGACTGACCCCGAACGACCGCGTGCTCGCGCTCGACCGCGACAACCTCTCGGGCGGCACGAGCGCGGGCTTTCCGCCGCTTGCTCCCTACCTCGCCGACCACAACACGACTGCGAGAATCAACGGCGGCCGTCGTGTCTACGCGCAACTGCGGCCGCTCGCCGCCCAGGTCGAGGCGCAATACGGCGTTCCGGCGCCGATCCTCATCGCGATCTGGGGCCACGAGACCAGCTACGGCGCGGTCCGCGGGAATTTCGACCTCGCGCGGTCGCTGGCGACGCTGGCGTGGGAAGGGCGCCGGCGGGCGCTGTTCGAACGCGAGCTGATCGACCTGCTCAAGATCGCCGACACCGGCGTGCCGCGCTCGACGCTAGTCGGCAGCTGGGCCGGCGCGTTCGGCAACCCGCAATTCCTGCCAAGCGTGTACCTGCGGCTCGCGGTAGACGGCGACGGGGACGGCGATCGCGACATCTGGACCAGCGAGGCCGACACGCTGCACTCGATCGCCAACTATTTCCGCGACGCCGGCTGGCGCCAGGGCCAGCCCTGGGGCGTGCGCGCCTACACCCCGAACAGCGTCGATCGTGCCTCGATCCAGACCGAGATGGTTTCTCCGGTGTGCCCGAGGGTCCACGTGCGCCACAGTAAGTGGCTGACGGTCCGCGAATGGCGCGAGCGCGGTGTGGTCCCGCAGGGCTTCATCACCGACGACACGATGGCCGCGCTGTTCGAGCCCGATGGGCCTGCGGCGCCGAGCTACCTCTTAACGCAGAATTATAGGGTCATCCTCGAATACAACTGCTCGAACTACTACGCGATGAGTGTGGGGTTGCTTGCAGATGAGATTGCCCGTTGACGGCCCTTCGGCCCGGATCGCCGGACTCGCCGCCGCGCTGATTTTCACGACCTCGCTGGGCGCCTGCGCGTCCGGCGACGCGCCGTCGTTCTCCGAAAGGTTTGCTTCCCCGCCGGCGAACGGGCCGCAGGCGGACTACCCGGTCGTGGTCGGCGATCCGTACGCGGTCGCCGGGAAGGAATACGTGCCGGAGGACGTGCTCAATTACGACGAGGTCGGCTACATCGCTGCCGACAGCGCGAGCAGCACTGCGGTTTCAGGATCCCACCACACGCTGCCGCTGCCGAGCTACGTCGAAGTTACCTCGCTCGAAACCGGACGAACGGCGCTGGTGCGCCTCGAACGGCGTGGGCCGATGACCGGCCATGAGCTCGTCGCACTGTCGCCGGGAGCGCTGGCGCAGCTCGAGATCGCGCCCGGTGCACCGGTGCGCGTGCGGCGCGTCAATCCGCCCGAGGAACACCGCGCCCTGCTGCGCGCCGGGCAGCAGGCTCCGCTGCGCATGGACACGCCGATGCCGCTGGTGGAAGTTCTCCGCCGCAAGCTGCCCGAAGCGGCCGCGGCGCCCGTGCAGACCGCTGTCGTGGCGGCGCATTCGGCCCCGGTCGAGCCCGTGCCACAGCCACAAGAGCAGGCTGAACCGCGGCTGCTGCCGCAGGTCGACCCGTCCAGCGCTCCGGTCGCGGTGTCGCGGACGAGCGCGGTCGAGCGCGGTTTCGTCGTCCAGGCCGCGGCGTTCTCGACCGCCGAGCGCGCCGAGCGCGCAGCGCAGGCACTCGGCGGCGAAGTCAGCCGTGCCGGCGCGTACTATCGCGTCCGTACCGGGCCGTTCGCGACACGCGGCGAAGCCGAAGCCTCCCTCGCCAAGGTGCGGGCCGCGGGCTATAGCGATGCCCGAATCTACACGAGCGGTTGATCGCGGCTTCCTGATCGCTCAGGGCCCGCCGCTCGGGCGCTGGGAGCGGTCTTGAAGCAGGTTTTCTTCGCAGGGTCGGCTCTGGCGCTCACCCTGGCAGTACTTCCGGCGACGCCGTGGGCTGCCCCCGCGAGCCCGATAGTCCTGCGCTCGGCTACGAGCGCGCCGGTACCCGACGAGATTCCGATCGCGCTCCTGGTCGACCTGTCGAGCGGGCAAACCCTGTTCACGCGCGACGCGGACCGGCGCTTCGTCCCCGCCTCGGTGACCAAGGTGATGACCGCCTACACCGCGTTCCGCCTTGTCGAGCAGGGCGAAATCTCGACTGACACGCTGATAACGATCAGCGAGGAAGTGGCCGAACGGTGGTCGGGCGAAGGCTCCACAATGTTCCTCGAAGCCGGCGACCGGGTGACCATCGGCCAGCTCCTGCTCGGCATCACCACCGTCTCCGGCAACGACGCTTCGGTCGCATTGGCGCTGGCGGCGGTCGGCTCGGAGCAAGCCTGGCTCGACCTGATGAACGAGAACGCCGCCGAGCTCGGCATGAACGATACGCACTTCGGCACGCCCAATGGCTGGCCGGACGAGGGCCGGACCTTCACCAGCGCGCGAGACCTCGCGATCCTCGCCGAGGCGCTGACAACCCGCTATCCCGGGCTCTACCGGCGCTTTTTCGGCCATCGCGGCATGCGCTACAACAACATCGCGCAGGACAATCACGATCCGGTGACCGGCGTGGTCGAGGGCGCCGACGGGATGAAGACGGGCTTCACGCGCCAGTCGGGCTACAACTTCCTCGGCTCGGCCGAGCGCAACGGTCGCCGCCTGGTGATGGTGGTGGCGGGTGCGCCGAGCGCGGGGATCCGCAATGCCACCGCGCGGGACCTGCTGCGCTGGGGCTTCGAAGCGTTCGAAAGCCGCGTCATCCTGCCTGCCGACCTTCCCCTCGGCCACGCCCGGGTGCAGAACGGGGCCAGCGGCGAGGTCGCGCTGCGCACCGAGCGCGAGGTTCGGGCGAGCATTCCGCAGGAACGAACCAGGGATATCGAGCTGTCGATCCGCTACCGAGGTCCGATCGAGGCCCCGATCGCCGAAGGGCAGCAGGTCGCCTTCCTGCGCGTCGAGGTCCCAGGGCAGATTCCGCACGACGTGCCGCTGGTCGCAGCCGAGCCCGTCGCGCGGGCCAACGTGTTCCAGCGGCTGCGCAACGGCATCGTCGGCCTGCTGACGTGACGCGCGGACGCTTCATTGCCTTCGAAGGCGGCGAAGGGGCCGGCAAGTCGACCCAGGCGCGCCTGCTGGCCGAGGCGCTGCGCGCGCGCGGGCTCGAGGTGCTGCTGACGCGCGAACCCGGCGGAACGCCCGGGGCGGAGGCCATCCGCGAGCTGCTGCTCGACCCGCCCGGGAAAGGCTGGGGCGCGGAAACCGAAGCCCTGCTGTTCGCCGCCGCGCGCGCAGATCACGTGGCGCGGGCGATCCGCCCTGCACTCGAGGCCGGGCGATGGGTCGTCAGCGACCGCTTCGTCGACTCGTCGCGAGCCTACCAGGGCGGGGGAGGGGGCTTGTCGGATGCCGACGTGCTCGCACTGCACCGCATCGGCTCGGGCGGGCTCCTGCCCGACGTGGCGGTGCTGATCGAAGTCGCGCCCGAGGAAGCGGCCGCCCGGCTCGCGCGTCGCGACGGCGGCGAAAGCGACGCGATCGGCGGGCGCGAAGCCGCTTATCACGCGCAAGTCGCAGCCGCGTTCGCGCGAATCGCCGATGCCGAGCCCGAACGCTTCGCCCGCGTCGCCAGCCAGGGGACCGCCGCCGAGACGCACGCACTCGTCATGCAGGCCGTCGCGCCGTTGCTACAGGATCTACCGTGAACCTCGCCGGCCACGACGACGCGTGGCGCGCCTGGCGCGCGGCGATCGACAGCCCGCGAATGCATCACGGCTGGATTCTTGCCGGCAAGCGCGGGATCGGCAAGGCGGCGTTCGCACTCGCCGCCGCCCGCGAGCTGGTGGCCGAGCCCGGCGTCGCGCCATCGAAGGGCGATCATCCAGATGTCATCGTGCTCGAACCGCTCCCGGCAACCGCCGACGACGAGAAGAAGCGCGACGAGGGCAAGCCGTACCAGCGCAAGCGCAATATTTCGGTCGACCAGGTCCGCGCGATGCAGCAGCGGCTGACCACCCGCCCGACGCTCGGCGCGCGCAGGGCGATCGTGATCGATCCGGCCGACGACCTCGAGAAGAGCGCCGCCAATGCCCTGCTCAAGAGCCTCGAGGAGCCCCCGGCGGGAAGCTATTTCCTGCTCGTCGTCCACCGACCCGGGCGCCTGCTGCCGACGATCCGCTCGCGCTGCCGGCTGCTGCAGTTCGCGCCGCTCGGAGACCAGGAGATCGACGCGATCCTGCGCCGCGAGGCGTCCGAAGCCGATGCGGCCATGCGCGAGGCTGCAATTGCCGCTGCGGGCGGATCGCCGGGCGTCGCACTGGAGTTCGTCGAACTGGACCTTGCGGCCCTGCACGGCCTGATGCGCGACATTGCCGGCCGTGGCGACCCCGAGTTCGCCCTCCGCGGCAAGCTCGCCGAAGCGATGGGGCAGCGTCCCGACCGACGGCGGCAGCTGGCAGCGATCGATCTCGCCCGAGCCGTGGTCGCAGCGCGGATGCATGACACGCCGGCGTCGAACATTCCCACACTGACCGAAAGCTACGCCGCGCTCAACCGGCTCGCCGCGCAGGCGCCGACCTACAATTTCGACTCCGGGCTACTGGTCATGGAAATCGGCACCTTGCTCGCCTCGCTCGCGGTGCCTAGTGCACCGGAGCATGCCTGAACCGTTCTACCTCACCACCGCGATCCATTACCCGAACGGCCGGCCGCACATCGGCCACGCCTACGAGACGATCGCCGCCGACGTGCTGGCGCGCTTCAAACGCCTGCGCGGGCACGAGGTCCGGTTCCAGACCGGGACCGACGAGCACGGCCTCAAGATGGCGCAGAAGGCGCGCGACCTCGGAGTGACACCGCGCCAGCTGGCCGACGAGATGTCGGGTTATTTCCGTGAGTTGTTCGACAAACTGAACATCTCCTATGACCGCTTCATTCGCACCACCGAAGACGTCCACCACCGCGCCAGCCAGGCTATATGGAAGGCTATGGAGGCCAACGGCGACCTGTACCTCGACCGTTACGAGGGCTGGTACTCGGTGCGCGACGAGGCCTACTACGATGAGAGCGAGCTGGTCGAAGGGGAAGGGGGCGGGAAGCTTTCCCCTCAGGGCACCCCCGTCGAGTGGACGGTCGAGGAGAGCTGGTTCTTCCGCCTGTCGAAGTACCAGGAGCCGTTGCTCGCGCTGTACCGCGACAATCCCGAGTTCGTCCGGCCGCAGACGCGCCTCAACGAGGTGCGCAGCTTCGTCGAGGGCGGCTTGCGTGACCTTTCGGTCAGCCGCGGCAGCTTCGACTGGGGGGTTAAGGTCCCGGGCCACGAAGACCACGTCATGTACGTCTGGGTCGACGCGCTGACCAACTACCTGACGGGCCTCGGCTATCCCGATCAGACGCCCGACATGGAAAAGTTCTGGCCGGCCGACCTACACCTGATCGGCAAGGACATCGTCCGCTTCCACGCGGTCTACTGGCCCGCGTTCCTGATGAGCGCCGGGATCGCGCTGCCCAAGGCGGTGTTCGGTCACGGCTTCCTGCTCAACCGCGGGGTCAAGGAATCGAAGACGCTCGGCAACACTTCCGACCCGGGCGAGTTGGCCGACCGCTACGGCGTCGACGTGCTGCGCTATTTCCTGCTGCGTGAGTTCAGCTTCGGGCAGGACGGCAGCTGGTCGCACGAGGCGATCGTCAACCGCGCCAATGCCGAGCTGGCCAACAGCTTCGGCAATCTCGCTCAGCGCGTGATGAGCTTCATCGCCAAGAATTGCGGCGGCCGCCTCGCACCCAACTCGCCGCCCCAGGACGTGGACGCCGCATTGCGCGCCAAGGTGAAACAGGCCTGCTCGGTCGAGCTGCCCGAAGCATTCGACAAGCTGGCGTTCGCAGCCGGCACCGAAGCCTGGATGCAGGCGGTGTTCGCCTGCAACGCCTACATCGACGAGCAGGCGCCGTGGGCGCTGCGCAAGACCGATCCGGCGCGGATGGAGCGTGTGCTGGCCACCTTGTGCGGCGCCATCCGCGATCTCGCCGTCGCCATTTCGCCTGTAACGCCAACGGCTTCGACCAAGATCCTCGACGCGCTGTGCATACCGGCCGCGGCGCGCGACTTCGGTGCACTCGAGACCGAGATCGCGGATGTCCGGGTCGAGAACCCGACACCGGTCTTTCCGCGCCTCGAGCTCGTCGAGGGGGGCGAGTGATGCTTGTCGACAGCCACTGCCACCTGAACTACGCCGGCCTCGTCGAGGAGCAGGGGGCGGTGCTCGCGCGGGCCCGCGAGGCGGGGATTACCGCCTTTCTCAACATCTCGACCCGCCGCAGCGAGTGGGACGATGTCGTCGGCACGGCCGAACGCGAGCCCGATGTCTGGGCGAGCATCGGCATCCACCCGCACGAAGCCGAACAGCACGCGGACCTCGGCGCGGGCGCGCTACTCGAGGCGGCGGCGCATCCGCGCGTGGTGGCGATCGGCGAAAGCGGGCTCGACTATTACTACGACAAGTCCGACCGGGCGGTGCAGCGGGACCTGTTCCGAACTCACATCGCGGTGTCGCGGGAAACCGGGCTCCCGCTGATCGTTCATACCCGCGATGCGGAGGACGATACGGTGGCGATCCTGGCGGACGAAATGGAGAAGGGCGCCTTCCCGGCGCTGATCCATTGCTTCACCGCCTCGGCCGAGTTCGGCCGCAAGGTGCTCGATCTCGGCCTGACGATCTCCATTTCCGGCATAGTCACCTTTAAGAACGCACGCGATCTTCAGGAATTCGTTCCGGAAATTCCCGAGGATCGCTTGCTGGTCGAGACCGACAGTCCATTCCTCGCGCCGGTTCCTCAGCGCGGGAAGACCTGCGAGCCTGCCTTCGTTCGCCACACCGCCGAATTCGTCGCCGGTCTGCGCGGTGAACCGGTCGAGAGCCTCTCGGCCTACACCACCCGCAACTTCTACAAGCTGTTCGACAAGGTCCGCACGTGAAGCTCGTGGTGCTCGGCTGCGGCACTTCGACCGGCGTGCCGCGGCTCGGGAACGACTGGGGGGAGTGCGATCCGAACGAGCCGAAGAACCGGCGCACGAGGGTCTCTATCCTGGTCGAAAGCAACGAGGGTGGGCGACTCCTGGTCGATACCTCGACGGACTTGCGCCAGCAGCTGCTCGACAACGGGATCGACAAGGTCGACGCGGTCTTCTGGACCCACGACCACGCCGACCACTGCCACGGAATCGACGACCTCCGGCCGATGCGGTTCACGCGCAACGCGCCGCTGCCGGGCTTTGCCTCCGCCGATACGGCGCGCAGCCTGCGCCAGCGCTTCAGCTACGTCTTTTCCGGACGTTACGGCTATCCGACGATCGTTCACCTCGAAACGCTCGAGCTGGTCAAGATCCACGCGGGCTTCGCGATCGCTTCGGTCGAGATGCCGCACGGGCCGACGACGAGCACCGGCTTCCGCTTCGAAGCGGACGGAAAATCAATCGCGTATGCAACGGACTTCAGCGAGATCACGAACGAGATGGTGGCGCTGTTCGACGGCGTCGACATTCTCGTCACCGACTGCCTGCGCCGCGAGCCGCATCCGACCCACGCGAGCCTGGCGGTCGCGCTGGAATTGGCCGAGCGCTCCCGGGCGGGTACGACGGTGCTGACCCATCTCGACTACACGATGGACTATGCGGTGCTTTCGGCGGAAGTTCCGCCGAGGGTTCTTGTCGGCTACGACGGGATGGAGTTGAACGCGTGAGCACGTACGCGTGGGTTTCGCTGATCGCGCTCGTCGGTTGGCTGGTGCTCGCGCTCGGATCGTACAGGGCGCATCGCGTCGGTGCGCGTCAGTCCGTGGTCATGGGCCTCGCGTGGATCGGCATCTTCCTCCTTGCGACCGGCATCTTCATGGCCTTCGGCGGATGAGGGGCCAGCCTGCCGAGCTCCAGTTCATTTAACATAATATCTATTATCATTCCAATATGTCCGACCAGCTAGACCGCCTGCTCCACATCATGGCTACCCTGCGCGATCCCGTGAACGGATGCGAATGGGACCGCGCGCAGCGGTTCGAGACGATTGTCCCGCACACGATCGAGGAAGCCTACGAAGTCGCCGATGCTGTCGCCCGGGGCGACATCGACGACATCCGCGACGAACTCGGCGACCTGCTGTTCCAGGTGATCTTCCAGTCGCGCATCGCCGAAGAGGCCGGCCAGTTCGACTTCGACGATGTCGCCCGATCGATTTCCAACAAACTCGAGGCGCGCCATCCACACATCTTCGCCGACGCGCCGCCGCCCGGCGAAAGCCGCGACGCGCGCTGGGAAGCGCTCAAGGCGCAAGAACGGGCTCGCAAGGGCGCCGCAAGCGCGCTCGACGGCGTGGCTCGCGCGCTTCCGGCCCTGATGCGCGCGGAGAAACTGCAAAAGCGCGCCGCGCGCGTGGGATTCGACTGGCCGGATACCGAAGGCCCCGCTGACAAGTTGGCCGAGGAAATCCGTGAACTCCACGAAGCTCCGCCCGACAAACGCCTGGAAGAAGCCGGAGATCTGCTTTTCGCCGCGGTCAATCTGGTGCGCGCTTACGGGATCGGCGCGGAAGAGGCGCTGCGCGCCGCCAACGACAAGTTCGAGCGTCGCTTCCGGGCCATGGAAGACCTCGCCGGCGACACGTTCGCCAGCCTTACGCTCGATAGGCAGGAAGCGCTGTGGCAGGAGGTCAAGAGGGCCGAGAGCTGAGCGCGTGGCGTTCGGCCCAGGCCCTGGCTCCCGCCTGCGACTGCCGCTCGATCGGCGGCACCGCGACGCTCGCAGCCGGATCGAGCAGGACCCCGAGATAGCGCGCTACCTCCTCAGGGGCGGCGGCCGGCGCCGCGAGGACATCTTCATACCATAGAACGAGAGGTTCGATCCGCAAATCGTTGAACATGCTTTGCCAGATCGTTTCCTGCTCATCGATCAGGCGCAGCGCGAGCCTCATCGCCTCTTCCGAATACTCCGGCTCGGGCCGAACCTCGGGTTCCTGCTCCTTGCGCCAGATTCCCGAAAGCAGTGCGCGGGCATAAGAGATTGCGTGCGCGGTCCGGTCTCGACGGCGCAAATGCACTACTCTCGGCCGACCGCCGCGCAGAAACAGCGTCCGCATGACTTCGTTCACGAGCCCCGGATTGGCCGCGTTCAGATCGCCAAACTGCAACGGAAACGCCTTGAGCCCGAACACCCCGTTCAGCGAGGTCCTCCGGCGCAGGACGGACCGCCACAGCTCCGCCTGACGCGCAGGCGAATGGCTGGCGAAACCATAAGGGCCCGCCGGCTCGAAGTTCAGGTACTCGAGCGGGGCCCCGAGGCATCCGCTCGCCCACAGGAGGTGGCTTACGTAAGTACTCCCGCTCCGCGGGACGGAAGCGAACAGCCACGGGCAGGTGGGCGGTCCCTCACGCTCGGGGAAATCGAACTGCGGCTCGTAGCCGGTTACGATCGCTCCCCCCATCGCCCAGCTAGCCGTCGAGCGCCTCGAACCGCCCGAATTCCTTGTCGGTAAGCCGGACCTCGATGCGCCGCAGGGGGCCTTCGTCTCCTTCCCCGGCCTCTTCCTCTGCGAGCACCTCGCCGTGCGAATGGAGCCAGGCGATCTTCTGCCCTGCGCTGGCCGGCAGCGTGATCGTGTGCCGGCGGGCGCCCTTGGTCAGCACCTCGCCGAGACGCTCGAGGACGCGCTCGACGCCAAATCCGGTGATCGCGGAGACCGGCAGCACTTCCGGATCGATCGCCGCGAGCGCCTCGATATCGATACGCCGCTCCTCGTCGAGCTGGTCCCACTTGTTCCACAGCTCGATGATCGGGATCGCGGGCTCCCCCACTTCCCCGTCGATCACGCCGAGCTCTTCGAGCACCGCGAGCACCTGGCGCTTCTGCGCGGCGCTGTCGGGATTGGCGATGTCGCGCACGTGCAGGATCACGTCGGCCGCGGTGACCTCTTCGAGCGTCGCCCGGAAGGCGACCACCAGCTGGGTCGGGAGATCCGAGATGAATCCGACCGTGTCGGACAGGATCGCCTTCTCGACTCCGGGCAGCGAGATCGCCCGCATCGTCGGATCGAGCGTGGCGAACAGCAGGTCCTCGGCCATGACGCCGGCGCCTGTCAGGCGGTTGAACAGCGTCGACTTGCCGGCGTTGGTGTAGCCGACCAGCGCGATAACCGGCCAGGGCGCCCTTCCCCGCCGCTCCCGATGCAGGGCGCGGGTCCGGCGAACCTGCTCGAGTTCCCGGCGCAGCTTGCCCATCCGCGCGCGGATCATCCGCCGGTCGGCCTCGATCTGGGTCTCGCCCGGACCGCCGAGGAAGCCGAAGCCGCCGCGCTGGCGTTCAAGGTGAGTCCAGCTACGGACCAGGCGGCTCTGCTGGTAGTCGAGGTGCGCGAGCTCGACCTGCAGGCGACCTTCGGCGGTCGCCGCCCGCTCGCCGAAAATCTCGAGGATCAGGCCGGTTCGGTCGATGACCTTGCGCTTGAGGCGTTCCTCTAGATTGCGCTGCTGGATCGCCGACAGCGCCCCGTCGACGATCACCAGCTCCGCCTCCTCCTGGTTGCAGGCGACCTCGATGCGTTCGATCTGGCCTTCGCCGAACAGGGTACCGGGCCGGACCTCGCGCACCGGCAGGATGAACGCCTCGGCGACCACGATCCCGATCGCTTCGGCAAGCCCCTTCGCCTCTTCGAGGCGCGACTCCGGGTCCGCCGCCTGGCGCTGGCGGCGGATGTCGGGACAGACGACTACCGCCCTCGCCCCGCGGGTCACCCCGCCTTCGATCGTGTCGTCGAAACTCAGACGGTCACCTCAGTCTTCGGGCCCTTCCTCTTCGTCGAGCCCGGTCGTCAGATCGACCGGTGCCGCCGGCTGGATCGTCGAGACTGCATGCTTGTAGGCCAGCTGGACGAAGCCTTCGCGCTCGAGCAGCATGCAGAACAGGTCGTAGGCGGCGATCCGCCCCTGCAACATGACTCCGTTGACGAGGAACATCGTCACCTGGACGGCGGCGTCGCGCACACGCGACAGGAACACGTCCTGAAGCAGCCGCTGCTTCTTGCCGCCTTCGCCGCCGGGCCCGAACAGCGCGGCATCGATCGGCTGCCCCGGCATGATCGTCGAGATAGCGTGCTTGTAGACCAGCTGCGACTGCCCGTCCCTCCGGAGCAGGATCGAGAAATTGTCGAACCAGGTGACGATTCCCTGAAGCTTGACGCCCTTCACGAGGAACATCGTCACCGGCGTCTTTTCGCGCCGCAAATGGTTGAGGAAAAGATCTTGCAGATTTGCGCCCTTCGGGGCCACGGCTGCTGCGGGTGTCGTCACCGGCTCCGGGGTCGTCCGGGGGCGCGGCGACAGGGTTCCCTTGGTCATTCACCTGACTCCTCTTGTTGGCGGCCGCGAGTGCGGTCCGCATTCTGGCCCCCGCGTGTCGCAACAAACGGAAGGCCGAATTCTTCTGTGCCCGGTTCTATGTGCGGCTGTTCAATTGCGCAAATCCCAAATCCCCAAATTCCGTCGGGGTCCGGCGGTTCCCGCGGCTCATTCCTTCTCGAATCCGGCGTCGCGGTCGCTCATCCCGAGCAGCTTGAGCTTGCGGTGCAGGGCCGAGCGCTCCATTCCGATGAAGCCTGCCGTCTTCGAGATATTCCCGGAGAAGCGGCGGATCTGGATGCGCAGATACTCACGCTCGAAGCTCTCGCGCGCCTCGCGCAGCGGTACCCCCATCAGCGTCGACAGGCCGGTGCCGTTCTCGGCCGAACCGCCGACCACTTCCGACGGAAGCATATCGGGCTCGATCCTCGCCATCCGTTCGCGCGGAGCGAGGATCACGGTCCGCTCGACGACGTTGCGCAGCTGGCGCACGTTGCCCGGCCAATCGTAGGCCTGGAGCGCTGCCATGGCCTCGGGCGAGATCTCCGGGGCAGCGAGGCCCTGTTCACGCGCGTACCGGGTGAAGAAGTGATCTGCGAGCGGCGGAATGTCGTCGCGGCGCTCGCCGAGCGACGGCACGGCAACGGGAACGACATTGAGACGGTAGAATAGGTCCTCGCGGAAGCGTTTCTCGGCGATCTCCTTCTCGAGGTCGCGTGCCGTCGAGGACACCACGCGCACGTCGACGCCGATCTGCCGGTTGCCGCCGGCGCGGACGAACTTCTGCTCGGTGAGCACGCGCAGGATCCTCGCCTGCGTGTTGAGCGGCATGTCGGCGACTTCGTCGAGATAGAGCGTGCCACCGTCGGCGATCTCGAGCAGGCCGGCGCGCACGAGCTTGCCGTCGGCCTCTTCGCCGAACAGCTCCTGCTCGAAGCGCTCGGGCGTGATCCGCGCCGAGTTGACGGTGACGAAGGCCTTGTCGGCCCGCGGGCTCCAGGCATGCAGCAGGCGGGCGGCCACTTCCTTGCCCGAACCCGCGGGCCCGGTGATCAGCACGCGGCTGCCGGTGTTGGCGACGCGCCGCAGCGTGGCGCGGACCTGGTTGATGACGCTCGAGTTGCCGGTGAATTCCTCGGCCAGCAGCGCCCCTTCGCGCAGCCGTTCGTTCTCGCGCCGGAGCCGCTCGGTCTCGGTCGCGCGGGCGACCAGCAGCAGCAGGCGCTCGGCTTCGAACGGCTTCTCGATGAAGTCGACCGCCCCGCGCGAGATCGCCGACACCGCGGTGTCGATGTTGCCGTGGCCCGAGAAGATGATCACCGGCAGCTGCGGTTCGCGCAGCTTGATCGCGTCGAGCACCTCGAGGCCGTCCATCGGGCTGCCGTGGAGCCAGACGTCGAGCAGGACGAGGCTGGGCCGGCGCTCGTCGACCAGCTTGAGCGCGCTCGCGCTGTCGCCGGCCGTGCGGCAGGTGTAGCCCTCATCGGTGAGTACGCCCGCGACCAGCTCGCGGATGTCCTGTTCGTCGTCGACGACAAGGATGTCGAGCGCCATCAATCGGTCTCCATCGAAGGTTCTTTTCCCCCTATCATTCCGCAGCCTCGCTGCCGGCAGCGACGCTCGCCGGGTCGCGAGCGAAACGCATGATCGCTCGCGTGCCGCCGCCTTCCGCGAGGGCAAAGCTGAGTTCGCCGCCGTGCTCCTCGACGATCTTCTTGACGATCGCGAGGCCGAGACCGGTGCCCTTCTCCCGGGTCGTCACGTAGGGCTCCATGATGCTGACGCCCTCCTGCGGCAGCCCGATGCCGTTATCGGTGACGCAGACCGTCAGCTGCTGGTCGTCGAACTCGACCTCGACGGCGATCCGCCCGCGATAGTCCGGCTCGGCATCGCGCAGGCGCGCGTCGACCGCCTCGGCGGCGTTCTTGAGCACGTTGGTCATCGCCTGTCCGAACTGGTGCCGGTCGCATTCGATACGCGGCACCTCGGCGGGGGCGGAAAAGCGGTAGTCGATCTCCGGATGCCCGACTTCCTGCAGGAACAGCGCCTGGCGGATCAGGTCGATCGCGTCCTCCGAGCGGAACACGGGCTTCGGCAGGCGGGCGAACGACGAGAACTCGTCGACCATTTTCCGCAGGTCGCCGACCTGGCGGATGATCGTGGCGGTGAGCTCGTCGAACAGCTCGCCGTCCTGCGCGATCTGCTTGCCGTAGCGGCGCTTGAGCCGCTCGGCAGCGAGCTGGATCGGTGTCAGCGGGTTCTTGATCTCGTGCGCGATGCGGCGGGCGACGTCGGACCAGGCGGCCTGCCGCTGGTCGAGCAGTTGCCGGGTGATGTCCTCGAAGGTAATCACGTGCCCTTCTGCCGAGGGAGCGACCTTGACCGCCAGCGTGAGCAGTTCGCCGCCCTTGTTGTACTGAACGATGCCGCCGCTCGACTCGCCGCGCAGCAAGGTTGCGATCTGCGGAGCGATTTCGCCGAGCTCGAGCCCGATCGGGGCCGGCCCGGTGCGGTCGAGCAGCAGCTGCTGGGCAGATGTATTCATCAGCACCACTTGCTCGCATTGATCGACCGAGACGATCCCCGCGGTAATCGATTGCAGCACCGCTTCGATGAACGCGCGGCGCTCGGCGAGCTGGCGATTCGCCCCCACCAACGCATCCGTCTGGCGCTCGATCTGCGAGGTCATCCGGTTGAAGGCGCGGTTCAGCAGTCCGATCTCGTCCGGACCGGTCCGCCCGGTGACCCGCAGCGCATAGTTGCCGGCGCCGACCTCGCGAGCCGCCGTCACCAGCTCGGCCAGCGGTTTCACCTGCCGATCGGCAAATCGCAGCGCGAACCAGACGGCGAGCCCGACCAGCGCGAGGGAGACGCCGAACAGGGCCAGATTGAACTGCAACTGCAGCAATCGCCCTTCCCGCCCGAGAACTTCGTAACTCTCGATCACCGTCTGCGCGCGTTCCTGTTGCCGGTAGGCAGCCGGATCCGCGTCGCGCGCGATATAGAGGTATGTTCTCGACGCACGATCGAGCGGCGTCGCTGCCTCGATGCGGGTTGGACTGGCAATGACCACAACCTGTTCGCCTGCCTGCAACCGACGCAGGCTATCGGCAGATATCCGCTCGCGCGTTGAATCTTCGCTCGGATCGACGATTGCCGCGACGCGAAGGCCGCCGTCCGGAGCCTGCTGCAGGATCGCGGTCTCGCTGAGCCCGCGGGCCAGGGCCTGAAGGCCATACTGTTCGATGAAACGGACATCCGTCATCGACCAGTTCTGCAGGAAGAAGCGTACGTCGGCGGCCATCGCCACCGCCTCGTTCCCGACCTGGCGCTGGTTCTCGTCGTAGTAACCGCGAGCCAGTTCGTTGGCGTTCTCGAGCAGCCCGCGGCGCTCGCCCGAGAACCAGAACTCGAC